>WNGR01005102.1_pt1 | contig 14114 bp, 13 predicted proteins | sample 5407581 | NCBI WGS metagenome assembly WNGR01 (sample SAMN13153383, study PRJNA577476) | soil metagenome | isolation source: 80 cm soil or saprolite under Garry oak tree replicate 2 | place: USA:California | collected 2016-06-15
CGAAACTCGTGGTTTCTGGGACGATGTGGCTCGTTCCGTGCTGTTGTGGAGAGAAGACCGCTTTCCAATCGGAAGCAAAACCACTACCTTGTTGGACGCGTCCAGTAGTAGTTGGAGACCACATTGCTGTCTGGTCCTCGTCCAATGATGGGACACTGGTCCTGGGCGAGAAGGAGGTCATGTGGGCCGCATTGGAGTAGATCTGTTACATGGTGTCTTTCGAGTGAGTCAAGGCGTGGAAGTGGTGGTGGATTGTGGAGGGAAAGTGTGGAGGACGCGCTCTTATCAAGAAAGGGCCAGCCCTTCTTTGGACGCCTCGCTTGTGAGTTGGCGTCCACAGTAAGACCCGGTACGACCACATGACCACACGCCAAGGCGCATTGTCGCGGTCTAAATTTGTGTTTGAGCTCTGGTGGAAATTCTTGCTTTGGCCACCGTCGTTTCTTTGACTTTTGACTCGCCGGGGTTCCTAAACTGTCGTTTCACTTTCCAAAATGAATAGACCTGGGCTTGGGGCAGTACTCTAGGAGGGCTTGGCCGCGAGAGAATCCCTTCCCTGAGTTTAGCTTGAAACGAAACCTGGGGATGTCTCCTGCCGTCAATGCGAGCATTGTGCTCTACTCTAGCGGCAGTTCTCAGAAGCGAAGTCGACGTCACGCCTCGGGCATCTCTAGGCGGCAGCCTAGAGTTTCCCTTTCGTTTGCTGATCAGTGTCAAATCGTCGCAGGGTAGGTCCGACTGAAGCGCGGCGGCATTGAACGCCCACTACTTGTACCGTGTTATTAATGTTCGACAACGGCCCTGCGTGGCGCATGAGTTCCTGGGGCGGGACGAGTTCGAGGAAGAATAGATAGGGAGTGGAGGGGCTGGGGGATGGAAAGACCACTGAGTAAGCGGACTAAGACAACGAGACGCAAAGACACCGAATCTTCGAGACCCAGATGTAGAAAGGCATGATCCACCAGGAGGCACAGAGGCGCGGCCGGACGCAGTGCGAGGCGACTAGCAGGGGGACACGCGAGGGCTTCTAACTCATGACTGGGGAGTTAAATATCTGACTTGATTCAAGTGCGCGTGGGTAGAGCATATATATGTACATGTGCACTGTAGATAATAGATAAAGGGACTACTATATAGGGAAACGTGTAAGGTCAAGGGAAGACAAGGAATGAAAGAAACCTTGACGGAGACAAAACAACGGTGATGGTGACAAGGCGACGAAAAGGCGAACTCGAACTGAACACACTCTGCTGGCGACGTCACGTGTTTTCGCGAGCACCCGGGCCGCCAGTGAGCCACCCACACCTGGGACCTGCGCCCACTGGCAAGTGCAGCCCCGCTGTGTCCCCGTGGCTGAAGCGTTCTCAATCACGAAAACCTAAAGAAAGGATCTGCAAATCCCCCTCCACTTCCCCCTCAATCAACGAAGTCACCACCAGGGACGTGGACGTCGCATTCTGGTCTTCAGAAGTATGGACAACCAGCAGTGTACGTTCAACATCTAACAACAGCCTCCTTATCGCCTGTAACTAGTGTCCTACTCTTATCCTGTTTGCAGACCCTATCGATGGCTACATCGATACGGCTCAGAGTCATCTCTCAACTTTACCTCGATTTCATCCTGAGAGACCTGTGTGGCTCGTAAGGCTGAGTGATGCTTGGACGCATCGCTACCAACTGTCAAAGCGAAAGGAAGACATTGACAAGAGCTTGCTCCACGCCACAGAGGCTATCCTTATCCTTCGCTGGCAGCGACATGCCAGCTACCGTATAAACACCGTCGAAATTTTTCGCAACATCGCGCTCTCTCTAGGCCGGCGTGTCAATCATTCGCGCTCAGCCGAAGATAGCAAATACTGCATCCAATACTTGCGTTACCTCCGCGACTTACCTCTTGAGGCCTGCAACACCTCTCGGAATAAACTTTTACAGTCTTTTGTAAGGGTTTTAGAGAATCACGTCCGTCTACACGCTGGTGATGAGACACGAGCTATTGAAGAGATGGTAGGGCTGTGTCACGAGCTTCTTGCCTTGGAGATTTCGGGAGACTACCCAGTCGAGGCTTTCACCGCTTTGGGTGGTTTGCTTTCTGTCGAATTCCGTCCAACGCTACAAGGGAGGACCCTAGACCAAGTCGTTGAATGCCTGAGAAAGGCTGTCAGGACGTGCCCACCAGGAGTGCATAACATTCACCTCGAATTTGCTACCTCTCTCCAATTTCGCTTCCTGCAAACTCCTTCTGATGGTGATTATCACGACGCGATGGAAGTCCTCGAAGAGATAGTTGCTCCCGATCGCCTTGGGGACAATCCGAGTTCACACTCGGTTGAGGCATGCATCTTAATGGCGAGGTTTACGATCTTTCGGTGCAACGAGCAGGAGCGTCCTGAATATATTGAGGAGGCATTATCTCGCTGTCATTCCTGGTTCGATTACCCCACCCTTGGGCCTGAGGGTTATCCCGTTGTAAAATTGCTCTTGGATTGGTGCCTGGCCAAACGCTCTGATGGATTTAGCAGGATGGGACTTCGGGAGAAGTTTGATGACCTGCTGATGTTCATCCCCTTTACGCCGACCAGATCTCTGCGCCATCCAATCACATCGGAAGCTTTGGTGTTTGCACGCGTCGATGTCCCGTGGGCATTTGAACAATGCGTCCACAATCTCCCCAGGACACGTGAAGAGATACCCGAGGCGTGGTGGCATGTCTCGGCTGTCACATTCGCTCGCGCTCTCAAGGCCGCAGATACCGGCGATATCAAGGACATTGAAGATGCTATCGAATTTCGGCGAACCGCACTCCAAGTCGCTTCAGTTCATGCCCCACGTTCTGCAGCCGAAACCGAACATTGTGTCTCCTTAGGTCAGCTTTTACGTCAAGCATTCGACTGTGACAGGAGGGTTGAGTATCTGGAGGAGTCGATTTCCGTGGATCGCCATGCTCTCAAAATTACAGTTCCTAGTTCATCGTCCCACTTCAAGGTACTTCGACGGCTTTCTAAGTCCTTGATCGACTCTTGGCAGCTACAGGGTCGCATGCAAGACTTGGACGAATCTATGCAACTGTGTCACGTGGCTATCGACGACGAGAGCATGAGCGCTCCGAACAGACTTGACTGGGCTTGCGAATGGGCATCGCGTGCGCGGGATACTGGGCACTCCACAGTATTGACTGCATATCAAGCTGCCATGTCATTGATGGAGAGCACACTCGTCTTCACACCCACACTCGAAATGCAACACATCCTCCTCGCCTCAAAGGAGGCAATTTCCCAAATGCCATTGGAGTACGCGTCGTATCTGATTCACATCTGTCAACCTGAACAGGCCATTGAGGTTCTCGAGCAAGGACGGTCCCTCCTCTGGTCAGAAATGCGCGGCTTTCGCACCTCAATCGATCAACTTCGCAGGGCCAACCAGGACTTTTCGGACAGGCTTGTAGAGATCAACCAACAGCTCGAGGATCTGACTACGACTACCCTGAAGGACGAGATTGGGGGCGATGGAATTTTTGCAGGCGCTTCCTTCCGCGATGGAAAATTTGAAGACGGGCTCGGTCGCATCCATAAGCAACAGCGAGAACTATTGAGAGAGCGCGATACGCTCATCTCGCGGATCCGAGGATTGCCAGGCTTCGAGACCTTTTTGGGGACGCCACGATTCGAGACAGTCCGCGACGCCGCTTCACGAGGACCCGTGATTATCATCAACGACTGTAGATGGCGTTGCGACATCCTTGTATTACTCCACGACTCATCACCATCTCTCATCCCCACCGCCGATGACTTCTACGATTGCGCGACAAAGTTGAAAGAGAAACTATTGAACACGCGCAAAGAATTCTTACCTGGATCCAGAGAATATGAAGACGCTCTACGCTCTGTGCTCAAGGAGCTTTACAAGCTCGTTGGCCAACCAGTGATCGACAGACTCCGCGAGTTGAAGGTAGAGGAGCAGTCTCGAGTTTGGTGGTGTCCCACTTCCGTATTCTGCGCCCTCCCTCTCCACGCAATGGGCCCGATTCCCTCGGCCGGCGGGGAAGAGCGATATTTCTCAGATCTATATGTTTCTTCATATACCCCAACACTCTCAGCGCTCATCCAGTCCCGTGCACCAGGCAGCACATCGACGTCAGATCGGCCGTCGCTGCTTCTTATTGGACGACCAAACGATAATCTCCCTGGGGTGTGGAGAGAGATAAAGGCCATTCAAGCACACCTAGGAAAAAATGCGCATTGTCTCGTCTCAGATGATGCGACAGTGGACGCAGTGACGGGAGGTCTGCAACGACATCCGTTTCTTCACCTCGCATGCCATGGATATCTAGAGACGGGGAGACCATTCGATGCATGGTTCAAGCTTCGAGGAGAGGGACGCCTAACGCTTCTTGACATCGTGCGGTCTCGTCTTCCCAGCGCCGAATTTGCGTTTCTTTCCGCTTGTCACTCTGCGGAGCTCACGGAGCAGAGCATTGCTGACGAAGCGCTGCACCTTGCTGCTGCGATGCAATATAGTGGGTTCAGGAGCGTGGTCGGAACGATGTGGGCTGTGGTGGATGACGACGGTCCGGAACTGGCGAAACATTTCTACAAGACGATGTCTTCGAACCAAGGAAAGAAGGCGCCCGGATACAGAAGATCGGCACGTGCGCTTCGGAATGCTGTCCAGAAGCTGAGGCAAAAAAGGGGTGTGAGTCTGGAGCGTTGGGTGAATTTTGTGCACTATGGTGCATGACGGGCTGCCTCAGGTCAATTTAAGTAGGTCGCCGGAGCTTCTGGTGCGCGAGTTTGGTGCTTATTTCTCACGCGACAGCTGAAGACTGGCTGGACTGGTAGGCGACGTAAGTAGTCTGGATTGCCAGTGGGCGGGCTGGCGGCGTGGGCTCTTTGTACTATAGTGCGTCCATAAGGAGATTCCCGATGGGGTTCGAATGCCTCACCAATTTACGTATTGACGACAACAGGAAGTCGGGTTAGATAAATGGAACTGTTGTCTGTACGTCAGGCTTTGGGGCGGCATACCCGTGAGTTGCCCTCGGAAGAGATAAGATACTACTGTATGCGCAGAAGTGCGTAGCGCTTCACTGGCCCTATAAGGACAAATTCTTCCCTTCCGGAGGTTCTGCCCTCGGAGTTGCGTCCGCCTACTGACGAACATGGCATACTTCGCAATGTTCGCGGTGACCGGATGACCGCGGAGTTATGGTGTCGTACTGGGGAAGCGTGGTCCTGTATCTTATTCTAGGAGCCAAAACGACTGCGAGAACCGTTCGCAGGTACATACATTCTCAAAACGACGACCCGACTGGACGTGGCAGCGGAGCATGATGGACACAATGACCACTCGGCCTGGAGCGGGCCAACGTCGGCTTCATGTGCGTTCTGGCTCGAGCCCATCCCCGAAAGTGACTGTGGATCGGTCTTTCTGATTCGTTCAACCCCCTCTTCTCTACACCCTGTGGTACTACAACCCGGCCAACAACGACACGCGCGGTGAGGACTGAAACGGCAAGAAATTCGCGTGGTTCAGCAACTCCTGCGCGCCCGGACCCGCGCTTTGCGAAGGCGCGGGTGCACGCATACTCACCGCCGTGCGGCCGTAAGCAGACAAGGCGGCAGGCGTGCCGCTGCGCTTCGAGTACAAGATGGTGACCGGCGCGTTCGCGTACTTGTTGGCGGCGCTGCCCTCCGGCACAGAGAGCACGAGGACTGGAGAGGAGGACTCAGAGGGCGCGGGTGGCAGGCTACCGAGCATGCACGCGCCGCCGTTTACGCGTTTACGGGCCACGCGCCGCTCCTCGCGGACGCCGATGCGTATACGCTGTTCATCCTACCCGCAGCTCAGTTGGGCGAAACTGGGAGCGGCAGCAGCGGCGGGGCACGTGTGCAGACGCGGATGGCTTGTGTGCGGTTCGACCCCGCCCACGATGGGAATTGCCAAACGGCCTCTGGAGCGACTTTGTAGGGCCAGTCGGCACCGTGCCGGTCGTTCTACTGACACTCGTCGCGTACAATTTACTCGAGCGTATGTAGGTGGGTTGGGTTATACTGTAATAGACAGGGAGATACCGGAATGCCCTGTGCAAATACTAGTACTATAGTTATCTTTGACATCGCCCCTTTGCTAGAGGCTCTTGCAAAAGGGAAGGGAGAAGGCCAGCCAAGAGGCCAGCAGTGGGCATGGTTTCTCAAGGTGTAATGAGTACTTCGGGCCAATAGTAATCAGTGCGGTGGTAGCAAGGACATGCTAGAGAAGAGAATGGCCGGGAGCGAGTTGATGAAAGGCCGGATAAGTGGGCTTCATCACCGATCCCTTGGTTATAGTGAGGTTATGACCCGCAAGAATATATTTGAGTTATAAACGAGCGATTTGCGAGTGCGCGCGGCAACTCCGGCAGCAAGTGAAAGAACGCACGAAGTGGGAGAAAGTGAATCGGTTATGTTTAGGGGCTTGTTGTCGAGCTCCTTTTAAACTATTCGTACAAGTATACTACGCGATTTGTATAGTATGGTAAACATATCAAAACCAGTGATGCTTATACAGCGTCATTTTGCTATAGTAAGGATACCCGAGGCTGGAGAGCTTGAAACAGTAAGCCGAATCGCACACATCATAACATACACCCGTGAACACGAAACAACAGTCCTAGTATAGTAATGAGACATTTGACTGGCCATGCCGAAACCAAAAGGCCGTTCACAAGAACAAAACTGGAACAGCACCTTAAGCGCTTTGGAGAGATTCCACCACACCCCCGCAAGCTCGACGTATGCCGAGGGTGGTAACGAGTGCCACTACCTTCCATTTAGGTAGGGCTTTTGTGAGAATGTCTGCGACCATGTCTTCAGTAGGGCAGTAAAGGAGTTTGAGTGCACCGCTAGCGATAGTTTGCCAAATAAAATGGAACGAAGGTCGATGTGTTTGGTACGAGCGTGATAATTGTCGTCAGTTGCTAGCTTTAATGCGGCTTGGTTGTCACAATATAAAGGAGTCGGTACGAGGAGATTGGGGAAGAGCTCACCAAGGAGTTTGCGCAGCCAGATGGCCTCTTTGGCTGCATGCATTGCTGCGACATACTCGGCCTCCGCTGTAGAAAGAGTGACGAGCTCTTGCTTTCTCAAACTCCAAGAGATTGCACTGCCGTCAATAAGGAAAACATACCCCGAGATGGCGCGACGGTGCTCCTGCGTCGCACCGTCTGCATCTGTAAAACCCTCCAAGCCATGTCGTTCACCGCCATAGGTCAACTCAAAAGTCTTCGTGCCCATGAGGTAACGAAAGACTCGTTTGACTGCTTCCCAATGCGTGATGCCTGGGTTACTGAGAAATTGAGAAAGTGCTGATACAGCGAATGCGATGTCCGGGCAGGTAGCGATGGTGGCATACATGAGGCTTCTGATAGCCTCTCAGTATGGAGTCTTTCGCATGCGCGCGACTTCTTCAGGGTTGTTAGGTGAATGGTCCTTGGAATAGACAAGTCCAGGGACCATTGGACTTCCATATGGCTTAGTGTTGGCCAGTGCAAAGCAAGTGAGAATAGCATCGATATACGATGCTTGCGACAGGGAAATGGTGCACGCAGCTCGGTTACATGTGATCTTAATGCCAAGTAACCAATGCGCTGGCCCTAAGTCAGTCAGAGCATAGCAAGCATTGATCTTCTTCTTGTATTGCGCAATAAGATCCTTTAAACTGCCGGTGAAGATACAGTCGTTGACATGCACAGCCAGAATGAGCACATGCTTGGCGATGCAAGCACAAAAGACCCCCGGGTCTGCCTGGCTAACAGAGAATCTGAGGTTAGCGAGTGCATGCGAAAGGGTATCATACCACTTTCGTCCCGCTTGCTTCAACCCATAAAGCGACTTACGAAGACACTTCACGGTACTCCCGTTGCTGTCGTAACTGGGTGGCGAATACATATAAATTTCTTCACTCTCGTCCAGTTCGCCATTGAGGTACGTGCCGTTGAAGTTGAAACTCTTGATGTCCCAATCAAGCACGCGGCGATGGCGAGAATGAAGCGGAAGCTGGCTAGTTTAGTGACAGGGGAGAAGGTAACGAAATAGTCCACCCTGTATACCTGTGTAAAGCTGCGAGCGACAAGTCGAGCTTTATACTTGTCGACGCTCCCGTCAGCCTTACGCTTGATGCGGAATACCCACTTCAAGCTGATGATGTTCTTGTCGGACAGGTGTGGCACTGTGTTCCATGTGCCTGCCTTCTCGAGAGTGGACATCTCGCTGTTATGATTTCGGACACGGCCTCTTCTTTACTTACCTATCTCTGACATCATTATCTTTTTCTCGTGCCGAGTCATCTTTCTTATCGTATGACATTGCATCTATGTCATTTCTACGTCATTTCTACGTCACCTCTACGTCATTCCGATTCTCGACTCATCGATTCCACATAGTAGCTGTACTAGGATGACTTCATCCTACATCATGCGATGCCAACCTGCGTCATTGGTTTGTCCCTGACAAACCTCCTTGTAAACATATATAAGTCATCTTTACCTAGCTTGTATCGGTAGACTTGACTTCCTGTGTAATACCAACAGTTCCTCCTAAACATCACCTTGATCAACATTGACCTCTGAGTCTAACACCTTACATAGGACCTCCATGTCTCTATTACCGAACCGACCCCTCTCACATTGACTTCGAGCCCTGCTCAGTCAATACTTGTGAATCCCCGAACTGAAGTCCTGATAAGACTTCATGCCCAGAACCTGCAAGTCGCACGATATGCCCAGTTGGTGCGTAACATTAAGTCAAGTCTCCTCCCACCGTGGCACAAACTAGCGGAGCTCAATCAAAGTTCCAAGCCACATACATCAACCGAATCGAAAACGACACCCTTTCCAGCATCATAAAAGGGACCGCCATCTGGAGAAAGGATCCAGGAAGAGAAACAGAAGGGTACTACGTTTACCTTTCAAAGATCCAAGAATACCACCCCATCCATTACATTGAGGAAGATCGTCTGTGGGTATTCATTGCCATCAACGAAAGAAACAAGTGGTACAGCATCAAACCAGTCCCACGAAAACACGGACTGGGACCATGATTACAACCAACAGCTGGTATTGATATAGACAACGATGACGACACAGACACCTCCACAAATACACCCATCATCTCTACAACCTCTACCCAACCAATAACACAAACGCCTGTCACAATAACACAACAACCAATGTCTCAGGCAGGAACCTCCACTACCACAATCCCCACTAGTACCGTCCCCAGTGGGACAGGTCCTACCATCCCGCCAAGTGGAGGCGGAGGTGGAGGCGGAGGTGGAGTACCTCCGGGAGGAGGTGGAGGCGGAGGTGGAGTACCTCCGGGAGGAGGTGGAGGTGGAGGTGGAGTACCTCCGGGAGGAGGTGGAGGTGGAGGTGGAGTACCTCCAGGAGGAGGAGGAGGCGGAGGAGGTGGCAGAGGTGGAGGTGGAGGCGGAGGAGGTGCCGCTGGAGGACCCCCACACGCCAATGGAAGACTAGAAGGAAATCCTCCCTTCGAATTCACAGGAGATAGAGAAAGGAGCAAAGCTTTTATGCTGGCTTTCCAAATCTATCGAGGAATGAACCCCAACGCTGATGTTATGACCAACCCGTACCAACGAACCATGACATTCCTCTCTTATATCTGAGGACCCCTCATCGATGACTGGGTACAAGAACAAGCCCAATGGTTGGTTGATCAGATACAAGGGGGAGTACTTCAAACCAAAGAAAACCTGTGGCAAACAATCAACACTCGATTCAGGCAAGCATATACGGACACCGCCAAAAGTGCAAAAGCCCAACATGAGCTGAAATCCCTACATATGACAAAGGACAACCTCGATGACTTCATATCTCGGTTCCAAAATCTGGCCAACAAAGCGGGATATGACCTAGATCAACAAGTCACCCTCGACCTATTCCAGAACAGACTCCCAAACAACTTAGTCTGGAACTGCGTCAAATTTGACCATCCCTACGATTGGGCCAGTTGGACCAACTCTGCTCGTCAACAACACGAGGAATACATTCAGCTCAGTAACTGGCTTAAAGGAAACAAAGTAATGGGGGGAACACGTGAACAGTGGACCAACGCTCTAACCCGTCGATGAGACCCAAACGCTATGGACCTCAGGCGAACTAGAGCATGAGCAACAATGACGGAAGATGAAAAAACAAAGTGAATCAAAGAGGGGAAGTGCTTCCGATGTGACCAAAAGGGACACATCTCCCGCTTCTGTCCCCAAAAGAACAATAGAATCGCTCAAACGTCCACATCATCAAACGATTCCACTATTGCCACTGCAACAATCTCCTCCAACAAACCGCTTTCCACTGATCAAAAGGCAGAATTATTTCTAACACAACTCTACAATGAGAGTGACGAAGTCTGGGCCTGTTTTGCCAATATCATGTTCGATAAGAAAGAGGATTTTCCGCATGCCTGAAGTCTGCGGCTGGGGCTAGGGCATTAAAGATTAGTGTGTACAGTAGCAAGTATCGATCAATGCGAATCCCAGTACTGTTCAAATCCGCACATGCATCAGCTGAAAGAGAAGTGTTAGCCGACTCTGGAGCAACCGACAACTTCATCAATTCCCAGCTCCTAAAACGACTGCGAATATCCTATCTCCCTGTCCCAAACCCTATCAAAATCTGGAACGTAGATGGAACCCTTAACCAGGATGGAAACATCACCCATTATACAGATCTCCAAGTCCGAACAGGGAAACAAATGCACATCTTATGCTTCCTTATCACGAATTTGGGAAAAGACAAGGTCATTTTAGGATATCCTTGGTTCACCGCATTTGAACCCAAAATACAATGGAGAGAGGCAACACTAGAAGAAGAGTACCAACCAGTTGTAACGCCACGACTGGCGTTATCGTGCGACGTGCGTTCAGGTCCTTAGGTCTTCGTAGAGTGAAGCCGTATCAGGGCTTCAGTTCGGTGATGCACAAGTACCAAGTCGAGCCTTGCTCAAGACTGGTGTGAGTGGGAATGCCAAGTCGTCAACACAACTAGTGGGTGCGAGACAAAGTCGAAGGTCCGCTTCTGGTTGGGTATGCAAGGCAAAAACGAAGGCCCATGTCGGTGAGAGGCAAAGATGAAAGCCCTCCTTTGGAACAACCCAAGAGTTCCCTATCTGGTGGAGACTATGTCGTGATTGTGGAAGAAGTCAAGTCTACCGTACAAGCTAGGTATACTATGACTTATATAGCATATGGAGATGTTTGTGAGACACAAACATATGACGTATCCTAATAAGGTGGTCCTAGGAATGAGTCATGGTATAGTAAGGGTTAATCAGCAACGTCGTCATAGGGGAGGCGAGTATCAGTCAGCGGCGTAAGCCAAGGTGAGTCATAGCATTGTACAGTACGTCAGAGATAAGGGGAAATGTTCATCATGCAGGGGAAAGAACCAATAGTGAATGGCCGTACATATGGTCAGGGTCAAGGGTAGTGGTCTTATCATAGGGGGTCGGTGAGCAATGATGTCATAGGAAAGGATAGGGTCTGAGTCTGGGTCTTAGTCGTGCGTCATGATGACGTCAAGGGGTGATGGGATAGAGATAATCAAGGAACGAGGCTGTCCGTGAGGCAGTGCGGTGATGAGGGGATCCAAGGCATGAGTCTGATAGGGCGATGTGAGGCAACCAAAGGTCAATGAGGCTAAACGTGATCCGGTCCGGCATGGGTTGAGACAAAGGATGATACCGAAGAAGTGGAAAACGAGAGATTCCCTTGCAATGTCGATAGCAGTACGTCGTATCCCGTGACAAGTAGGGCGTGATCGTAACACCAGTGGTAATCACCATGATCAATACTCATGAAGAAACGATTGAGTCAGCTATCCAGGCTCTTGAAACATACAGATTAGACAAAGAAGCTTGGGAACAGCTAATGAACGAAGAAGAACCCTACATTGCAATATGCAAAACTACGACCGCCTCCGAACTGGCTCAAAAAGCCATGGACCATACAACAAAAACTTTTGAACAAATGGTACCAGTACAGTACCACCAACACCGCAAAGTCTTTAGCGAAGAAGCATCCCATAGATTCCCACCAAAACGATCATGGGATCATGCCATCGATCTCCTCCCAGATGCTCCAAAAACTCTTGATTGCAAGGTGTATCCACTAGCCGTGACAGAAGGAAGTGCCCTTACAGAGTTCCTTAATGAACAACTACAAAAAGGGTACATCCAACCGTCAAAATCTCCCTATGCATCCCCCTTCTTCTTTATAAAGAAAAAGGATGGGAAGCTACGGCCAGTACAAGATTACCAAAAGCTAAATGCGCTTACAGTCAAAAACCGATACCCCCTCCCATTAATCCCCGAAATTATCGACAAAGTATGGGATGCTCGCTTGTTTACGAAGTTGGATGTCTGATGGGGATACAACAACGTAAGAATCAAAGAAGGAGACGAATGGAAGGGAGCATTCAAAACAAATCAAGGGTTATATGAACCAAGCATCATGTTCTTCGGACTCACAAACTCGCCCAGTACTTTTCAAACCATGATGGACACCATATTCCGTGATTTAGTACTCACAAATGAAGTTATTGTCTATATGGACGATATACTAATCGCAACATGTCACGACCCGCTACACCATCGCGAAATCGTCCACCAAGTACTCTATCGACTAGAAGAACACGACCTATATCTCAAACCAGAGAAATGCTCATTCGAAACCGAAGAAGTCGAATATCTGGGAGTTATCATTGGATATGGGAAGATACGTATGGATCCAGTCAAAACACAAGGAGTACGAACATGGGAAGCACCAACAAATCTCACGGAAGCACGAGGTTTCATCAGCTTCCTTAATTTCTACTGACGATTTATCAAGGGATTCTCCAAATTGGCGTGACCCCTTCACGACCTTACAAAAAAGGGAGTTGCGTGGAGATGGACCATGATAGAACAAGAGGCATTTGACGCACTCAAAGAAGCCATAGCCAAAGAACCAGTGCTCCTATTCCCTCAACTATCAAAACCCTTCAAAATGGAGGTAGACACATCCGCTATAGCAATCGGTGCAGTCCTTAATCAAGAAGGAGAAGACGGAAAAAAGCACCTGGTAGCATACTACTCCAAATCATTCTCCGCCACAGAAAGAAACTATGACATCTATGACAGAGAATTGCTAGCAATCGTCAAAGCGCTACGACAATGGAGAACCTACCTCCTAGGATCCCCTCACAAAATCATCATACACACAGACCATTCCAACCTACAATATTGGAAAGAACTGCGAAAAATCAACAGACGAGTAGCAAGAGAGTTCCAAGAATTATCAGAATACAACTTCATTCTCCGACATATCCCTGGAACAACGAATACAAGGGCAGATGCGTTATCAAGACGATCAAACAACGAGGAGGCAAAGGAAGATAACAATGACATTATTGTACTCCCAAACGAAGTCTTCGCCAACACCATCTATACCTCACTCAGCGAGATCGACGCACAATGCCGAAAGGAACAAATAGCCCACGTGTTACGTCACGGTAGGGACGCCTGCTTGACTTGAGCAAAAGGTCACTAGTCCGATTTGACAAAACAAGAAGGGCAGTCACGTGTGGTTTCCGAGTGATAAGTCCAACAGGGACCTATACAGTTACTGATGAGAAGTAGTAACCCTCGAGTACTTCAAGTATGAGAGGAATACTTTGAATGGATCAGACAGGGGATGGATGGGAAGGTAGACTCTGTTGTTCTGTACCGTATGATACAAGAAGTCAAGTCTAAGGCTGTAGGGCCAGAGACACGAGTTACTTATAGTAAACGAGAACAATAAAGTAACGAGTACAATAGACGTCACGAGAACAATGGCGTCATGAGTACAATAGGTCACAGGGAACAATAGAGAAGTCTGAGTGGGGCCTATGATGTCACCAGAACAATAGAGTCATGAGTCATAGTCTGTCAACATGTGATAATAGGTCACATGGCACAATAGGTCACGACAACAATAGAGACAAGGAACATACCGAGTCACGAGTCTGTATAGTAGGTGGTCACATGAGTCAAGCCTGTGAGTCACCATGAGTCGCAGAGAAAAGGTTAACATAGGGTAAAAAT
>WNGR01015810.1_pt1 | contig 14113 bp, 15 predicted proteins | sample 5407581 | NCBI WGS metagenome assembly WNGR01 (sample SAMN13153383, study PRJNA577476) | soil metagenome | isolation source: 80 cm soil or saprolite under Garry oak tree replicate 2 | place: USA:California | collected 2016-06-15
CGATGTGACCGACGTGTTTTGCGACGGATCCCATCTCGTCGAGCTCGAAGCAGAAAGGATCGAGACTCGAAACACTCACGGCAGCGGATGCGTTTTTTCCGCGGCCATCACCGCACTGCTAGCACGCGGCGCGGAACCACTCGAGGCGGTTCGAGAGGCCAAATCTTTCATCACTCACGCCATCGCCAGCTCAATCGAAGTGGGCCGCGGCCATGGCCCGGTCAACCCGATGTTCGCGGTCAGGGTGGGCAGGTAAGCTTTCGTCCGATGAGCAAGCGAAAGCGAGCCAGCCTCGGCAAGACGCCTGACCCGAGCTCGACACCGGCCGGCGACGAGGGAACCGACGACGCCTCCGTCAAGGACGACATGGTCCATGTGACGCCGGACCTTCTGGCAGGCAGTCCCGACATCTTTGCGGGCAAGAAGGAGGAAGGTGGCGCAGCTTTCGACGCCGAAAGCGAGCCGGTCGAGAAACCGGAGCCGGTCGAGGCGTCGGAGACCGCAGAGACCCCCGGTGCGGCCCAACCTGAGAAGACAATGACTCCAGCCGAGACCCCACCGGCCCCGGTCACCGAGGCACCACCGCCGCCGCCCTACCTGAACGCGGTCCCCTATCCAGGCCAGGTCCGGCGCGCGGGGTCGAGCGCTGCGCTGGGCATCGTGCTCGTGGTCGTCGGAATCTTCGCCCTGCTGGTGGTGATATCCGGCGTCGACCTCACGCAGTACGGATGGCCGCTTTTCATCATCATCCCCGGCCTGACCCTACTCGTCGTGGGCTTCGTCAGCGTCGGCGCGGCGGCCACGATTCCGGGGGGTATCGTCACCGTGCTAGGCCTCGTGCTCGCCTATTCGGGCGCGACCGACCACTGGGCGATCTGGGCGTACGCGTGGGCGCTCGTCATTCCGGGCGGCGTGGGACTCGGCATGTACCTGCAGGCCCTGCGGGATCGCGACCGCCACGCGCTTGCGACGGGCCGCGCGCTGATGTTCATCAGCCTGATGATCTTCCTGATCGGGTTCGTTCTCTTCGAGTCGATCCTCGGCGTGAGCGGGCGCGACGCATTCGGCCCTGTGGGCAAGGCGGCGCTGCCGGCGCTGCTGATCATCGTCGGGGTCATCCTGCTCGTGCGCAGCGTGCAGCGCACCCGCCAGGCCTAGATCCGGAGCGCCTTCAGCCGTTCCGTGAGCTGATCGCGGGTGATCTGGTACTCGGAGCCGCTTCGATACGGCTTGAAGCCGAGCGCGCGGTTGATCGCCAGCATGGGCGCGTTGGAGCCGGCGTTGTCGGTGACGACCCACTGCGTGTCCGGGTAAAGCTCACGGACATGCAGCAGCATCGTCGCCTTGAGCCACTTCCCAAGGCCGCGGCCGCGCGCGGCGGGCTGCACTCCTGTGAAGCGCTGGTGGATGATCGTGGGCCGGTACGGCGCCCACACGACGTCGGTGATGCCTGACATCGTTCCGTCCGGCTCTCGCGTGAGCGCTGTGTGCTGCACCTCACCGCTCATGTCGAGCCGCTCATTGAAGTCGCGCATCGTTTCCGGCGTCACGACGATCTCGCCGCGGTCGAGCTGCTCGAACGGGATGGTGTTCAGCATCGCCGAGAGCTGGGGTGCAAACTCGGCCCAGCTGTCTTCGGGCATGTGGCCGTCGATGATCTCGAGGCTCGTGTGCGGCGACCGCCTGGGCCCGTCGGCGACCCATCGCTCGAGCGCGGGCCAGTCGAGCTCGGAGAACTTAAGCCGGCTCTCGATCGAGCTCAGCTTCGGCTCGGCACCCAGCCACTTCATGAACCCGTGCCCCGACTCCTCCTCGACCCAGAAGTCGAGCTTGGTCGCGCCTCGACGATCCATGAGCTGAAGCACGACGGGCAGCATCGACGTCCCGATACCGCGACGCCGCATCTCCACGCGCACGTATATGTCGGCTTCGTAGATATGTTTGTTGGATTCGTATTCAGGCGACTTCGGCGTGAGTGCAAAGCCTTGCAGCCAGCCGAGCATCCGGCCGCCGTGAGAGACCTCGAAGCGCTCTTCGACGTGAAAAGGGTTGACCCGCTTCATGTGCGCTTCCTCGTCAGCGTCGGGGCGGATGGGATCGTCGGGCCGTAATTCGTCCTGCCGCACACGCCGAAACTGGTGGAGCCGTTTCCAGAAATCGGCGTCCGCGCTGACAGGGTCGACTGAAGTCGGAATCAGTTCCCCCGCCATGCCGCATCGATAATCTCACAGGAGTGTCATTGACCCGCCCGTTCAAGGTTGGAGTGACGATCCATCCGCAGCAATGCACCATCCAGGAGCTGCGCGATGCGTGGCGCCGCGTGGATGAGCTCGGCGTGGACAGCATCTGGTTCTGGGACCACTTTTTTCCGCTGTACGGCAATCCCAACGGCAATCACTTCGAATGCTGGTCACTGCTGGCGGCCGCCGCCGTCGATACGCGGGCGCCGCAGATAGGTCCGATGGTCACATGCATCGGCTACCGCAACCCGGACCTGCTCGCGACGGTTGCCGCGACCGTGGACCAGCTCTCCGGCGGGAGGCTCGTCTTCGGGCTCGGCGCCGGATGGTTCGAGCGCGACTACGACGAGTATGGCTACGAGTTCGGAGAGGCAGCCGATCGGGTGCGCTCGCTCAAAGAAGCTCTGCCGCGGATCAAGCGAAGGATCGAAAAGTTGCGGCCGGGGCCCGCCGGACCGATGCCGATCCTCATCGCGGGGCGTGGCGAGAGGGTGATGCTGCGACTCGTCGCCGAGCACGCCCAGATGTGGAACACGATCAGCTCCCTGGAGGAGTACGCGGAGAAGTCGGCCGTGCTCGACGAGTGGTGCCGGCGCCTGGGTCGGGATCCTCGCGAGATCGAGCGAACCGCGAACCTCAGCGCCCTCTCTGCCAAGGTGATCGACGGATGGCTCGAGGCCGGCCTGCAGCACTTCGTGTTGCGCCTGGCCAGCCCGTTCGACACCAGGGACCTCGAGCGGGTCCTGAAGATTAGAGACTCCTGAGAATTTCCCGGGCGGGCGGCGAGGACCAGCCCGATCCGCACAATGCCAGAGGGGGGTTATTGTGGCTGGCCCACTAACAATTTGTATGGCCCGGCAATAGCATTTTGTGCACCACACCCTCTTCGCGGCGCGAGGCTCCTACCGCTTGGTCAGGAGCCTCGTTTTTTGATCGCGGGGGAGGCAGGCCTGGAAGCGCGGGGGAGGCAGGCCTCCCCCACGGACCCCCTCCTTCCACAGTCCACGCCTGAGGCGTCTGGCGGTTGACGGGCCGGAGACGGCCGGAATGAATCCGGCCTATGGCTCCACCTCGTCTAATTTCTAGCGCGGGGGAGGCAGGCCTCCCCACGGACCCCCTCCTTCCACATACGGCGCCAGGCTGCGTTTGGTGGTTCACGCTGGGTGACGGGCGGAGTGAATCCGCCCTGCGGCCCCACTTCGTCTAGTTCAAACCTCGGTCTAGGCTGCTTTGACGGCGCTTACGAGCTTCGTCAGGGAATCCTTGGCATCGCCGAAGAACATCACCGTCTTGGGCCCATACATCAGGTCGTTCTCGATCCCGGCAAACCCCGGCCGCATCGAGCGCTTGATGAAGATGACGTTCTTGGCCTGGTCGGCGTTGAGGATCGGCATTCCATAGATCGGGCTGCCGGGCGTCGTCCGTGCGGCGGGATTGACGACGTCGTTGGCGCCGACGATCAGCGCCACATCCGCGTTCTTGAAGTCGTCGTTGACCTGGTCCATCTCCTTGAGCTGCTCGTAAGGCACATTGGCCTCGGCGAGCAGGACGTTCATGTGGCCCGGCATGCGCCCCGCCACCGGATGGATCGCGTACTCCACCTCGACGCCGCGCTTCTCGAGCACGTCGGCCAGCTCACGCGCCGCGTGCTGCGCCTGCGCCACCGCGAGCCCGTAGCCGGGCACGATGATCACGCGCTGCGAATAAGCGAGCAGCGTCCCGAGATCTTCGGCTGACGCCGACCTGACGCTGCGCGCCTGACCGCCGGCGGCGGCGGTCGCGGCGGTCTGGATCCGGCCGAAGGCGCCGAACAGGATGTTGCCGATGGAGCGCCCCATGGCGTCGCTCATGAGCTTGGTCAGCAGCGAACCGGATGCGCCGACCAGCGTCCCGGCGACGATCAGGGCGAAGTTGTTCAGCGTGAAACCAGTTGCGGCGACCGCAAGACCGGTGCAAGCGTTGAGGAGCGAGATGACCACCGGCATGTCGGCGCCGCCGATGGGCAGGACGAATGCCACGCCGAGAACCAGCGCCAGCGCCATCAATGAGAGGAAGGAGAACGGGATCGACGCCACCGCCAGCACCGCGATCGCGAAGCCGACGATCGCCGCCGCGAGCAATCCGTTGACGATCTGCTGCGCGGGATAGGTGATCGGCGTGCCGGTCATCAGCTCCTGGAGCTTGGCGAACGCAACCATGCTGCCCGCGAAGGAGATCGAACCGATGACGATGCTGAACACGCTCGGGAACACCTGGGCAAAGGGTGGATGGACACCGAACTTGAGCAGCTCCGCCACCGCGACCAGCGCTGCCGCGCCACCTCCCACCCCGTTGAACAAGGCGACCATCTGTGGGATCGCGGTCATGTGGACCACGCGGGCGCCGACCGTGCCGACGATCGCGCCAATGACGACGCCGATGGCGATGATCGTGATGCCGGCTCTGGTGAAGTGCAGGAGCGGGATGGTGGCGCCGAGCGCGACGATCATTCCCACCGCGGCTATGAAGTTGCCGTTGCGCGCGCCCTTCGGTGAGCTGAGCTGCTTGAGGCCGACGATGAACAGCGCCGCCGCGGCCAGGTAGGCGAGGGCGATCGCGACGTTCATTTCTGCTGCTGCCTGCCCTTGAACATCTCGAGCATGCGGTCGGTGACGACGAACCCGCCGACCACGTTCGTGGTCGCGAGCGTGACCGCGACCAGGCCGAGCGCGATGGTCACTGGAGAATTGGCGCCGGCGGCGATGAGAATCGCGCCGACGAGGATGATGCCGTGGATCGCGTTCGTCCCCGACATCAACGGCGTGTGCAGGATGGTCGGCACCTTGGAGATGACCTCGAAGCCGACAAAGATCACGAGGACGAAGAAAGTCAGCTCGTTGAGAACCTCGGAGGTCATGCCGCCGACACCATCTGTTTGGCGCGCTCGTTGACGATCTCACCGCCGTGGGTTACGCAGGCGGCCTTGGTGATCTCGTCCTCGAAGTCGAGCGAGATCGCGCCGTCCTTCACAAGGTGGAGCAGCAGGTTGGCGACGTTTCGCGCGTAGAGCTGACTCGTTGTTTGCGGCATGGTGGACGCGATGTTGCGCGTGCCGATGATCGTCACGCCGTCCACATCAACCTCCTGGCCCGCCTGCGTCAACTCCACGTTGCCCCCTGTCTCCGCCGCCAGGTCGACGATCACGGAGCCGGCGCGCATGCCCTTGACCATCTCGCCGGTCACGAGGAGTGGAGCCCGCCGTCCTGGCACCGCGGCCGTGGTGATGACCACGTCCGAGCGCGCGATGTGCTCACCGAGCAGCTGTCGCTGCTGGCGGAGGAACTCCTCCGATTGCTCGCGCGCGTAGCCTCCCTCGCCTTCCTGGGTCTCGAGCGGCAGCTCGACGAACGTCGCGCCCAGGGACTGCACCTCTTCTTTCACCGCCGGGCGCACGTCGTACGCGGAAACGACCGCGCCCAGCCGGCGGGCCGTGGCGATCGCCTGCAGGCCGGCAACACCCGCGCCCATGACCAGGACTCGAGCCGGGGCGACGGTGCCGGCCGCGGTCATCATCATCGGAAAGAACTTGCTGAGCCGCTCGCCGGCCATGAGCACGGCCTTATAGCCGGCCGCTGAGGCCTGCGATGAAAGGGCGTCCATCGACTGGGCGCGCGAGATGCGCGGCAGCAGCTCGAGGCTGAAAGCAGTCACGCCCTTCCTCGCCAGCGCCTTCACGATGTCACCCTGCGTCGCCGGCTGTAGAAAGCTGATCAGCACCGCATCCTTGCGCAGCAGTTCGACCTCGCTCGGCATCGGCGCCTGCACCTTGAGGACGGCGTCGGCGTCCTTCAAAAGGTCGGCGGCATGGGTGACCAGCCTCACCCCAGCCTTCTCGTAAGCGTTGTCCGAGATGAAGGCACCTGCCCCAGCGCCGGCCTGGATCGCCACGTCCAGCTTTGCCCCGATGAGCTTGGTCGCCGTGTCCGGCACCAGCGCCACTCGGCGCTCGTCGTGGGTGAGCTCTTTGGGCGCGGCGACCCTCACAAGTCGCTGACTCTAAGGAATGGAGGGCGACTCCTGCAGGCGCGTAAAATCTCTAGTTCGCCCTTCCAAGTGACCGAACCCATCGTCAACGACCTCACAATCCAGGCCGCGACTGTCAACGGTTCAGGCAGCCAGACCGCCAACCTCGTGCTCACTCGCGCCATCTTCCATATGGGCATCCCGGTGGCGCCGAAGAACGTATTTCCTTCCAACATCGAAGGCCTGCCGACCTGGTACCAGCTGCGCATCACGCCGGAGGGCCATATGGCGCGGTCGGACAAGGTCGACATCCTGATCGCCTTCAACGTCGCCACGTGGCGGGAGGACCTCAAGACCGTGCGCCCTGGCGGTGTGGTGATTCACGAGGAGGCCTTCGCGACCGCCGATGCGCGGACCGACGTCAGCTACTACGCGGTTCCGTTCGCTAAGCTCGCGAAGTCGAAGATCCAGAGCGACACCCTGCGGAAGCAGCTGGCCAACATGATCTACGTGGGCGTCGTCGCCGGGTTGCTGGGCATCCCCTGGGAGGCGGTCGAACACGGCGTCAAGCGCCAGTTCCTCGCCAAGCCGAAGGCGGTGCCCGTCAACCTCGACGCGATCAAAGTCGGCTACGACTACTGGCAGGACAACTTCTCGAAGCAGGATCCCTACCGGCTCGAGCCGATGACGGGCGCCGTGGAAGGCAAGGTGCTTGTCGAGGGCAACCAGGCCGCCGCCCTCGGTGCGCTCATGGGCGGGGTGACGGTCGTGGCGTGGTATCCGATCACGCCGTCCTCGTCGCTCTGTGAGTACCTGATCGCATACGCGGACCGCTTTCGCGTCGACCCCAAGACGGGCGAAAAGATGATCTCCGTGGTCCAGGCGGAGGACGAGCTCGCGGCCGTCGGCATGGCGATCGGCGCCGGCTGGGCAGGCGCCCGCGCGATGACCTCGACCTCAGGGCCCGGCATCTCGCTGATGGCGGAGTTCTCGGGCCTTGCGTACTACGCAGAGGTCCCGGTGGTCATCTTCGACATCCAGCGTATCGGGCCGTCGACGGGCCTCCCCACCCGTACGTCGCAGGCGGACCTCGGCTTCGTCTACACGCTGTCCCACGGCGACACAAAGCACCTGGTGCTCCTGCCCGGGACCGTCGCGGAGTGCTACGAGTTCGCGCGCGACGCCTTCGATCACGCCGACCGGTTCCAGACTCCGGTCTTCGTGCTGTCGGACCTCGATCTCGGCATGAACCTCTGGATGACGCCGGAGTTCCAGTACCCGGAGAAGAACTTCGATCGGGGCAAGGTTCTGAGCAAGGATGACCTCGAACGGCTGGCGGGCGAGTGGGCGCGTTACCGCGACGTCGACGGCGACGGAGTGACCTACCGCACGCTGCCGGGCACGGACCATCCCGCGGCCGGCTACTTCACACGCGGATCGGGCCACGACGAGATGGCCCGCTACACCGAAGGCGCCGACGCATCAGAAAGTCGGCCTGATCGCCTTCGGCTCGACGCATGCGGCCGTGGTGGAAGCGCGCGAAGCGATCAGCGTCGACTACATGCGCGTCCGGGCGCTACCACTATCGGATGACGTGGCCGCTTTCGTCGCCCGACATGAGCAGGTTTACGTGGTCGAGCAGAACCGCGACGGACAGCTGTACGACCTCGTCCGCCTCGCGCTGCCGCCGGACCTGGTCGAGCGCATGCGGTCGATCCGTCACTACAACGGCCAGCCGATCCCGGCCGCCGCGATCATCGAGCCGCTTCAGGCCAGGGAGGCAGTCCCCGCATGAGCACCACCGTCAACCGGGTCGGACTGCCGCGCGATGCGTACAAGGGCGCGGCGACCACGCTGTGCGCCGGCTGCGGGCACAACTCGATCACCAACCACATGATCAAGGCCCTGTACGAGCTTGGAGTCGAGCCGCACCTGCTGGCAAAGATGTCAGGCATCGGCTGCTCGTCGAAGACCCCTGCCTACTTCGTCGAGTCGGCCCATGGCTTCAACGGCGTGCACGGCCGCATGCCGGCGCTGACGACTGGTGCGCATCTCGCGAACCGGCAGCTGATCATGCTCGGCGTCTCCGGCGACGGAGACACGGCGTCGATCGGGCTCGGCCAGTTCATGCACATGATCCGGCGGAACCTGGACTGCACCTACATCATCGAGGACAACGGAACCTACGGCCTGACCAAGGGCCAGCTCTCAGCGACCGCCGACCTCGGCTCGGTGCAGAAGAAGGGCGCGGTCAACACCTTCCAGCCCATCGACCCCTGCGCGGTGGCTCTGGCGTTGGGCTGCTCCTTCGTCGCGCGGTCGTTCAGCGGTGATGGCAAGCAGGTGGTGCCTTTGATCAAGGCCGCGATCGCGCACCGCGGGACCGCGGTCCTTGACATCATCTCGCCCTGCGTCACATTCAACGACCACGACGGCTCGACCAAGAGCTACAGCTGGGTAAAAGACCACGAAGAGTCGATCGCCGACGTCTCGTTCATACCGTTCTTCGAGGAGGTGCACGTGGACTACGAGCCCGGAACGGTCCGCGACGTGCGGCTCCATGATGGATCGCACATCGTGCTGAAGAAGCTGGGCGAGGACCACGATCCCACCGACCGGCGCGCCGCGATCAGGGTGATCGAGGAGGGCCGCGCGGAGGGTCACCTGGTGACCGGCCTGCTCTACGTCGACACCGAGATGGACGACTTCGCGACCACCGAGCGCATCCCCGACCGGCCGCTCAAGGACCTCGGCGAGGATGAGCTGCGCTTGTCGCGCGACGACTTCGCGCAGTTCATGTCGGAGTTCGCCTGAAAGCAAAGTCTCGGGTCGCGCTGTACGCCACCCCCGCAGAGCTCGCGAAAGGAACCAGGCTTGTCGCTCGGCGCGATCCCGCGATGGCCAGGCTCGTCAAGCGCACCGGACCGGTGGACCTTCGCGCGCCAAGCCCGGACGGGTTCGGTGCGCTGGTGCGCTCCATCATGTACCAGCAGCTGGCGGGAGCCGCGGCGACTGCGATCCTCGGCCGTTTCTTGAAGCTCTTCGCTGAAGGTCTGTCGCCCGACGCGGTGCTCGCGCTGCCCGCCGGCTCGATGCGTGCGGCCGGCGTCAGCGGACCCAAGGAAGCCGCCATCACCGACCTGGCGCGCAAGGTCGCCGACGGCACGGTGCCGCTGGGCGATGTCGACTCGCTTACCGACGACGAGCTGAAGGCGCGGCTCGTCCAGGTCCGCGGGATCGGACCGTGGACCGCCGAGATGTTCCTGATCTTTCAGCTGCGCCGGCTCGATGTCTGGCCCGTGGACGACTACGGCGTGCGCAAGGGCTGGACGATTGCGCACCGCAAGCGCGAGCTGATCACCCCGAAGGCGTTGCAGGCTGAGGGTGAGAAGTTCCGGCCCTACCGGACGATCGCCGCCTGGTACTGCTGGCGAGCGGTCGAAAACATGGTGCTTCCGACCTGAACGCACGCAGCCGCAGTCGACTGGACGAGACGGCCTTCGCGCCGGATTCGCGGCCCTAACCCCTTCCGGCAATGAGTCCGGCCGCCAGAGTACCGATCTAGCGGGAATATTTCCGGCGCAGCTTTTCGATCGCGGCGTCCGACATGGGCGGCCAGCCGTAGGCCTCGAGGAACCGCCGCGCGAATCCCGGTCCGTAGATGTAGTTCAGCGTCCAGACGCCGGCGGCAAGGTCGGTTTCCGGGTTGCCCAGCCCGGAAAGTCCCACGTCGACCAGGCCGCCGAGCCGTCCATTTTCCACGAGCACGTTGGGCAGGCAGTAGTCGCCGTGGATGAGCACGTTGCCCGGTTTGGCGACGCCGAACGGACATCCGACCGCGTCCGTCGCGTGGAGCTCGCGCAGGAACGCGCCCAGAGACCTGGCCACGCGGTCCGGCTCCCATCCCAGCGACTTGTCGGACATGGGCACGCCTGGCACGGGGTGGGTCAGGAGCCAGTCGTCACCCAGCTCATGGAAGAAGCCGGCCGTCCGTGGCACGGGCCAGCGGCCATCGAGCCAAACCAGGCGAGCGCGCTCGCCCTCAAGATCTGCGGCGCGCTTGAGGAAGAGCGTGCCCCTCTCACCGTTGAGCCTCCAGACCGTTCCGGCCCAGCTCATCCACGCAAACTCTTCGCGAATTCCGTCGTGGCCGAGAATGTCTTCCGCTGCGGCGCGCACGTCGGGTGGCAGGGGCAGCGGCGATGTTTTCAATTCATGACCCTCTGTAGCATGTGGGTTTGGGTGTGGTGAGGCTTCCTGAGTCGGCGGCCGCCTTCAAGAACGCGACCTGGAGCGACCTCTCCCCGTACTACGACGAGCTTGCACAGCGCCCGCTCGACCGCTCCAGCGTCGAGTCGTGGCTGACCGACTGGTCCGGTTTCGAATCACTGCTCGGCGAAGCCTCTTCGGTTGCCAACTTCGAGTACTCGAGCAACACGGCCGACCAACAGCGCGAGGAAGCCCAGCTCAGGTTCAGCAGCGAGATCGAGCCCAAGGCCCGCGAGCAGCGAACCAGGCTCCGCCGGCGGCTGGTCGAGCTCGGCTACGTCAGGCCCGACCTCGAAACCACCATCCGCCAGTTTCGCAATCAGCTCGAGCTGTTCAGCGAGGCGAACGTTCCGCTGTTCGGCGAGCTGGCGAGGTTGTCGGCGGAATGGGCCAAGACCGTAGGGGCGATGACAGTCGAATGGGAGGGCGACGAGAAGACCCCGCAGCAGATGTCGCCATTCCTCGAGTCGAATGACCGCGACGTGCGCGAGCGAGCGTTCCGCAAGATGTACGGGCCGTACATCGAGCAGCGCGATGCTCTCGCCGGGCTGTTCGACCGCATGTACGACCTCCGCCAGCAGGTGGCGAAGAACGCCGGCTTTGATAACTGCCGCGACTACACACACCGCGAGCTGAACCGTTTCGATTACACGCCGGATGACTGCTACCGCTTTCACGCCGCGGTCGAGGAGGCGGTGCAGCCGGCCATCAAGCGTCTGCTCGAGCGCCGGCGCCGGCGCATGGGCCTGTCGCGGCTCCGACCGTGGGACCTCACCACCGACCCCAAAGGCCGGCGGCCGCTCCGGCCCTACAAGACTGTCGCGGACTTCATCCTTCGCGCAGGCCAGGTGTTCCAGAACGTCGAGGCGGATTTCTGCTCGCAGTTCGAGACCATGGCGAACGCGGGGCTGCTCGACCTGGACAACCGGAAGGGCAAGGCGCCAGGCGGTTTCTGCGACTCCCTTCCGGTCCGCAAGCTTCCCCTCATCTTCATGAACGCCGTCAACGTCGACGACGACGTCCGGACTCTGCTGCATGAGTCAGGACACGCATTCCACGTGTTCGAGACCGCCCACCTTCCGCTGCTCTTCCAGCGGCACCCCGGCGCAGAGATGGCCGAGGTGGCCTCGATGTCAATGGAGCTGCTCGCTGCCCCGTACATCGACCAGGAGCATGGAGGCTTCTATTCGGTCGACGACGCAGTGCGCTCGCGGCGATGGCTGCTCGAGAAGGCAGTCCACTTCTTCACCCACTGCGCGTCAGTCGACGCGTTTCAGCAGTGGATGTACACGACACCCGAAGGGCGGGACGGCGGCGCGCGTGACCGCAAATGGCTCGAGGCTAGGTGCGCTGCAGGTCTGGCGCAACAGCCTGTCCGACCATGGCGAAGCGGTGCGCACGTACCGCGAAGCGCTTGCATTGGGCGGCACGAAGCCTCTCCCGGAGCTGTATCGCGCCGCGGGGGCGCGCCTGATGTTCGACGCCAAGGGCATGCGCGAGCTCATCGACCTGGTCGAGGAGCACCTCGCGACCCTGGACGACTGAGCCCTATCCCCTCACTGACGGGTGATATCGCGAAGGGGCATGTGGGGTCCGAATTTCGGCGCCGCGATCCGCGCCGCGGTGATCAGCCGGATCACCCGCGCCCGATGGCCACGATAGGGCTCCAGCAGCTCGAGCATTCGCTGGTCCGTGGAGCGCGGCGTACCCTCGAAAGCGAACCCGATGCTGTGCTTCAGGTGATAGTCGCCTACAGGCACCGCGTCGGCATCTCCGAGCGCGACGAGCGCGACCTTGGCCGCCGTCCACTGGCCGATGCCCGGGAATGCGAGCAGGCGGCTGTAAGCGCTCGGAAGATCCATGGCGACGGTCTCTTCGACGCGCTTCACGCTGCGGGCTGCGCGCACTATGATGTCGGCGCGCCGTTTCTCGATACCGAAGCGGTGGAAGCTCCAGTACGGCATCTGCGCCAGCTTCTGGGCTGAGGGCGGCAGCCTGAGGCCCGCGGGGCCAGGCGCGGGCTCACCTTCCGCGTTCACGAGGTGGTGATAGGAGTCCCGGCCTTGCTCTGTCGTCACCTGCTGCAGGATCACCGCCGGCACCAGGGCTTCCAAGACGCCCTGGGTCCGCGGAACGCGAATCCCTCGGATCTCGCGGTGGAGGCGCGCGATCAGTGGGTGGACCGGGACGAAGCCGGTGTCGTCGTCCTCCCACGCCTCGACCTCGATCGACCCGTTGCGGTGAGCGAGCCGGATGGTGGCCGCGCCTTCCGGCGTCCGGCTCGCTCGCCAGACCGCACCATTGAGATGGCGCATCGAAGGTCCGGTGCCGATGGCCGAGAGCGTCAGGCCGAGGTCGAGGGGGCGGCGCGGTACGAAGCGTGCCGTGGCGTCTGGCTCCACCGCCCGAGATTAGTAGCTGAGCGGCACCGAGAGTGTGAAGGTGGTTCCGGCGCCAAGGTCCGATTCGCACGTGAGGTCGCCGTCATGCATCCGCGCGATTTCCCGCGACAGCCACAGGCCGAGCCCCGTGCCCTGTACCGCGGTGGCGGTCTCGATGCGGCCGAATCGCGTGAACAGCCGCGACTGATCTTCCTTTGAGATCCCCGTGCCCTGATCCCGTACAGAGACCAGCGCCATCGTCTCGTCGCGCCCGACCTTGACGTCGATGTCCGAGCCAGGTGTGGAGTACTTGGCGGCGTTGCTGAGCAGGTTGCGGACGACCATCTGAAAGCGGTCAGGATCGACCTCCGCCTCGACCGGCTGGGGTGGCGTGTCGATTTTCAGGTCGTGTCCGCTCAGCAGGATCTGAACGCCACTGATGGCAGAGTCGGTCAGCTCGATGATGTCGGAGCGGTGCTTCTTCAACGCCAGCCGTCCCTCTTCGAGGCGGGCGGCCTCGATCATCTGCTCGATCATCCAGTTGACCTCGTCCGATTTCGAGATGAGCAGCGGGACGACGGAGCGAGCTTTCGGCGACAGCTCACCGAGCGCGCCCGCGTCGAGCATGGTCAGGTAGCCCTTGATCACGGTCATCGGACCGCGCAGCTCGTGCGACGCGATGTTCAGGAAATCCGTCTTGGCGCGCTCGAGCGCCGCAATTTTGGAGTTAAGGGTGACCCGGTCGAGGCCGGCCGCGATGCTCGCGGCGTACTGGCGCATGCGGCTGAGCTCGTCGTCCCCGAAAAGCGGACTGAGCCGGCCGGCGACGATGACAATCGCGCCGCGTCCCTGACGAAGGTCGAGCGGGATCACCAGTGTTGAGCCCGCCCGCCAGGGAGCGTGGCCGTCACCTTCTCCGTCTGCGGTGAGGAACGCCGACCTGGCGCTCAGCGCCGAGGCGTGTTGCTCCGCGATTCCGCGTGCGGCGAGAACCGATCCGTCCGATTCGAGCACGAACGCTGCCTCGCCGCCGACCAGGCGTTCTGTCCACACCAGCGCCCTGTCGGCCAGGGTCGCGCGGTCTGGGCTGTACAGCAGGAGGTCATGCATAGCGTGGCGGAACTGATCTTCCTCGGGCTGGCGCCAGATGCGGCGCAGCCATGCCGGCGGGAAAAAAGCGACGTAAAGGACCGGGACCATCGCGAGCGCCAGCAGGTCGAC
>WNGR01008802.1_pt1 | contig 14108 bp, 7 predicted proteins | sample 5407581 | NCBI WGS metagenome assembly WNGR01 (sample SAMN13153383, study PRJNA577476) | soil metagenome | isolation source: 80 cm soil or saprolite under Garry oak tree replicate 2 | place: USA:California | collected 2016-06-15
CTTCACAAGCAGACGCGTCTTGTCGATGGTCCGTCCGTTCTTGCCGATGGCGATCGCCTTGTCGCGCGGGTCCACCTCGACCACGACGATCTTCTTATCAGGCCGCTCCGTCACCCGGATCTCCTTCAACCGAGCAGGGGCCAGACTATTCCTGATAAGAGCCTCAGGAGTCTCAGCATACTCGACCACCTCTATCTGCCGGCTCGTCATCCGGCGGAGCATGTTGATGTTCTTCCCACCCTTACCGATAGCGAGGCCCATATCGCCCGGCTTCGCCACGAAAATGATCCTCTCCAGCTTCTCATCAATAATACAGTCCTGGGTCGTCGCGCCGGTGATGCTTTCGAAGAGGGCCATGTACTTCATCTCCTCACTGGTCAGCTTGATCTTGGGCTGGAGCATCACTTTTTCTCAGCGACCAGTTTCAAGACCTCCGAGTCGCCCGCCTCGCGGACGACCAGCGCCGACACCGGGAAGGGCTTCTCGCAGACCGCCCCGAGATCGAGGCTGGACCCGGGGAAGATGTAGACTGGAACCTCGGACTGTCCGGCGCTGTGAAGAATATCATCCCGGTCAGACTCCCTACAGTTCTTGGCGAGAATGATTAGCTTCGCCCGGGCAGACCCGGCACTCGACAACGCGTCCTTCGATCCAAACCCGATCTTGCCGGATTTGACCGCCCTCCGTATCTGCTTGTTAACGTCCACCATCGTCTATTTCCCTGCCCTGCGAGGCATCGACATGGAGACCTCGATCAGACCCGTCCCCATGGGGATCTGCTGCCCGACGATCACGTTCTCCGCCACGCCCCTCAGCGTGTCCGTAATGCCCTTGACCGCAGCATCAACGATAGTAGGGATAGTAATCTCAAACGCCGCCTTGGCCAGAGTGCTCGCCTTCTCACCGCTAACCCCGTGCCGTCCAACCTGGAGAACGTCCCCAGATGAGGTCATCATGTCCGCCACGAGCATCACATGCCGCACGTCAACGTCGAGCCCTTGCTCCTCGAGCACTCCCAGCGCCTCCTTGACAATAACATTCCGGGCCGCCTCTATCCCGAGCACCACGGCAGTCTCGTTGATGCTGTTGCTTACCGTCCTCGACGTGTCCACTCCCGGCACCTCTAGCGCCAGCGCGAGACTCGACCCCTCCGTCCGGACGATCCACTCGCCCTTCTCCTCCACCACCAACGCCCTCTTCACCGCGGGTATACCCTTAATGTGAGCAACATTCAGCTTTGTGACGAGTCTACGGAACTGGGGAATCTCAAGGTCCTTCGCCTTGATATCCACATTGTAAGACTCGACCTTCACATCTGCGCTCGCCAGCGTCAACGCCTCCCGCACCTCGCCGACAGTCACCTCCCTCTCCCTCATCACCTGGGGATTCAGCTTCACCTCGACCCGCATATGCGTCACATCCGTCTCGAAACTACTCGCGATGTCGCCCAGCGTCGTGTGAGTGAGCAGCGTCGCAACCTCTTGCGCCTTTTCTCTGCTCGTCCTCTGCTTCGGGTCCAAGTAGACAGTCATGTTCGGTGTCGACGGAATCTTCCTAGCGTCAACTATCTCGATGAGCCTCGGAAGACCCAGCGTGACGTTCTGTTCTCTGACGCCTGCAAAGTGGAAAGTGCGCAAAGTCATCTGGGTGCCCGGCTCGCCTATCGACTGGGCCGAGACTATACCCGCAGCCTCGCCGGGCTCGACGAGAGCTCGCTTGTAGTTCTCGATGGCACCGTCGACCGCGTCGTCAACCCCCGCCTTCGTCAGCTTCGCGTTGAGGAGTGTAGTTCTCAGACGGCTGAGAATGAGCGGTGAAAGAACCTCCTTGGCCCTGTCCGCCTGCTCCTCGACATACTCCTTGCCCGCCGATGTCCCCTTCTTCATGGTGAGCCGGACACGTTCAACCAGCCTGTCAATGTTCACCGCCTTCCCATGATCGCTCTTGGCCGTGTCGACCCCGTCCTCCCCGTATCTGACCTGGATAATGTTGCCCCGCGAGTCTCGGACCGTCGAGTCATACTCGACCCTCAAGTGTTCGAGCGCGTTGATGAGTCGGCGTTGCATGTAGCCGCTCTGCTGGGTTCTGACAGCCGTATCGACCAGCCCCTCCCTTCCCCCCATCGCGTGGAAGAAAAACTCTATCGGTTCAAGACCGTCACGGTAGCTGTGATAGACGAATCCACGCGGTGCAGCTCTCACGTCTCCAGGCTTGAAGAAGCTGAGCGCTCTCCCCCGGTATCCTCTAAGGATCCTCTTGCCGCGAATGGACTGCTGCCCCACATTGGCAGTCATCTGGCCAATGTTGAGCGATGACCCTCTGGCACCCGCTCTGCTCATGATTACCCCGCTGTTATCCATCTGGAAGTACTGGTCCGCGATCTCCCCCGCAACGTCCCGAGCCCGGGAGAGCTCGTTCATGATGTATATCTCCAACGATTCTTCCATTGACTGACCGGGAAGACGTTCAAGAGAACCCTTCCGGAAATTGTCGATGTACTCGTCAACCTTCTCCTCAGCCTTGGCTATAGCCCGCGAGATCTTCTCCTTGACCGCCGCGGGTGTCTGCAGCTCGTCCATCGCGTACGTGAATCCGCGGAGGAGCATGAACCTGTCCAAGAGCCGCGTAACCGCGTTCAGAAACCTCCGAGCCTCCTCGGCGCCATAGTCCTTGACTATACGGTGGAATAGGCTCTCAGACTTTTCCGCTCCTATCGAGGCCTTGTCGATGACTCCTTGTTCGAGGACGCCGTCCTTGATGACAATGAACGCGTCGTATGGGCAGTCGTGCAGCACTCCCCTGTCGCAATCCTCGCACTTGTAGTAGCTGGACAGGTTAGACTTTGAGACAAAGTTGAACCCCTTCGGCAGCACAATGCTGAATATCTGTTTACCAGTCCATCTCTCTTCCGGCCGAGCCGAGGTGGGCTCCGGCATTGGTCCCTCATAGCCTGCAGCCGCCAGGAGCTTCGACACGTCATGTCGATCAAGACTCGTTGACTTCTGTGTGAGGAGAAAGCCTGCTGTCAGCGAGTCGCGTATTGCGCCTATGATCGGTCCACCGTATCTTGGTGAGAGAATTTGGTCTTGCACTTGCATCAATAGCCGAGCCTCTGTCCGAGCCTCTTCTCCCTGCGGGACGTGCAGGTTCATCTCGTCCCCGTCAAAGTCCGCATTGTAGGGCGGACATACAGTCGGGTTGAGCCGGAAAGTCTTGTACGGGAGAACCCGGACTCGGTGGGCCATTATCGACATTCTGTGAAGGCTCGGCTGGCGGTTGAACAGTACAATGTCCCCATCGCGGAGATGCCTCTCCACGACAAAGCCTGGCTGCATAGCCTCCGCGACCACCTTTCTGTCCGTGACGAACTCTAGACGAACCCGTCTCCCATCAGGACGCACGATATACAATGCGCCGGGGTAATTGTCGGGACCGTTGTCGATGAGCCGCTTCATCTCGTCCATGTTGTGCGCAGTAACCTTCTCTGGAATTGTGAGCCTGCTCGCAACGTCGAGCGGGACCCCGACCTCGTTAATGTCCAGGTTGGGATCTGGAGAAACGACTGTCCTGGCTGAGAAGTCGACCCGCTTCCCGGACAGGTTTCCCCTGAATCTACCCTCCTTCCCTTTGAGCCTCTGAACGAGAGTCTTCAACGCCCGACCCGACCTGTGTCGTGCCGGAGGTAGACCTGAGACCTCGTTGTCGAAGTAGGTCGTCACGTGGTACTGGAGTAGCTCGTGCAGCTCCTGGATTATGTTGATCGGCACACCGGATTCGAGGGCTTCTCGGAGCTTCTGGTTGATCCGGATAATGTCGACAAGTTTGTGGGTCAAGTCGTCCTCCGACCTGATTCCAGACTCTAGCGTTATGCTCGGTCTCACTGAGACGGGAGGAACAGGCATTACTTGCAGCACGGCCCATTCTGGGCGCGCTGCCTTCGGATCGAGACCGAGCAGGATGAGATCATCGTCGGTTATTCTCTCCAGTCTTTCTCTAACAGTGCTCGGGGTTAGACGTACGGCCCCACCTTCGGCCACTATCTCGTGGAAAGTTGTGGGCTTTCCATGCTCGATGGGATACTGTTTCTGGCTACAGTGGGGGCACTGCTGGGTCTTCTTTGCGTCCCGGATTATCTCGTCAAGAAACGCATCTGGGACCGTGTTCAGGCGCTGTTTCAGTTCGGTGTGTCTGGCTCTGTACTTTTCGATCTTCTCCTCTGTGAGAAGTATCCTTCCACAGTTTCGACACGTGATCGAGAGCAGACGGTGGATAAGTTTCGCGAAGCTCACGTGTATCACCGGCTCGGCAAGTTCGATGTGTCCAAAATGGCCAGGGCAGGCAGACGCAGTATTCCCGCACGTCTTGCATTTCTGTCGCGGTTCGAGAGTTCCGAGTCTTCCGTCCATTAGACCTGAGACGATGGGAACTCCGTCCTCGTCGTATGTGTCAGCAGCTTGTACCTCGACTGCTGAGAGCTTGCGGAGCTCAGCGGGTGACAAGAGGCTGAAGCGGATACTCTGTATTATCTTCGCGGCCTCATCGACCATTGCAAGCGCCATAGTTAGGCCCTCTCCTCTAGGTTCAGTCTGGGAGCGATTCCGAGCGCCATGAGCTCTTGTACGAGCAGCTTGAACGCGTACGATATTGCGACTGGCGAGATCTGGGCTTTCTCCGCGTCTATCCTGCAGATGTACTTGTTCTGTTTGATATCATGATATGCGAGGGTGCCGCAGACTTCGCAGACGTAGGCAACGTACTTGTCCGACTCTTCCAATAGCCGGTCTCTGAGGAGCGCGCTTGCCCCGTGACCGATTAGACAGTCACGCTCCATTTCACCGAATCGTAGGCCTCCGCCCCGTGCGCGACCTTCCGTTGGCTGTCTTGTCAGCATCTGGACCTGCCCCCGGGCCCTTGCGTGCATCTTGTCTGAAACCATGTGGTGAAGCTTCTGATAATACACGACTCCAATGAACAGGTCGGCTGCGAGCCTCTCGCCCGTGATCCCATTGTAGAGCGTTTCACGCCCGCTACTCTGGAACCCGAGTTTGTTGAGAATCTCCCCGATCGCCTCTGGGCCGATGTTCTCGAAGGCTGTTCCGTCCATTATCTCGCCCATCTGTGATGCGGTCTTCCCACCGAGTGTTTCTACGAACTGGCCGATGGTCATTCGCGACGGGATCGCGTGCGGATTGATTATCACGTCTGGAACGACGCCGTCTACGGTGAACGGCATGTCCTCTTGTGGCACGAGTAGTCCAATGACGCCTTTCTGTCCATGGCGCGATGCGAACTTGTCCCCGAGCTCAGGGATCCTTAGGTCTCGGACCTTGACCTTTACCAGTTTGCTGCCTTCAATCGACTCAGTCACGAATACCTGGTCGATGATGCCCTGCTCAGACGGTCTCATCGTGACAGACGAGTCCCTCTTAGTGGGACCCTTGACCTCGAACTCGCGGTATTCTTCAAGAAATCTCGGAGGGCTTGTTCTCCCGACCAGGACAGTGTTGCCCATGGTCTCTGCCTCCGGGGAGATCATCCCGTCCTCCTCTAGCATACGATAGTAGCGGTCTCCTCTGTAGCCCCGGATGCCTGCTTCTGGAATCTCGAACTTGTCACGGAGGCCCCCCAGATACTGTCGGCTTTCTGCTTCATAGATCCGATAGAACGTGGACCTGAAGAGGCCGCGATCCACCGATGACTTGTTGATAATGATCGCGTCCTCCATATTGTATCCCTGAAACGAAAGAATGGCCACGACCACGTTCTGTCCCGAGGGACGTTCTAGATAGTTGAAGACCTCCATCGGCTTCGTCTGCACAATGGGCGTCTGGGGATAGTGCAGGAGATGAGAACGAGAGTCGACGCGTGTGAAGAAGTTGGTGGAGAATACGCCAAGAGCCTGCTTGGCCATTGCCGACTCGTACGCGTTGCGTGGAGACTGGTTGTGTTCGGGAAATGGTATGAGACTTGCAGCGATACCGAGCATTAGATACGGGGCGATCTCGAGATGAGTGTGGTCCTTCCGCAGCTCGTGCTCGTACATCGCCACCAGAGCGTCCTCCTCCTCATCAGCATCAAGCATCTCGACTACTCCATTCCGGATCAGGTCCTGCCAGCTCAACCGTCCATCGTCCACCGACGCCAAGTGTTCCTCTGTCAGTCTCGGTCTGGCCGAGTCTACGACGATGAGGGGACGCCGAACCCTGCCCGAGTCGCAGTTGATGTATAATTCTCTCCTTCCCTCCTCGACCTCGGGCGGGTGATATGCAATGTTCATCTCGGAGCTCATCTTGCCTTGGCGTCTGTAATCTCTCAACTCATCGGCAAGTGCCACGGGATCCTTTGAGTATCCCGCAATGATACCATCCACAACCACTTTTCCCCCGGTTGCGCGGAGTCTCTTATCAGACTCCTCGATGGGCATGACTCCCATTCGGCGAAGTTTGTCAACGATTTCTTTCGGGTCGATTCCGACCGAGATGCTGCTGGACAATGCCAGGTTCTTGACGAGTCCGCAGTTTGACCCTTCGGGAGTCTCATCAGGGCAGAGCCTTCCGTAGTGAGTAGGATGAAGATCTCTTGCCTCCAGGTTCGGCTGGCTTCTGCTCAGGGGCGACTGGAGCCGGCGTAGATGGCTTAGGGTGCTGACAAAGTTGGTTCTGTCCAATAACTGTGTGACTCCTATTCTTCCCCGCACCCAGTTCCCGGTCGCGATGGCGTGCTGGACCCTCTCGGTTATTATTCCCGGTCTTATCGCGTTGGCTATGGAAAACTCGATGTGTCGTCGAATGGTTATCCTTTCCAACTGATACTTGAGGTCGCGAGTAAGGTTCCGGAAAGAGATTCTGAACAGCTCGGCGAGGAGCGATCCTGCAAGCTTCAGTCGCTTGTTTGCATAGTGATCCTTGTCGTCTGGAGTCCTTCTTCCCAGCTTCACCTCAATTATTCGCGTCGCGATCTCCGAAAGAAAAAGTCCTTTTTCTCTCCTGTCGCCAGGTACCCGGCCCATGTGGGGCAGGAAGTTCCTATCAAGAACAGATTCGGCCTTCCTGAGTCGATACTCATCCACCTGCCCAGGTGCGAGTCTGTTCCCCAGGTAGAGCAGCGCGTCTCTCTGATTTGTTGCCTCGAGTGATTTCTCAAAAGATCCCTCGAGCTCGTTCTGGATTGATGGGTCTAGACTGACCAGCTCGGCGACCTTGGCATCTTCTTCGAATCCCAGCGCCCTCATCAGAATCATGAAGGGTATGTCGCTAGGAATGCCGGGCATCGTGACGTAGATGCCTGCATCACTCTTGAGCGCGACTTCGATGCGGGCTCTGAAACCTACGGTTGTAGAGAATATCTTGGCCTTGTAGGTGGGATTCACACCTGTATGCTCTATGTCGACTAGAATCCTGTTTGCAGCGAGATCTTCTAAGGCTACGATTACTCGTTCTGACCCGTTGACTATGAAGTATCCACCAGGGTCTAGAGGGTCTTCTCCGACGCCTATCAGGTCATCAGGAGATAGCTTGGAGAGGAGGCAGATTCGAGATTTTAGCATTACAGGCAAGTCTCCGATGTAGACCATCTCCGGCTGCCCTTCTCGTTCTCCGATGACGGGTATCATTTCCATATGAAGCGGAGCGGCGTAGGTCAGGTTCCTTATCCTCGCCTCTGCCGGATAGATTGACCGTTCTGTCCCGTCTACCTCGATTACCCTGGGTGCTCCAATCTCGATCTTGCCTAGCTTGATCTTTAGGGGATAGTCTCCGATTTCTATAGGTAGGTCTCCGACTTCGTCTACGATGGCTTGGAGGCCGCGTTCGACGAACTCGTTGTAGGAGTCTATGTGTTGTCTGACTAGGCCGCTATCGCGAATGAACTCCTTTGTGAGGTTCCACAGCTGGTTTGTTGTTACTGCCATTCTCTCACTTTCAAGAATATGTTTTTTAAAAATCCTCTACAACATACCGGTAAAAGTCAGACTCTCCCGCCGTGGCGCTCCTTCGAATGACCTTTACAATGTCCCCAGGTTTGGCACCAATGGCTCTTACTGCAGGGTCAGTGGACTTGATGTAGGGTATCTGGAACGGCTTGATATGGTAACGTTCTAGAACTTCCTTCGCTTCGCCCGGTTTGAGCAGAATGTGTCTCGGTACCAGTTCGTGTTTGAATACGTCGTAAGAGGGTTCCTTCTCTTTGCTCTGCTTCTTGACCAAGTACTTGATGCTACCTCAGGGGGACGGAGGTTTAGGGTCCGACCTACCAGGCTGGGTTGGCGAAACTATTCGCCGGTTTAATAAACCTAACATTTGTCCACAACGGGTTTCCAACGGGTTCCACGAGGGTGGAGTCGTTAAGTTTGTCCATAGTGCAAGGCGGGTCCGGACGAAGAAATACTGGTCGAAAAACTCATGGGTTCATCCGATAAAGCACCTTCAAACACTCAATGCTTGTGTTTTGGGAATGAATCGGCTCGGAGACTCCGAGCGGCCGTTCGATGGCGAGCGGTCACCGATAACCTCCTCCCTAGCCCTGGGTTTCGCGCGTCTTCGATCAAGATCGTATACAGTTATTTAGAACAGTCATGACCACATCGACGAATGCCGGGATCGCCTAGCCAGGTATGGCGTCGGATTGCTAAACCTGAGGTCCGGGTGTGGAAATCCGATGGGCCTTAGGCCCTCGTGGGTTCAAATCCCACTCCCGGCGCCAACAGGAAGACCGGCTCTAATCTGTGAAGGGTTTCTGGAGTATTGGTATGCCCCCCGGGGGGTCGAGAAAAAGATAGCAGAAAAGCCGTAGTTAGCAGCGAAGAAAAAGTTAGCACAGAATGGAAATTATTTTGCTGGGTCCAATGGTATTCGCGGGATTTTTGAGGCAGGGATCTGCAGCATCAGGATGCTTGTACGTTCATGTAGAACAGCTAATAGCGTGCGGAGAGACATATTGTTTTGAGGGCAGATTGACGGTAAATGCCGAGGAGAGGCCCGTGTTGCTGAGTCTTGATGGCCGAGGCTTCTATGTTATCCACTACTCCGCGATCCCAGAGAATGAGTTCACCCGGATCAGGTTTGACCTTGCGGATCCTAACACCGGCGAGGGTGGCTCAGCGGAGGCGGTCGTAGACCCTCGCCTCGTCGAGGCATTGAACTCCCACAGCAAGGGACATGACAAGGGACGGGCGTTCCTTATCTGGATAGACACGCGCAGCAATGAGGTGCGGTGGCAACAGCGAAAGATAGGCGGACTCAAATTCCCTCCCGGCGTGTCTTAAATATCAGTTTTCAACAAGCTCCGACCGCAGGGGGAGTGGCTCTTCCTAAACTGTCCGCGATGTGGGGGCCCCGTCTCAGATCCTCCCGAGCGAGAATGGACATTCCAAGACTATCATGTTTCACGGTTCCGCTGCGACAACGGCGACAAATTCAACCTCTACAAGGGGGTCAGCAAGACGTTCACGATACCGAGGATGCCAGTGGTTCGCAGTGTATGTCCCGGGTGCAAGGCTGAGAACCCAGACCACGCAATCTATTGCAAGGACTGCGGAACGAGGCTCTAGTCCTACACCGCCCTCCCAACAGGCGGATCTGGGGCAGATCGATAAACAGAAAAGGTCTCGGCCCGCTGTCAGTGCCGCGCATCATCATTTCCAAACCACAAGAATATTAACAACGAGACCTTAGGAATCGCCGTCACCGCCGCACAGAAAAACTGAGGATAACGTTTCACCTTGACTTTCGAGCCTGAAGGCATACTCACCGGAATAAGAGGAGGGCTTAGCCGCGAGAACATTTCCGCCCGCTTCAGAGCCATCCGAAAGACACTCGGCGGCATTCCTCGCGCTACAGTTCTTCACTATTCCATCCTAACCCTGACCCTTGGGCTCGCCGCCATTATCCGCCTACTTCCCCTACGATGGGGGGCTTACATCAGCGAGTTCGACCCATACTTCAACTTCAACGACATGCGCCAGATCACATCTGGTGGCTGGCAGAGCTGGTACGCCTACACAGATTTCAAGGCATGGTTTCCTTTTGGCAGATCACCAGTCACGACAAGCTATCCCGGAACCAGCTTCACCGGGACACTCATCTACATGTTTCTCCAGGCAATAGGTATCAACGTTAGCCTCTATGATGCGGCTGTCTATGCCCCTGTGATTCTGGGCGTTTTCGGAGTACTCGTCATCTACTTCTTTGCAAGAGACATTTGGGGTAAGAGTGCTGGCCTATTGGCCGCGCTACTCTCAGCGTTCAGCTCGAGCCTGATCAGCCGTACCGACCTCGGATTCTTCCGAAACGAGGCCGTTGGAATACCAACGATGGTCATGACATTTCTATTTTTCATAAGAGCTGTCGACGCGAACCGATCGCTGAAGGCCACGATCATCTACAGCATACTTTCCAGCATGAGCCTAATCTACATGGCCTTCGCCTGGGGAAGTTTCCGGTATGCCGCCGAGGTGCTAGGACTCTTCACCCTAGCACTTGTGGTCTTGAAGCGATACTCTCCACGCCTCATGCTCTCGTATGGGATTACGATGGGATTGTTCCTATTCACGGGAACTGAACTTCCGTTGTTAGGGCATACTTACCTTACGGAGAGCACCACAATTGCCCTGTTGGGTGTGATGGGAGTTCTCAGTAGCCGGTCTCGCAGTGGTTGGTGTCGCGGCGGTGGCGATTCTCGGCGTCAGCACTGGTCTGATTTCCGCAGGCCTCCGAGGAAAATTCGCTGCGACACTAAACCCATTCATCCGGAACAGTATTCCCCTTGTGGCCTCCGTCGCGGAGAATAGACCTTCGACATGGGCGAGCCTCTACTTGGAAATAGGAAGCGTCATACTTCTGGCCGTTTTCGGCTTCTTCTTTGCCTTTCAACGCTTACGAGACAGTGATGTACTCCTCATAATCTTCGGAGTCACCGGCTTCTATTTCGCCGCCAGCCTCGTCAGGCTTACGCTAATCCTCGCCCCCGCAGTAGCCACGTTAGGGGCAATCACTATTGTCGAACTTGGAAAGCCTGCAATGGACATCATCCAACAGGCTGTCATATTCCCCAGAAGGAAGTTGCGATTCACAAGCCGGGTCAGCCGAGAGTTCAGCCTTGGCATCCTCCTGATCATCCTGATCCTTGTGGTTCCCACATTCATAAACGCAGTCCAGTCAGCCTATACTCCGACGACCATAGCGTCAGCCAGCCTCCCAGTACGAGGCTACTATCCCGACTGGATACAGGCCCTAACCTGGATGAACAATAACCTACCTTCCACGAGCGTCGTCTTTGCCTGGTGGGACTACGGGTACTGGATTTCGGTGAACACGGGACTCCATACTCTTGCCGACAATGGAACAGGAAATCTGACGCAGATCCAGATTATCGCAACAGGACTGATGCTCAACGAATCCATGGCCGTCAATCTGCTACGCCAATACGGAGTGACCCACGTTGCAATATTCATCAGCTACAACTTCCAGCAAGGAGGGTCCGGTCTCTGCTCGTCGAGCGCTGGAACCCCGGCCGTGTGCGGCTACGGCGATGACAGCAAATGGTACTGGATGGTACGCATAGGAAATGGCACGGTCATAAACACGCCGCTAGGTCTAGCTACCGTAACCTATCGACAGGTCACCGAGAATGCGCAGACAGGCGCTTCGGTCTACGACAGGTACATCACTATAGGAGGCAAGACTGACAATGGTACAGTGATCACTGACAACTTCCCCCCAAGTTCAAGTCAGGCAGCGGCGATACCTTTGAGCAACACTCTACTAGGACTATTGCTGCGCAACAGCTACCCAACGGGAATCAACCCCCAGTTAAAGGGAGCCAACGGCGACCCGTCCGACAGAGGAGACAGCAGCCCGTATTTCTTCAGCAAGGTCTTTGCCTCGTCCAACAACTACGTGTTGATCTACAAAGTGAACTATCCACAGACCCCCACCCTTACGACCGTGCTCAGCAACCCCTACATGCCTCAGGGAGGCACTACCAACATCACGGGCAGCCTGACCTATCCCAACGGACTCCCAGTATCCACTACCTTGAAGCCGGTAATACTCCAATACGCCACGACAGGCACTGGCTGGACCTTGATCGGAAATGCGACAATCACATCTTCCGGCTCTTTCGCATTTCCAGACTGGAAGCCTCCGAACCAGTTGGGATCGATAACCGTTAGGGGCTGGTGGAATGGGGACCCTACCCTCGACTTGAACATGGTGTTGAGTGCAAACCAGACCCTTATCGAGCACTAGCCTCTAGCCTCTAGGCAGTTGCGGCTTCAGAACCTTTGATTCGGTAACGTGCGTACTTGTCTTCTGGGGAAAACTTTGCAGGATGTGGAATACTAGTCGGCGAGCCGCAATAGGGACAGGGATTCTTGAGGGTATATCGCCAACACTTCGTGCACCTTCGCATCAACCATTTCATCCAATCTTTCGCCCCTCCCCACCTGCTTTCTTGATGGATTCGAGTATGTCCTCCATTACAAGGTTCAATGTTTTTTCTGCTGCCTCGAAGCTGCCGGCCTCGACCTCGACTCGATACTTGGGGGCGCCGATCGTGTAGATCTTTATCTCGCTACCTCGCGGCCGGCGTATTTTCTTGGCGCTGACAAGAGTCTGACGAATGATCTCCAAACCGCCAGGCTTGTGACAGCTTACCGAGACCGTTCCTCGAACCTTCGATCTCTCGAGTCGAATCTTGCTCTTAGAAACCTCGGCTATTGCCTGGGCCCATTCCTCGGATAGCCCCGCTTTGACTAGTGCTTCCGGACCCTCGTCAATCGCTTCCTCCAGAGGCTCGTAGAGACCGCCGAACTTTTCTAGAATAGTGTTCTTGATGACCTCAGCATCCTCTTCAGGCCTCCGCATTTTTTCGGCGGCGCTCTTGAGAATCGCTTCTGCTTTCCTCTCCTTCTTCCACTCGAGCATCTTCTCCGATTTTTCCCTGCCTGTCACTCGTCGCAGAGACAGATCTATTTGGTTCCGCTGTGGATTGACTCTGAGGACTTTGAGGACGAGCTTCTGGCCCGCACGGGCATGATCTCGGATGTTTCTTACCCAAGTCGTTGAAATCTCCGAGATGTGGACTAGACCCTCGATGCCGGCATACTCGTCGAGTTTGACGTACGCGCCGTAGTCTTCCACCCTTGTGACCGTCGCGACGACAAGGTCTCCTACTTCCGGGAATACTGTCTGGGAAGCCTGGGTGGACATGATTGGACCTTGCTAGCTTAATGACTGTAATATTTCTGCGCGAATCGTGGCCTTTCCGCCGGTGGGCTGAGCCAGGAGCTCATCGCAGACTGTACATTTGACGTAGCTGCTTGTCCTCTCAAAGACAATCTGTTCATTGGCGCATTTCAAACATTTGACTCGGAGGAATATGCTCCGAGGCTTTGGAATCAGTTCCCATCTCATCTAGGCTCCTACCTCCAATTTTCTCAGTCTGATGCCCAGACGCATGACTGTATAATTACATGTTCTGCACTTTAGTCGCAAGAGCGATTTCTTCGTTGTCTTGGCTGTGCGTTTCAGTTCTGGAAACTTCTGTCCCCCGTATCCGTGCTTCCGTCTATCCTGCCTACGGGTTCCCCAGGCCATGGTGCGGGCCTTTCCAGCCTTGTAGACCGTGACCGAGTGGGCAGTATGGTGTCCACACTTGGGACAGTAGGTGTTGACCTCCTTTGGAAACTTCAACTCTCTAACACCGGCGAAAGACTTCGGGGAGTGCCCAGCCGCCTTTTATTCATTATCCCTGTTCGAGGCGGTTATTTCGACCGCAGCCCCTTGTCTGACTAGACTGTCAGCGTTTTCTTGCGGCAACTTCGCAACGTCCTCCTTGTGAAATGGACCGTGCGCCTTCAAGTCTACTCCTATGATTGATGGAACGTCTTTTACAAACCGTATCAAGACAAATTCCCCATTCTTTGGCCTTGAATGAGACGGTTCCTGGCCCTGAAGGAGATCTTGTTTCATCTTGTCGTAGTCTCTCAGGATCCCTGAGATTGCTTGATGGGTCAGCTTCTCCGTGTATTCTAGGCTGGTAGATTGAACGAGACCTGTCTGTAGCCAGAGCTTGTCGAGCCTTCGATCCAAGAACTGGGTTAACAGTTG
>WNGR01009870.1_pt1 | contig 14108 bp, 21 predicted proteins | sample 5407581 | NCBI WGS metagenome assembly WNGR01 (sample SAMN13153383, study PRJNA577476) | soil metagenome | isolation source: 80 cm soil or saprolite under Garry oak tree replicate 2 | place: USA:California | collected 2016-06-15
GAAACTTTTAGACGACGGTGCGTCATCGGATGCCCCGAGCGGCTGCCTAACGGATCGCGCTTAAGCTGCGGCGCGCTGAAGAAAAAGTAGTCATTCAATATTCTACGCGCGCCGCCAGCTTCAAGCGCTTGTTAGGCAGACCTCGCTTGGACTTCTTCCGACGTCATGCCATAGAGCGGTGGCGTTGGGACGTTCAGAAGGCCGAGCATCAGGTAGATCTGGCCACGGTGGTGCGCTTCGTGCTCGACCATGGCCCGCAACCACTTCCAGGTGGTGATCGGCGTGCCGGCTGGGGTGAGGCATTTTCGTTCAAGGTCCGCATCCGTCAGCGTCCCGAAAATCGCCTGCGATTCCACCCCCAGACGATCCAGGAAAGCCACAACCGCCTCGAAGCCCTCGGCAAGGTGGCGACCGCATCCCGCGTAGCGGCTGGGGCGTCCCGCCACCGTCTCTGCGTACATATAGCGCTCGATTGTAGCGAGATGCCGCACGAGGTCGCCGAAGGTGAACTTGCCGGGATGCGGGCTCCATTCGATTTGGTCCGGAGGAATACAAGCCACGACGCGGCGCGTACGGCCGCGAATGGTTCGCCAATAGTCGAGGAATGATCCGATCGAGTTGGTTTCCATTGACAAGTGCCTTACTGGGTCTGCCTAACGAATCGCGCTTAAGCTGCGGCGCGCTGAAGAAAGATTCATTCCTTAATCTACGCGCGCCGTCAGCTTCAAGCGCTTGTTAGGCGGCTTTGGCAGCAACCGCCCGCACGCTCAGCGCACCATACGCTTGAAACACGGCTGCGCCCACTGTGTGCAGTAACCACGCCGACCAGGTCCCAGCCCTAGGCCGAAGGCGTTGAGTTCAGCCTCGGCACATACGGTGGCGTCAGTGTTTCCAGGCTCAACGGCCCTCGGAGTGAAAGACCATCGGTTTGACGCCCCGTCGTGTTCAGCCACGTTTCATCCATCAGCGGTGACTCCTTTCGAGGGTACCTCGATGAAAATCGCGCCTCGTTGTGCTCTTCTGTCCTTCACGTTCGCTCTGACGAACGCTCATTTGCTGTCACCCCAAACCGGCTATGCGACACCGATCCTGGCGGGCATAAGCAATCACGGCCGAACCAAGGGTGAGCCCTATGTCACGGCAGGCGACAGGGCGTACTTGATTGGGACGCAGGATGGGAATTTCCCGGATATGGGCGAACACGTGCCCGGCGAAATGGGCGGACTGTGGTTACACCCGATCAAGCTCATAGACGGTTTCTGGGCAGAGGTAAAGGATATAGAAACCGGTCAGGAGATCGCCCTGTCGGAGTGTGCTGAATTCGTCAATTACCCCTATGGCAATCGGTTCAGATACGGTCCGGTGTTGGACAGCTTGGAGATCGAGCGTTTTCAGTTCAGTCCTGATGGCCACCAGGGACTGATCGTGCAGTACATCTTCAGGAACGCCAGCAATCGCAGGAAGGAGCTGCACTTTCGCTTTGCGGTCAAGACCGATCTAAGCCCCGTGTGGTTTTCAGATCGACTCGGGATAAAGGACGCTCCCGATACTGTTGCCTGGCAAGCGACGAGGCGTCTCTTCATCGCCACCGACATCGCCAACACCTGGTTCGTCGTGTGGGGTGCCACCGATTCTGAAGACGCCGAACCAGTCGCACCGCCGGGGGGGATACGCACGAGGGGGCTGGGGGTCGCAGCGGCATCCCGATACCGACTGTCGGTCGACCAGCATGACACCGCGACCTTGACGTTCGCCATCGCGGGATCCGCAACGGACCAAGCCGCAGCGTTGCGGGCGTACGGCGACCTGGCCACAAATCACGTGAGCCTCCTCGCGGAAAAAGAGGCACACTACGCTTCCATCATTAACCGGGCGAGAGTGAGAATCCCCGATCAACGCCTGCAAGAGGTTTACGGCTGGGTGCGGGTCAACACGGAGTGGCTGGTCAGAGAAGTTCCCGGGATCGGCCGCGGCGTCGGCGGGGGACTGATGGAGTACCCCTGGTGGTTCGGGACCGAAACCTATTCCGTGCAAGCGCTCATAGCGACAGGCGATTTTGATCTCGCCAAGCAAACGCTCCGCTTGTTGAGGGATCAGTCCATAAGAACAAACGGCAACGGCCGCATTGTGCATGAGGTGACGACAAACGGCGTCGTTTCGAATCCCGGCAACACGCAGGAAACCGCTCAGTTCATCCTCACCATCGGCGAACTCTTCGAGTGGACGGGAGATCTGGACTTCGCGCGAGAGATGTACCCGGCGATGAAGGCGGGGATCACGTGGCTGATGACCGACATGGACCAAAACAGGAATCTGTTCCCGGAAGGGTACGGGATCATGGAAGTGTATGGGTTGAATGCGGAATTGATCGACGTTGCGGTGTACACCCAGCAAGCGTTGAAGGCCACGGCGCGCCTGGCCGATATCTTCGACGAGCCGGACGCAGCGGCGCGGTACCGGCACCTGGCTGCGCAGCTCGAGATGAAGATTAATCAACGCTTCTGGCTTGACGCAGAAGGTTCGTATGCCGATTTCTTCGGAAGCAGAGCGCAGGCCATGAGCGCGGCAGACGGCGCGATCCGGCAGATCCGCCTGAAGGGAGAAAGCTGGCTGACCCGAAGAGACACGACTGTGATTCAATACTACGAGCGGTTGAAGCGGGAATTCGCCGCAGGGCCGGATACGACCAGGGGTTGGATCACAAACAAGAACTGGGTCATCACGACGCCGCTGGAGACGGGCATCGCCCCGCAAGCCAGAGCGATCCGACTCTTGGACAAGGTTCGGAGCGAACATGTCGGGGAGTACGGGCCGTTCCTGTCTGCGGTCGAACGGCAGGCGATGATGACCATCGCTACCGGGGTACAGGCCGTCTCGGAAGCCAACTACGGGCGAGTCGACGAAGCCCTGTGGTATATGGACAAGATCGTGCAGACGTTCAACTGGAAGACACCCGGTTCGATTGCCGAGATGATGCCCGACGGTGGCTGCTTTACCATCGCATGGACCAGCTACGGCATCGTGGTGCCGCTGATCGAGCGGGTTTTCGGCATTCAGCCGGATGCGATGAGCAGGACTGTTGTCTTCGAGCCTCAGGTGCCTACCGGGTGGGAGGACATGAGCATCCAGGATCTTCCGATTGGAACCAACATTGTGGCGTTTTCTCGTGCGAAGACCGGCCGGGGAATTGAATACACCTTCGAATCCAAGGACAACGGCTGGCATTTCGTCTTGAAATTGAAAGACGCACCCGGCGTCGGGTACTATGTGAACGGCAGACCGGTTCCGTTCAGTCCGTCCGGCATCCGGATGAGTGGAAGGACGAATCGGGTGTTGGTGGTTCAGTAGGAGTGGCGATCCGCAGCGTCGTTTGCAGAGAGCCGCGCCGCTCGGCACGACGCCTAAGCAAGGGCGCGCCCCCCCGAAAGATTCGTCTTTGTCTCTGTGGAGTCGCCGCCTAACGGGGTGCGCCTAAGCTGCGGCGCCACACTGAAAGGTTCACAAATGCAATTCTACCATAGACGCCGGGCGCCGCCAGCTTCAGGCGCGTGTTAGGCAGCACGTGACAGTGAGCGGCGCCACTGGATCCAGCTCATAGCGCCAATCGTGATCACGCTAGCGAAGAAGATGTACTGCGTGGCGTAATAAAGGCGTTGCTCGGTCCTCGTGGTATATAACTGCCGTGGCGCGCACGAAGGCCTTCTTGAGACTCAGGCTTGAACCCGCGCTGTGATCTCGCGTGCGCATCGACGGCCTCCGTGCTGCCTAACGGATTGCGCCTAAGCTGCGAAGCGCCACACTTTCACGTTCACAAACGCAATTCTACCACAGACGACGGGCGCCGTCAGCTTCAGGCGCTTGTTAGACAGCGGCCGAGCGAACCTCAAACTGCGCCCGCGCACGAGAGCTCAACAAGTACGAGATGAGTGCCCCGCCAATGGGGACTCCAATCAACGTCCGTAGATCGCCCCTGAGCACCGCATTGAGCACATCACTCAGCAAGTTCACAGCCAGAATGCTCAGTGCCAAACGATGGCCCCAGAGAGTCCGGGTCCAAAGGCCGATCGCCGCAAGAGCGCACGCGAGTGCGACGACAAACATCAGGACCACGCCCCACGACCTTAGGGCCGTCAACGCTCCGTGGGCCTTGGGATTGAGTTGCCAGATAGGCTCGAGAAATCCGCCCGGTAGAGCGAGCGCCAAGAATGAAAGCGACGCCATCAAGGCGCCGAAGACGAAGAACCCGCACAGGAGAATGAGACCGACAGACCGTGGCATGCGCTGAAGCACGTTGCCGCTGTCTAACGCTTCAAGCGCTTGTTAGGCAACGTCCGCTTCACCTTGGCGCGGCCAGCGGTTCGCTTCGACCATCCGACATGCCGAGCTGGACCTCACCATTAGCCAAGACTTTCAGGATGGTCGCTCTCGCCGGTCTGGGGCGAACCCAAGTCTCTTTATCAAGAGTCCCGTTCGCGCGAACGCCGTGGAAGAGGTAGATGGTCACGTCTTTGGTCGTCAGCGCAACCAGATACCGAGTGTTTCCCGATCCCGAAAGCGTTCCGGTCGCTAGGCCCTCCACTGGACTGAATTCGAAATCCTCACACGTCTTGGTGCCGGGAGTGGGAAGCGGTCGATCGGATAGATCCACGAATGACAGAAAGCCCTTCCGGCCGTCGGCGTGAAGGAAGGTTCTGTACCTCACCAGAGACATCCCGTTCTTGACTGCTGATGCCAACATTTGATCGAAGGCGCCAGGATTGCCGCCCCCGTCGACAGTCATGTCGATCCCAAAGCCCAGTGTGTGGTCGTCGACGAAACGACCCGACACTGGCTGAAGTTGCCCGGGCACAAGCCCCTCGAGCAGCCGACGGGCTCCACGCTGTGGTGCGTACGTATAGACGAGAATCGTTGGCGTCTGCCGCACCGACGGCGCGATTGAGACGAATGCCTCCGGCGATCCGTCGCCGTCGATGTCAAGCAGCTGGATGTCGTGAACAGGAACCCGCCCCTGCTCGGCCTTAAACGCCTCAACGGGCTCGCGTGCAGCCGTCGCGCGCACTGTTGCGACGATCGTTGTGTCTTGGCGTGGCGAGAGTAACGATACGGCGAGAACGCAAGTGAGAAGCACTACAATGACCTCGGCGTGATTCCTTGTGAGGACGCTGCCTAACGGATCGCGCTTAAGCTGCAGCGCGCTGAAAAAAGATTCATTCCCTAATCTACGCGCGCCGCCAGCTTCAAGCGCGTGTTAGGCAGCACGCTCCGCGGACCCCCTACGAATCGATCAGCTCGAGCAGGTTCCCGATGACGAATGTTGGCTCGGGATCACTCTCTCCTCGGCCGCGGCCGGCACCGTCAATCCAGATGCTGGCCAGCCCCGCTCCCGCCGCGCCGCCGATGTCGCAGCGCAGGCTATCACCAACAAAGACAACTTCAGACCTGGGCGCCTTGATGGCGCCTAGCGCCTGTTCAAAGAGTTTGCGTGAGGGTTTGACACTGCGGCTGTCAGACGAAAAAACCGTGGTCGCGAAAAGATTCAGCACGCCGGCCCGCCCGAATTCGCTGAGCCACGGCTCCTTGTGAGAAATAATGTTGGCGATTACGCCGAGGCGATGGGTGGTAGCTAGGCGTTTGACTGCTAGGGCGTACGTTTCGGAAACGGTGCCGAGTTCATGTTCGGCGATGACACGCTCGAGAAGCTTCAGTTCGTTCTCGGGCAGGTTGCGGGTCGTGGGCAGGTCACGGAGCGTTTCCAACACGGCTGGAAAGGAGTCGCAACGACCTGAATCGTCATAGATGACGCCGAGGGTCTCGAAACAAGCGAGCACGCCATCCTGCACGACCTGAGCAGCCAGGCGGCGGCCGCCCAGCGCGTGGTAGGTGGCCGCGAAGTCTTGCTCCGGCCCGAAGCGATCTCCGCCGAACATGAACGTCCCGTTCATGTCGAGCAGGACAACCGTGTAGCGAGAGAGCATGTCGAGGGAGTCGCTCAGAGCGGATAACCGAAACCGGTGTCGGCGCCGGGCGTGCTGCCTAACGGATCGCGCCTAAGCTGCGGCGCGCTGAAGAAAGATTCATTCCTTTATTCTACGCGCGCCGTCAGCTTCAAGCGCGTGTTAGGCGGCGACAACATCAGATCGCCGCTTGACTCCAAAAGCGGCGCGTCGCCTCGGACACCGCAGCATAGCTCACACCCTCTGCGCGTAGGAGCTTACCCACGCGACTCTGGCCCCGCAGCAAGCCAAGCAAAAGGTGTGCGGTGTCGACGGCCGCATCTTGGAGCTCACTCGCGGATTCGGCCGCCGCCTTCATCGGGTCCTCGTCCCCCTTTGCCGGTCCCGTCGCGTGCCAATCGGGTCCCAATCGCTTCTCAAGGGTCGAGGCGTTGAAATGCAACTCTGAGAGGACCTGCGTCCGCAACTGAACCTTTTTCCGCGAGCAGAGCCCACAGCACGTGCTGAGGGGTGAGAACCGGATGTCCAAGACGACGCCGCTCCGCGTCAGCGCTTTGGACCACGCGCCGTGCGCGGTCCGTAACAGGAAGAGTAGTGGTCTTCATAGCGTTTCCCTCCGTGTCGCCGCCTAACGGGGTGCGCTTAAGCTGCGGCGCGCTGAAGAAAGATTCATTCCTTAATCTACGCGCGCCGCCAGCTTCAAGCGCTTGTTAGGCAGCGCCGTGAGAAGCGCCATTCAGTACAGTGGCAAGGGCAGACGCGAAGTCTTCAGGGTAAATGACGTCGCGTGTTGCTTTCAAGTCAGAAAGCGACCACCAGCGATGCTCGCGAATGGGTTCCGGTGATGAGTTGAACACGGGCGGTGCTACGGTATCTAGTCGCGCGAGAAAGAAACGCTCACGCTGATGCACGGCACCTTGTGGGAGCTCCAAGTCGAAGTGACGCTCCCAGAGCTCCGCCCCGATCTCGGCGGCTAAGCCGGTCTCCTCCATGAGTTCACGCAATGCAGCCGCACGATGGGACTCGCCGCGTTCCAACGCACCGCCAGGAGTTACCCAATATGACAGGTGGTCAGCAGGACCGTCGTCATATCTCATGAGGAGCGCGGCATTGTTTGCGTCCAGGAGTACGAGACGGGCTACTTCTCGAACGGGCTTCCTTGTCATGTCCGGCGCTGCCTAACGGACCGCGTTTAAGCTGCGGCGCGATCTGGACGATTTCACAAACAGATGGCCTCCACAGCAGGACGGCGCCGTCAGCTTCAAGCGCATGTTAGGCTGCGCACCGATCAGCGTTGCTCGGATCTTACCCTGGCCCGATGCATGGGTGCCGCGACACCGCCCCCGTACGAAGAGTCGCCGCTCAGACGGCAGGGTGGACTGCCGCTCGGAGCCCGCCAGACGGACCACCCCCCGCGCTCCACGAGACCTTCACTGCCTCGTGGCCCGGAGTGCGCACGAGCCTCGCCCGCCGGATGTCTCACCGATCTGGGGTGCGTCGGCAGTGGAGGTGTTGAAAACAGTTCTTGCAGTTTCTTTCTTGCGCAGCCTAACGAAGTGCGCTTAAGCTGCGGCGCCGAGCTGGAATGTTCACAAACGGAATTCTACTACACCGTGCTTCAGAACGTCCACCGGATTTGTTGCGGACGGGCGCCGCCAGCTTCAAGCGCTTGTTAGGCTGCGCACCACAAGTCATAGCTCGGGTTCCGTTCCCATCCGGGAGCACCGGGAGCACTCACCGTGACTGCCCTGGCACCGCGATTTTGATGCCGGATGGACCGGTGCTCGGGACTCACCAGTGTCGCCGCGCGCCGCACGCAACGGGACTTTCACTTGGATTAGCGCTTTTAGTATCGAACCGAACCGGCCTGACGGATGCCGGCCGGGGGGACGAAGCCGACCACGCTGGTTTTCACACAAGAATTGCTTTTGGTGGTGGGGATGCGCAGCCTAACGGATCGCGCTTAAGCTGCGGCGCGCTGAGAAGAATTCATTCCATAATCTACGCGCGCCGCCAGCTTCAAGCGCTTGTTAGGCAGCTCCAGGGGACGGAGACTCCTCTTCGGAGATCGCCACAATGTGGCCCTGCGCGAACCAAGTCATCCCCTGAAGAAACGAGTGCTCGGCGGGGAGACGCCAAGAGCGATCGGGCTGGCGCCGAAGCGTCGCCACCTGCACGAGTCCGACGCCGGTCTGACGGAGCCAGGCGCGCTCCTCCTCCGAATACGGTTTCAGAAACTCATCCCGATGGACTTCTGCTGCGGCATCCTTGGCCGCCCAGGAGCGTCGGTAGACCACATATGCGAAGGGCTCCTCGACCACAGCCCCCAAGGGCTCCATCCGGTCCCCGGGCAAGGCAGTCACGCCAACCTCCCTCGAACGTACGACTTCCGGGTGTCGAGCAACTAGGCGCCGGACCTGGGCCTCAGGGTCGTGGGCTTCCAGCCACCGCGCGAATGCCTCGGAGGGATCGAGCTCTGCTAATTCCGGCAAGGATGCGACTCCGGCCACCTCATCGTCGATTCGCGAAAGACGCTCGGCCGCGTGTCGCTGGAACTGGCTGAGTTGGTACTCGGCAACCTCGATCGGCATGTCCGGTTGATGACGACGAATGTCATCAGCGGTGAGCTCGTGACGGATTCGGGGCGCGAATTGTTCAAGCAATTGGCGGTGAAAGATCCGGAGCGAGACGGGGTCGCAAAGGGCCGCCGCGCCCTTCCAGTCTCGACGTTCAAGGGCCGCGGCGACGTGCAGAAACGTCTCCATGGCTTCCGAAGCTGAATCGGACATTGACACAGTTGCCAAGAGTGGCCTGGAGCTGCCTAACGGATCGCGCTTAAGCTGCGGCGCGCTGAAGAAAGATTCATTCCCTAATCTGCGCGCGCCGCCAGCTTCAAGCGCTTGTTAGGCGGCTGCTCCTTGAGCTTCAACACGTGGTGGTCGCAAAGTCGGCGGCTTGCGCTACCAGACCGTTGGCTGTGGCCATCGAAGAGAGAAAGAGCGTGTACTGATAACCTCCCCTATCTGCCAGCAGGTCAACCCGACCATCCCTGTCAAGGTCGCCTGCCCAGAGGAGTTCGGGCGGAGCATCTACGTTGACATGGGGGTAGGTGGCGAGCACCTGGCTCTGGCTCCTCAGACGAAGCACCAGTTCATAGTCTGCAAAGTCGACGCCACTCACTCCGGGCTTGGCCGAGCCGAAAGCATCCAGCCTGTACCGGTGTTGGTCGCTAAGGTTGAGGGATATGGACTCGCCGGGGTAAACGAACCTCCTTCCCGTGAAGGCGGTATCGATTCGCCCTTCGCGCAGGGCCGCAAGGCCCGCCACCAGAAGCAAAGGTTGTGATGGTCCGCTGGCTGTGATCCTGCGTCCTGCTCCACCACATCCGAACGGCGTATCTTCGACCGTCACCGCGGTGCGGCGGAGTTCGTAACCAGGGCCTGCGGCGTAAACGCCGAACCAGTCCAGCTGCCCCACCTGAGGCCGCGACCGCGTCTGGAACCCGCCAGGCAGGAGCAAACGCACGCCGGAACCGGACGACTGGCCTGCTGCGGCATCTGGGATGATCGGAAGGAGCAACAACGCAAGGAGTTGAAGGAGCTGTCGCAGAGGATACATGGCGATCATCGCAGTTCGTAGCCGCCTAACGGATTGCGCCTAAGCTGCGGCGCCGAGCTTTCACGTTCACAAACGCAATTCTACCACAGAGGAGGGGCGCCGCCAGCTTCAGGCGCGTGTTAGGCAGCACCGGGAGGGTCACAATCGCGGGACTGTCCAGCGAAAGTGTCCATTGGTAACAACGACTGAGTCTGCTGCTTGATTCTTCGCACTGAATGCGAAGGTGCCGGCGACTGTGCAGAAGGTAAAGGTCCCATGGATGCCCGTTGCTGGATCAATGCCTGACGATGTCCGGCAGCTATTGCCAGTCACCACGATCTGACCACGGCCACCGAAGAGCGGGGTATCGTATGCTATTCCCTGCGGCGAGAACAGAGAGGCTGATGCCGCCGAATCAAACGGGGAGATCGGATAGGTTCGAGGTCCCGCAAAATGCCTGACGTCCAACCGGAGCACGCCGAAACCGGACCAATCTGTGGCGGTGAGGTTGAGCGCGGATCCCCCGATTTCGCCGCTGACGTCCATTGTCGATTGCGCGGCGCCGTTAAGAGAAAAGGCAACCTCCTCGGGCTCGGGGCCCGTCGGGGAGCATCCCGCAGGGAGGACCGGGACCAGGATTGTACAAATGAGCAAGATGGGGGCTCGCACCGTTCCCTCCGCATGAGATGCCAGGAATGGTGCACGGCCCGGGTCAAGTAGGCGTCAAGCGGGCGCGGCGAAGAGGCAAGTAGCCCATAAACCAGGTGCTGCCTAACGAAGTGCGCTTAAGCTGCGGCGCGCTGAAGAAAGACTCATTCCTCAATCTACGCGCGCCGCCAGCTTCAAGCGCTTGTTAGGCAGCACCGAGCGGATCTTCCTCGTGCGGACGTCTGAGTCTCGCCACGATCGCGAGCCCGGCGCGAGCTACCAGAGTGAAGCATGTGGACCAGACCACGGTTGTTGCGACGAGCCAGGTGAGGATGGTCATCGCGTAACTGCAGTCGCCCCCGTGCATGGTACAGCCAAGCAAAGGGCCGAGGTAAAACGCGGGAAGGAAGACGACTCCACCAATCCTGTTTACGAGACCGTGAGGGTCGGGAGTGGAGGCGAATAGAAGGGCGCTCGCCGAGGCGAGGACAATGGCGGCGGCAAGAAGCCAAGAGCGAAGCCAAGGCCTGTTTGATAGCATGGTTACGTGACCTAGTCGGTGCTGCCTAACGGATCGCGCTTAAGCTCGGGCGCGCTGAAGAATGATTCATTCCATAATCTACGCGCGCCGCCAGCTTCAAGCGCTTGTTAGGCAGCAACGCGTTAAGGCGACCAACCCAGAAACCAGAGATGGGCGTTGAGCCCCGGATTCCGTGCCGCTAGGCCCGCATTTGAAAGATGGAGAAGACCGTAGCCGCCCCGTAGGCGACCAAGGACAGGGACGGTAACCGCAGCTCCCGCACTGAGCCGAGCCGCGAACGCAACTCGGCCAGCTCCGTCAACGGGGACGCTGCGGCTAAACCAGAGGGCGCCACCGTGCGCCGCCCCCGTAATGGCGAGCGAACGCGCGACTCGAATCTCGAGTTGAACACCTAAAGGTGCGACGCCAGCTCCGTAGCGTTTGTCCCACCCTGACCAGATACCGGAGAATGGGCAGACGCCAACGCAGTCTGGCTTGTTGGATTTCTCTGACCGCGGGCTCGCCACAACTCCGAGCGGAGTGGCCGTTACGACATAGCGCATTGTGATGCGTCGTGCTGTTAGCAGGGGACGCGTGAGCTCGATCGTCGCCATGACCAACTCGCGATCCCTGATATCGCCCACTACGGTCCAAGTATCCCATGCCGCGTCCAGAGAGATACCCCGGCGCCATTGCTGGCCCCCCAAAGGCGGTCCGCTTAAAACCGACAAGGCCACTACGAGTCTGAGAACCATCGCATCAATCGCGTTGCTGCCTAACGAATCGCGCTTAAGCTGCGGCGCGCTGAAGAAAAAGATGTCATTCAATATCCTACGCGCGCCGACAGCTTCAAGCGCGGGTTAGGCCACACCCTCACGAGCCCGCCACGGGCGTGCCCTGAGCACCTATGATCTGCCAGCGGCCATCCCTCAAAACGTAGACGTGCATGAACAGCGACTGCGCAACCTGCTCGCCAGACTTTCGACGCGTCGTTAACCGGGCCTGGTACAGAACTGCATCTCCGGAGCGACCGAGGACTCGGATCGCGATTTGATCAATTGTGAACACATCCGAGGTGTCGTCACGCGTGAAGACCTGCATTAGGCGCGGTCGGTCGACGATGAGGCCGCCGGCCGCTATGCCATGGAAGTCATCGGCATAGATTCTTCGCAGCGCGAGGGTGTCATGATGGTTGATGAAACCGCTCCGATTCACTTCAAGTCGCACAATGGCACGCTCGATCGAGCCAAGATGCTCGGTGTCGGGGAGAACGAACGACGTCTGAGCGTTGCCAGCGGCAACTGCTGCCAAGAGGGCGAGAGCAGCAAGGAATGAAGTTCGGATCACGAAGCCCTCCCGCAACCGGCTGAGTGTGGCCTAACGAATCGCGCTTAAGCTGCGGCGCGCTGAAGAAAGATTCATTCCCTAATCTACGCGCGCCGTCAGCTTCAAGCGCTTGTTAGGCAGCGCACAACTCACTCTCTTGGCTCCGATGCTGCCTGCGTCACGTGCTCCTGCAAAACCCGGTCAACGTCGGGAAGCCACCAGACAACTACGACGTCAAGGTAAATGATTTCTCCCGTGTCCAGGTACAGCCTTCGGGCAATCCGACGTTGTCTGTCGAGTAGCTCAATCTTGACGATCTTACTCCAAGGAATGAAACGTTGGCCGGCACCCTCGATACCTGCTTGGCTGAACCGCAGCCGTGAGAGACGCCGAGCGAAAAACACTAGAGCGAGCGCAAGCAGTGCGGCGATAGGGATTGCGATCGCAAGAGAGCGATGATAGTACACCGCGCTCCCAATGATCGCGGTGCACGCGACTACAGGCATCACTGTAACGGAGAAGCGTGCACCTTTTCGGACGCTTTCATTGGCTCGAGCAAGCGAATCTTCGGTCGTATGCGCTGCCTAACGGAATGCGCCTAAGCTGCGGCGCCTGACTGGAATATTCACAAACGCAATTTTACTACAGACGACGGGCGCCGCCAGCTTCAGGCGCGTGTTAGGCAGCGCCAACACATTCTCACGTTCCTACTACCGTCACCGCCGCATTGTACTCGGTAAATGAGACAGATGGTTCGCAGCGCACCGCCGCCAGAACGTCGGGCGCAAGAAGGGCGCTGAACCCCTGCGTCCCGTGCGTGAAGACGAACCGCGGCGTGAACTGGTATTTGGCCGCGAGCCGACCCGTTTCCTGCTGGCCATCGGTCCCTGCACGATACATGACGATGTAGCCGCCCACCTGGGGATTGACGTGGCCCAATAGTGGAGCCGGCTCTGCGCAGGGCGGCGATACAATTACCGAAGTGAGCACCCCGCCGACAGACCCGTATCGTGCTCCTTTCGCAGCGATGCGCGTCTCGCCGGGACTTCGCGCAACAACCTGTCCCGACTGTGCGTCAACGGTCGCGACAGCCGCGTTCTCAGATTGCCACATGAATACATCGGAAAGACCAACTGCCCCACCGCACGTCGCCAACTCAACGGACGCGGTGAACCCTTGGCCGACGACAATGCTGGTATCGGCGGGGGTGAAATGCACGCGGAGCTCATCCGTACAGACCCCGAGGGGGCCTCGATCCCGGCATGCCGAGACGAGCGCGAGCAGCGTGAGAATCGTGCCAGCCGAATGGTGGCGGGTCATTCCTACCCATTCTACCTCTGGGACTCGGCTGGGAGTCACACGGGGCGCTGCCTAACGGATCGCGCTTAAGCTGCGGCGCGCTGAAAAACGATTCATTCCTTAATCTACGCGCGCCGACAGCTTCAAGCGCTTGTTAGGCAGCGCGTCAAAAGGGACCCGTTACTCCCCAAGTCTCGCACTTACACGAATCGTGTGACCGTCCGGGTGCCGGATGTGACATTCATGAACGTTCCAGGGCATATCGGTTGGCGGCCACGGCGCAACAACTCCGAGCGTTTGGGCGAGCGCGAACGCTGCGTCGACCTCGGCGGGTGAATTCAGCCACCAGGTCATCCAGGTGCTGCCCGCCTGATTGTCCCATGCCTCGCGGGGCATCGGGCCGCCACGTGCTCCCTGCCCGCCCTGGCAGAGGAAGATTTCGGAGTGTCCCGAGATGACGGCGCCAAAGTTGGGTGGATCCCCGTGCTCCCAATGTTTCTTCCATCCGAGTTGCTCGAACCAGACAAAGCTCTCCTGAAGGTTCGAGACGTTCAAAATGGGAGTCACGTCGTGGACGATCATTGGTGTCTGCGAACGCTGATCGCGCTGCCTAACGGATCGCGCCTAAGCTCCGGGCGCAAAGTCCGCAGGCGCACCACCATCTTCCACAATTAACGACTCTCTTCAGGCTCACAAATGGAATTCTACCCTACTTGCGGGCGCCCGTCAGCTTCAAGCGCTTGTTAGGCAGCCGCTCGGATGGG
>WNGR01005107.1_pt1 | contig 14106 bp, 13 predicted proteins | sample 5407581 | NCBI WGS metagenome assembly WNGR01 (sample SAMN13153383, study PRJNA577476) | soil metagenome | isolation source: 80 cm soil or saprolite under Garry oak tree replicate 2 | place: USA:California | collected 2016-06-15
CAGCCGGGAAGCTTTTTTTAGGATTTCATTCTGGATGGATAACTCGCCAATGATCTTCTTGAGCTCATCTGGAGATTCTCCAGGTTCAAATCCGTTTGCCTGAGCTTTTTTCCTGGGATCACGTTTATCCAGGAAGATCGTTGCCGCCTTCTCCTGGAATTCCTTGCGCCAGTGTTGCAACGTCGAGCTGGAGATACTAAACTTCCGGCAGACTTCTTCTTGCGTCGCGTCGCGCTGAAAGCTCTCCATGACAACCTTCAGTTTGAATTCGGCTGCATACTGTTTCCGTTGTTGCTCTGCCATGTCGAGTTCCTTTCCTCATTCCTTTGTTTATTCTATATGGACTGAACACGTGCTTTTTGACAACCACTCATTATAGATACCAGTCTCCTGTAGATACGCCTTTCAGGTACCAGTCCGTCGTCGTAATCCCTTCAGCGTAACTCACCGTCTTTCTTACCAAACCTCCGGGATTTTGGAAGCCTGTAACTGGCCGTCCCTGGTCCGCCAGCAGCATACTATCGTGCCAGATGGGGGCGGCGCCATCTACACCCGTTATGTTGATCATCGGCGAGTCGTCGTTGTTGCCTGCCCAGACGCCCATCACATAATCTGTGGTATAACCAACCGTCCAGTTATCGCGGAACTCCTGCGAGGTACCTGTCTTGACAGCCGCCGGGCGTATAATGCCGGGGTTTCCCTGGTAGCATTGTGTTTGTGTGTTGCTGTAGAGATAGAGGGCACTACACTTGCCAAATTCGAAGGTACGCGAAGCGTTATCGCTCAGTACATCCGTCATCAAAAATGCGACTTGCTTATTTATCACTCGTTTCCCCTGGGACATGAACTTGTAGATCAGTTTCCCCTGTGTATCCATCACCATATTGATAGCATGAGGAGGAATGCGCACACCGCCGTTGGCAAAGACACTATAAGCCGATGTCTGATCCAGCAAGTGAATACCCAGTGTGCCCAGCACCATTGTATAGTTCGGCGTTCCGGTATAGCTTGTAATGCCCATAAGCTGGGCTGTATGTAACGCAGCACCGACACCGACTCGTGTCAGCACCTTCACCCCTGGCACGTTGAATGAGTTTTGCAAAGCGTAGCGATACGACATCAGGCCGTGAAAACGCTGATCGTAGTTTTGCGGCGTATAGGCTGGAAGGCCACAGCAAAGTTGAATAGTGAGCGGTGCATCCATAACAGGCATGCCCGGACTCAATCCCTCTGCAAAGGCTGTGGCATAAATGTAAGGCTTGAAGGATGATCCTGATTGACGGTAACCCTGGGAAGCCATGTCAAATGATCCGTATTGTGGATTGGCCGGGTCGGTGTTGCCTAACAAAACACGGATCGCGCCAGTATGGAAATCGATCATCACCTCTGCAGCGTCTGACATGTGATGTACCGTCGCCAACTGCGCAATGTGTTGCTGTGCAATCTTCAGAATCTTATTTTGTAGTGGCAGATCAAGCGTGGTGGAGATGATCAACCCTGCACGCGCAAAGTCTGCTTGCTTGACATGAAGCACCTGTGCCAGTTCATTCAGCGCGTAATTCACATAATGGGGTGCCAGGTTGTTGTGTATCACTCCGCGGCGCAGGAAGCCTGGCCGGTTGGCTTCGCTAAGCGCAGCACTCAACTGCTGCTTTGTAATATATCCAAGGAGGCGCATCTGGTTCAGTACCTCCTGCAAGCGGTTGTGTGCAGCCTTTGGATGCAAAAAGGGGTCAAGCGCAGAAGGCGATCTCGGAATACCCGCCAGCATAGCCGCCTGCGCAATATCAAGCTGGGAGGCAGCGCTCGCGCGGGCTGTATCCTGCAAGTCGAAGTAAATAAATGCAGCAGCATCAGCCCCATATGCCTGCTCGCCGTAATAGATAGTGTTGAGGTACATCGAGAGTATATCTTGCTTGCTATAGAGCCGTGTCACGTCCGGTGCCAGGATAATCTCTTGCAGTTTCCGCATGATTGTATCCCGGTTGCCCACAATAGCATTTTTAATTAGCTGCTGCGTGATGGTGCTGCCGCCCTCTACCACTTGCCCATGTGTCAGGTCTGCTAACGCCGCCCGCACAATCCCTGTGATATCGACCCCCGGATCTGTCCAGAAATACTGATCTTCGATCGCAACTTCGGCATTTTTCAAGTTCTGAGAAATTTGCGAGAGTGGCACGGTGGTCTGCATACCTTGATCCAGCATCTGGTAGATTAGCGTGCCATGGGTATCATACATCTTCAGGCTATCCTTTGGTAAAATATCCGCTAGCGTCGTGACCTCCTGCTGATAACGTTCGTGTGTGGCTTCAACGACTGCTGTTAAACTCACAAACATACTGGCTAGCACCAACATTATTACCAACATTCCAATTGCCATGGGCAGCATTGTGAACTGCGTGCCTATGCGGTCTACGGTTGCATACTGCTCATTGCTGCGTCGCAAATGTTTGCGTTTGAAATGGCGCCGGATGAGCCATCCAGCGGGGTGCATTCGCCGGTGAGAAGCCTCGTAGTAAACCCCTCTGGCAGGCTTCTGCGGGTGATCACTCAGCCATTGGGCAATGGCTGCCTGACCAGATTCTGGAAGCTTTGCTGGGCTGTAATTATCATTAGTGGATACCAGGTGCTTTCCTTTTTTCATAGTTCACCCCTTTCTTGCTCTACGTGTTATGCACGCGTCATTTCCATAATGTTATGAAGAAGATACATAAATAGCGGTCAATAAATAATAATTGAAGTATCATTAATTTATATTAATAATATGAGAAAATAAAATTTAGCTTCATATATATGTGCAAATCTCCGAAAAAAGCACAAAAATGTACACATATGAGCTTTTTTTTAACTTATTCTGTAGCTTCTGTTAATGGCGAATTGGATGTCACCAACGAAATCGAAGGGCTAAAATGCACACCACCTTACATTTATATTGTAGCAAAAAATATACAAAAAATACAATATTGAGATGGCTATGAAGACATGATTGAAAATTATTGAGTGATAACCACCTTTGTGATAACAAATGAGGGCCTTGCGATCATTGACAGCGGGCGTAGAATAGAAGCGGTACTGCACTACTACCTGTATAAATGACAGGTCTCCTGTCTATGTCACTTCAACCAACCTTGTGGATGTGATCTCCGTTATAACTTCAGTTGTTCCGGCACTGAGAAAGGAGAAGACAGAAATGCCTCTCTACATGACGCAATTTGCTTACACGTCCGACGCCTGGGCGGCGCTCGTCAAGAAACCACAGAACCGCGAGGAAGTTCTCCGCGCGCTCATCGAGAAGCTCGGAGGGCGAATGGTATCCTTCTACTATGCCTTTGGTGAGTACGATGGCATGTTTGTCTCTGAGATGCCTGATGAGACCACTGTCACGGCAGCCATCCTCGCCGCGGTCTCGCCAGGCCATGTCAAAGCCGTCAAGACGACTGTCTTGCTTACCACCGAGCAGACCATGGAGGCGATGCGAAAAGCGGGCGCACAGTCGTACCAGGCGCCAGAAAGGTAGGTCTGACTTTTTACCAACAACAATTCGAGTCCTATCTTTGAGGGAGGCCAGGAGCCAATACATTTCAATGAAGAAAGTTTTCGAGTCAAACAAGGCCTATTCGCACGCTCACATTGAGGGATTTTCCCTCTGCCATATGGCAATAAAATCCTTTATTTAAATGTATTGGCCCTTGCGGCTGTCCTGGCTGGGGCGCCCTGTCACCCTTGCTCACCCATTTCATCATCAAATTTACACGTTATGCAAAAGTGTTCTCTACTCCATCGGCGATCTGTAGCACGATCCTGCCACGTCCATGACTGCTCTGACCATACTCATGGGCCTGTTGCACTTCACTGAGCGCAAACGTCTTTCCAGCCGTCACTTTGAGATGGTCCTCATCGATCAACTGTGTAACAGTCTGTAAGAGTTCACGAGAATACTGGTTGCGGATGAACGCCGCGCGAACACCGTGCGCCCTGGCTTGTTCCTGGGGCGGTGGACCTGCAATTGAGATCAGCGTTCCCCCAGGCTTGAGGACGGCGATAGACCTGCTCAAGGTCTCTGCTCCGACCCCATCCAGCACCAGGTCCACATCCTGAACCACGCTCTCAACCGGCGTCGTCGTGTAATCCACGACCGTATCCGCGCCAAGAGAGCGCACAAAATCGAGATTGGCTGTGGAGGCCGTGCAGATCACCTGTGCGCCCTTCCATTTCGCCAACTGGACGGCGAACAGACCAACCCCACCCGCTGCTCCCGGAATCAACACCCGCTGACCAGATGTCAAGCGGCCATTATCAAAAAGCGCTCGCCAGGCCGTCGTCGCGCCGACTGGCACGGTGGCAGCCTCAACAAAATTCAGGGTCTGCGGTTTGAGCGCGAGAGCCTCGACCGATACCGTGAGATACTCGGTGTAGGCTCCTTCTGCGATCTGACCAAAGACAGCCTGTCCGATCTCAAAGGCTTTCACAGTGGGACCAACGTCTTCGACCACTCCCGCTACTTCGATGCCAGGAGTATAGGGAAACGTCACCGGCCTGGACTCTTTCATCAAGCCTTGACGGATTTTCCAGTCGATCGGGTTCACGCCAGCCGCGTAGACACGAACAAGCACTTCGCCCGTCTGTGGCTGTGGGCGCGGCTTCTCTTCCAACTTGAGCTGTTCCGGTCCACCATAGCGATGGACTTGAACCGCTCGCATGGTTTGTGTTGACATTGTTCTTCTCATTCTCATTTCTCTTTTGTTCGAGATTCTTTGAAAAAAACCCTTGAACACAAAGGGGAACTATTTCAAGCCTTGCAGCCAGGTAGCAATGGCTGTGCCAGTCTCGTCAGGAGAATCCTCCTGGGGATAATGGCGCGCTCGCACGGTGACCTCGCTTTGCGCTGGCCAGGCGCGGCAGAACTCTCGTGCGCTCGGCAGCATCGTGCCCGGATCGCTCTGAATGTACAACTTAGGAATGGGGCTTTGGGCAAGCCACTTTCCATAGGTCGTGACAATCTCGGTCACATCGGCTGGCTCTCCATCAAAGGGGAGCTGACGTGGCCAGGTGAGCGTGGGACGGCGTGCTTCGCCGGGTTCGGCAAACGGACGGCGATAGGTATTCATCTCTTCTTCCGTCAAACTGCGCAGAATCGTATTGGGAAGATTGACCTCGATAAAGGAGTTTTGTTCCAGGATCATCTGTTCGCCTGCTGGAGACCGCAATGCCTGGAAGATCTTGCGTGCCGGTTCCGGCATCTCGCTCCAGCTACCAGGTTTGACAATCGCTTCCATATAGGCGATGCCTTTCACTGCGTCCGGGTGGCGATACGACCAGTCGAAGCCCAGGGCCGATCCCCAATCATGCACCACAAAGGTGACTCGCTCATTGACTCCTAGCGCGTCGAGCAATGCATCCAAGTAGCGGCGGTGCTCGACGAAGGTGTAGGAGTTGGGGCCACTGTTGGGCAGCTTTTTCGAATCGCCCATGCCGATGAGATCAGGAGCGATACAGCGGCCCAGGCCTTCCAGGTACGGAATGATATTGCGCCAGAGGTAGGAAGAGGTCGGGTTACCGTGCAGAAAGATGATGGGGTCGCCGTTTCCTACCTCGACATACGCCATCTCCTGTCCTAGAACCAGTTGACGCTTTTTTTGATAGGGAAATGTTGCGCTTATCATGGTGTTCTCTGTTCCTTTCTTAGGAGAGCGGGTTGAGCCGAAAGGTTCCCATCTTCACGCCCATGCGCAGCAGAAATGCAGCCAGGGCGTTGCTTATGCGCACAAATGCATTGACACGATATGTTTTTGCCATGTGACAAGTTTCTCCTGTTCTGGGGTCAGCGAAAGGCCCGAGCAGATGCTGTCATTTCGTGATCCCCCCTCTCGGCAACCAGTGAGATTTCGTAGACCGCCGTTTTCTCGCCAGGGTATCGTAGATCGAAGATGATGCCCCAGAAGTGGCCCACCACTCCAACGCGCAACAGGTCTCGTGCCCGTTTGAACTCTGAGCCCGTGAGGCGGCGCGCGGTACCTTCAATCGCCGGGCCGAGTGCTTCCCCTTTGAAGGTGCCGGGAGCGACGGTGACCCGGGTATTGCTGGCCAGGCGCTTGACTTTCCAGGTATCCGCCGCGGTCATGAAGTAGAGTTTGCCCTGTGAGGCCACGGTGCCCACGGGAGAGCCGACTCCCATGCCATTGCGGCGAAAGCTGGTTACAATCGTCGTGTGACCTTTGCCGGGTGTTATCAGGATACTTCGTGTGGTTTGGGTCGTATATTCGTTCATGATATCGTTGCCTTTCTTTCCTTTAAGGGGTATATGTCATCTGCTCATCCTGTTGGCTAATCAGAAAGCTCCTCACAGAATTGGAAGAACTTTTTGAGCGATCCTCTCTCAGGAAAGCAGGATACCGGAGGTCAGCCCTTGCACCAACTCCTCAGCAAATTGCTGCTCCGTTTTGTGGAAAGGGTCAGCGCCCAGGAATAACCGGTTGAACACCCACTGAAAACAGGGTCCCAGCAACAGGATCGCAATGGTCAGAGCGGAGGTCTGCCGCCCGATGCGCCCTAACTGCTGCTCCTCCTCGATATAGGCCGCAACCAGTTCAAAGACGTTTTGTGGCCCGATGCCCAGTGGTCGTATCGTCGCGCGGAACTGGGCTAGCAGCTCCGTGTCAGCCAGGAAGGACGCACCCATCGGGACGATCTGATCGTAGTAGTGAAGAGCAGCCTGTGCGATGGCGGCCAGGTTTTCGCTCGGAGTACCGGTGCCTGCCTGGTGCCCCTGGAACGTCTCGTGGAAAGCAGGCAGATGCCTGGCCATCAGCGCGAAGAAGATCTCCTCTTTATGATCGAAATGCCGGTAGAGCGCGCCTTCTGAGAGGCCGGTCTCGCGCGCAATCTCCTTGGTGGTCACGCGTACCAATCCCTTCAAGAGAAGCAGCTTTTCCGCCGCATCCAGGATCTTCTGTCGCGTTTCTCCCGCCATGTTCTCTCCTCTCAATGTATGTGAATACTCACTCACATTGAGAAGTATAGGCGGAAGAAAGATTTCTGTCAACTGGACTTTCGGACAGGATAGGCCATAATCTGTGGAGGAATGGGATATACTATAGCAGGGGTAAGAGGGGTTGGGAATGGGAGGCAGTCCGGGTGACTGAGACGAGGTAGGCCCTGCGGTCAAAACATTTCAATGAAGAAAATTTGCGAGTCAAACAAGACTGATTCGCACGCTCACATTGAGGGATTTTCCCCTGCCATATAGCAATAAAAATCCCTTATGTGACATGTATTGATCGTAGGCCTGGTACCAGTATAGTGACAGGAAGAAGCCTGGCGCAAATCTGCAGGTAGAACTGCCAATCCTGCCTCAGTCATACGGCCATCTCGTAGCAAACGCACAACACGATTACGATTAGAATCCGACCAGGGGCTTTTCGGGCGCCGTGGAGTAAAACGTCCAGCATACGTCTCTTGGTCGATGCCCTTGATCGCACCATCGATCCAGCCAAAGCACAGCGCCTCTTCTACAGACTCCTCGTAACTGATACCCGTTTTCCCAGAAGTCTTCTTGTAATAAATCAGCCAGATTTCTTTGTAGATACGATGATTTTGTGCCAACCATTCTCGCCATTCATGACGACTAGTGACAAGCAGAGTCTCACCAACTTCCATTTACTATTCTTTTCTGCCCTCCGCTGTCGCATATGCCCTATCGCTCTTGGCAGCCATAATAAAATCGTTACGATGCAAGCCCCCAATCTTGTGCGTCCACCATGACACAGTCACTTTACCCCATTCAGTCAGCAGTGCCGGGTGATGCCCCTCTTCCTCCGCCAGTTCCCCGATTTTATTCGTAAAAGCCAGGGCATGCACGAAAGTATCAAACTTGAATACCTTCTCTAAACGCTTGATCCCCTCAACTTCTACGATGCTCCAATTAGGCACCTGTGAGCGAAATTCGGCAATCTCCTCATCGGTAACCGTTGGCTCACCCTTGCGACAAGCAATACATTTCATTTGTGTTAGTTGGGCCATTGCTTTCCCTCCTTAGGCTTTTGTAACCAGATTCTCATTCGTTTGCACCTTCAAACATACCAATCAGCACATGTCAACGGCAAACCACTATCTCCCCGATCAGGCTTTGCTAGCAATGTCTGGTAAATGTTATTGGATCCAGTTTGGAATGCGTGCGCCGAGCTAGACATATATAAGCGCCATACACGGTACGTCACATCATTCGTAAGCTTGCGAGCCTCCTCAGCGTGGGCTTCTAGTCTCTGTACCCAATGTCGCAATGTGAGCATATAATGTTCTCTCAAACTCTCCACATCTCGTACCTCAAAGCCGCTTGTCTCTGCTGCTCGCAGCGTACTGTTGATTGGCAACAATTCTCCATCTGGAAACACATAGTGATTGACAAAGCTTGTTTTTGCTTTCACCGCATCGAATGAATCACTTGCGATACCATGATTCAAGAAAACCCCACCTGGGCGCAGCAACTGCCAGGCTTGCTTGAAGTAGGTAGGCAGCAGTGATTCTCCAACATGTTCGAACATTCCCACGCTGACAATTTTGTCAAACGAGTTTGCTTCAGTGACCTCTCGATAATCGCGAACCTCGACCTTGCACTTTCCTGTCAAACCTGCCTCTTCGATACGCCTTTGTGCCAATTCGGCTTGCGGCTCGCTCAGCGTAATCCCATATACCTCTACCCCGTAATGCTGTGCGGCATAGATCACCAGTCCGCCCCAGCCACACCCGATATCCAGCAATCGTTCTCCAGGGTGCAGGCGCAACTTGCGACAGATATACTCGAGTTTCTGTTCCTGGGCTGTATCAAGATCATCATCAGGGGACGCGAAATATGCGCAAGAGTAGATCATTCGCGAGCCAAGCCACAACGCATAAAAATCGTTCGACCGGTTGTAGTGATAGGTGACAGCCTGCCGGTCTCGCTCTTTCGAGTGCCGCGTGCCGTGCAATTTTGCCGCCGCGTCTCCCGGTCGGGGTTGACCTGTATTCGGTAAACTGAGCAACCGTTTTCCAAGTCGTACTTGTTCCATCTTTCCCCATCGATAGTCCGTAAAATGTTCCGCAAGCGGAAAAACTGCTTCAATATCTCCCTCGATATCAAAGTCATTGTAGATGTAGGCCTCACCCAGGGTCAGGTCGTTTGGTGGCAAGAACATCTTGCGCAGTGCCCCTGGATGCTGTAATACAATTGTAAAGCGTACTGGTTCTTGCGATCCTGCATCGGGTCTCCAGGTGCTGCCATCCCACAAACGCACTGCAAAATCGTACTGTTGGATCGAACCAAATAAGTCTTGAAGTAAAGAGAGGGTCGTTTGAAGTGCCTGGTCAGAGGTTTTCGCTGTTGAAGTCGCCATAGCTGCTCCTGAAGTAAAGGATAACATCACAAATGATATATGTGAACGCAATCCGAATCGCTTAGAAAGACGAACTACACTCCCATTTTTGCTCGTCACAGTATATCATAATAGAAGTGCAGATTGCGGAAGTCCTCATATGTACAGCCACCAAATCTCCCCCATTTCTCAGCCAACCTCAAGTTTATACAAGAGAACACAATCCTAACTCTTATGTGAGGTACGCATAATTTGGCAAAGCAAGTCTTCCGTATCCTAATCACGAGCTTTTTTCTCGCATGCATACTCGTTCCATTCTTGCCAGAGGTTTCCACCCATTCGACTTTCGCAGCCTCGAACGATAACAATGTGCAGTGGAATGGACTCTTCGCAGACCAGGGGCCACTCTACGACAGCGCGCCAGATCCTACGTGTAGCACAGCCACCAGGCTCAATTTCCGCGTGTTCCATAACGACATCACCAGCGCTAACATCAAATATTTCGACACCGCCGACAACAATTTCCATTGGGTCCCGATGTCTTTCTCTGCGAGCGATGCGACAGGAAGGTTCGATATCTGGCAGGGGACAATACCGGCAAGCTGCTCGATCAAATATTATCGCTTTCAGATCAATGATGGTGCAGCTACAGTGTGGTACAACGCTGATGGGCCATCCTCAACCGAGCCTGCTTCAGACGACTTCTACATCCTGCCAAACTTCACCACGCCTTCCTGGGCTAAGAACGGCGTCATGTACCAGATTTTCCCCGATCGCTTCTACGATGGAGATCCCAGCAACGACATACAAACCAACCAGTACACCTATTTCGGCTCACCTACTGAAAAGAAATCCTGGGGAGCAAGTCCTTATGCCGACGCCGGATACTCGAACAGCACCGTATTTTTTGGTGGCGACCTGCAAGGCATCGACCAGAAAATTGGCTACATAAAAAATACGCTTGGGGCTAGCATCCTTTACCTGAACCCCATCTTCACCGCGCCCTCGAACCACAAATACGATACCCAGGACTACTACAACGTTGACCCCGCTTTTGGTGGCAGTGCTGCGCTTCGTCAACTGGTCAGCGATGTTCATAGCACCGCGAATGGTCCACGGGGCTACGTCGTATTAGATGGCGTTTTCAACCACACGGGAACATGGAATGCCTGGTTCAACGAATTTAATACCTATCCGAACATCCTCGGGGCTGATCAGAGCCTGTCAAGTTCCTACTACGGCTACTACACGTTTCAGCATTGGCCGGATACCTACTCCACGTTCCTTGGCGTCAACAGCCTACCCAAGCTCGATTACGGAAGCAGCGGTTCAGCTGTGCGTAACGCCATCTACAACACGCCCGGCTCCGTTGCGCAATACTGGATTCGCAACTATGGTATCGATGGCTGGCGACTCGATGCTGCGCAATATGCGGACGCTGGGGGAAGTAACGGTAGTGACACGACCAATCACCAAATCTGGCAAGAGTTCCGTGATGCCGTCAAGAGTGCTAATCCCAATGCCTACATATTTGGTGAATATTGGGGCAATGCCAATCCTTGGACAAATGGCCAGCCCTGGCAATGGGACGGTGCTACAAACTACGACGGCTTCACTCAACCAGTCTCAGAATGGATCACGGGAGAGGACTACAGCGGAAATACTGCCTCAATTTCTTCATCGCAATTCGATAACTGGTTACGGGGGACACGGGCCAATTATCCCTTTGATGTGCAGCAGGTTATGCCAAATTTCCTCTCAAGTCATGACATTTCCCGCTTCGGAGAGAGGGCGGAAGGTGACATTCGCAAGACAGAACTCGCTGCCATCTTCCAAATGACCTACGTGGGTCTACCAACAATCTATTATGGTGACGAGTACGGTATGAGAGGTGGACCTGACCCGGATGATCGCCGCACCTTCGACTGGTCGCAGGGTAGTACGAGCAATGCTACAGTAGCTCTTTTCCAGAAACTGATAGCAATCCGCAAAACCTACTCGACACTACGTACAGGCTCGTTTATTACCTTACTCACCGACGACGCCAACAAAATCTATGCCTTTGGCCGCATGGATCAAAACAACCGGCTTGCCGTCATCCTTAACGATGATGCCAGTACTCATACCATTACTATTCCTGCCTACCAGTTGAGCATGATAAACGGGAGCAGCGTAACCGATCAGCTTACGGGTAACACCTATCAGGTTCAGAATGGGCAATTAACTGTGACCGTTCAGGCTTATGGAGGAGCTATTTTAACATCTTAGAAACAAGGATATTTTATATATTATGGAACGTCTTACTGACCGGTGTTACATGAGATAAGACGGGCAAGTAGAGACACTGCCTCTAAGTCAAAGTATGAGTTCTGTCGCATACTGATCTGTGATACTATACTAACTGTGCATCAACAATCATAGATAGACAAGTGTACGAAATCATTGGCATTCCCGAAAGGGCGATGAGCATTATGTCGGTACTGCTGAACAAGCCTATCATATGTCCAATACTGATTGGCCGTCTGTCAGAATTAACTACTCTCCATGCGCTCATCGACCAGGCTAAGAGCGCGCAAGGGCAGGTAGTTCTCCTCAGTGGAGAGGCGGGGATCGGTAAGTCACGCCTGGTTACCGAGGCAAAAATATATGCAAAAGAGCAGGGGTTTCTGCTTCTTCGGGGCAACTGTTTCCCCACTGACCGCTCCTTTCCATATGCGCCTATACTCGACCTGCTGCGATCTTCACAGGCAAAAGAACTGCTAGCCACCTACTCCACCGATCTGGAACCACTCGCCCGCGACCTTGCGCTGTTGAATCTTGACCTGGCGCCTCTGCCATCCGATGCGACGCTGCCTCCTCTGGAGCCAGAACAGGAAAAGCGCCGCCTTTTCGTGGCTCTCACACACTTCTTCATGGATTCAACTGCGAAACAGGCCATTCTGCTCATGCTAGAGGATATCCACTGGAGCGATGAAACGAGCCTCGAGTTCCTGCACTACCTGGCGCGCCACTGCACAGCCCAATCTTTGTTTATCCTGGTGACCTATCGCAGCGATGAGACGCATACTAGCTTGAAACACTGGCTGGCACAGCTCGATCGCGAGCGGCTCAACCAGGAAATTGCCCTTCAAGGTCTGACGCGCAGCCAAATCGAAGCTATGCTTCAGGCCATCTTTGGTCAATACCAATTTATCCCCGATGCGGTTCGCTTTGTGCATGGTGACCTACTCGATACCATCACTACACTTACAGAAGGCAATCCCTTTTTCGTCGAGGAAATTCTCAAGTCCCTCATCACCAGTGGGGAAATTTCTTACACCGAGGGGGGCTGGGAACGCAAGCCGCTGCACGAGCTGCACATTCCTCGCAGTATTCAAGATGCAGTGCAACGCCGCGCAGCCCAATTGAGTGAATCAGCGCGGCAACTGTTAACACTCGCGGCGGTAGCCGGGCGACGCTTCGATTTCACCTTATTACAGCATGTGATGCAGCGCGATGAGCAGCAACTGTTTCTTTTGATAAAAGATTTGATTGCCGCTCAACTTGTCATCGAGGAATCTGACGAGCGTTTTGCTTTCCGGCATGCACTAACACGGGAGGCCATTTATAGTGAGTTGCTTGCACGCGAACGTAAGATGCTGCATAGAACCATCGCCGAAACGATGGAGTGCCTTTACGCGAGCGACGTTGAAAGACACTTGACAGACTTTGCCTATCATTTTTACGAAGCGGGTTTATGGCAGCATGTTCTCGAGTATGCACAGCGCGCTGGGGAAAAAGCCATGTCGTTCTACGCGCCTCGTGCTGCCATTGAAAATTTTACGCACGCCTTGAACGCGGAATACCAGCTCTCCGTCATACCGCCCTCGAGCCTGTTCCGTGTGCGTGGACAGGCTTACGAACTTATCGGCAAATTTGACCGGGCGCGTGCAGACTACGAAGAAGCTCTCCAGGAGCGCGGAGTGGTCCCCGAGCGCAGCGTCGTCACCTACTGCACTATAGGCAACCGGGCGAGCGAGGTAGCGCTGGTCTTGCGGTATCTGTTGGGTTATCCCGACGTCCGCGTGTACGACGGCTCCTGGGCCGAATGGGGCACACGGGCACAGACCCCCATCGAGATCTGAGGCTCGGAGCAAACTGACGCAGAGGTGTACTAGTTGCTCTTGACGGTTCTGTGGCTGGTTCAATATGCCTGGCTGAGGAAAGGAACATCATGTACGCTCTCGATTTCCAGCTGATTCATCGAGAACAAGAGGTGCTGCACCTGGTAGCGGAAGGGTTTACTGATCGCAGAATTGCACAGTCGCTGATTATCAGCCCTCGCACGGTCAACCGTCACCTGAGCAACATCTTTGTCAAATTAGCAGTGCCGTGCCGCACTGCTGCTGTTGCTTATGCTATCCGACTCGGGTTCATTTGATTCTTTCCTCCTACAAGATTGGATGGCCATAACGGCGACTCGAAAGCAAGTGTCACAGAACAACAAAGAAAGATTTAATACCAACTACAAAGCCTTTTGAAGAAGCTTCAAAAGGCTTTGTAGAACTACGCTCTTCTTCCCCACCGTGGAAGCACCACATGTGAAGGGGTGAATATCCATTCATTCCCCGTTTCGGTCAAATGCCCGTAGAACAACAAATATCGCTCGAACTTCATTTGCTCATCATAGTGCAAGAGCGTCAATGACACCTGCTCCTCCGATGCGGAGACCGGTCTCTGGTGCGGGATGGGCAGGATAAAACACCGTTTGTCCCGA
>WNGR01015194.1_pt1 | contig 14106 bp, 10 predicted proteins | sample 5407581 | NCBI WGS metagenome assembly WNGR01 (sample SAMN13153383, study PRJNA577476) | soil metagenome | isolation source: 80 cm soil or saprolite under Garry oak tree replicate 2 | place: USA:California | collected 2016-06-15
AAGCTAAGTATGATCGAAATCGAAGCAGAGCAGGCGCTCATAAAACACCTGCTGGAGATGGGCTTCGCATGGGACGAGGTGATGAGCTTATTGGACTTACGCGAGCACCTCTACGAGGGAGCTGAAATGCGACAACGCATGGCGAATGACCATCGCATGCATTTTGCGCGGTGGTTGTATGAACATGGCGAGTTGCAGGAAGGATGAATTGTCGCTCTGCCCTCCCTGTGCTATAATCAAGGCAGCATCCACTGGTCTTTGTTGAGATAACAAGGGAAGCACCCGCGAGGGATGTTTCTACGAGGAAGAATACGTGTCGACACCTGTTAACGTTGCTTACTTATATGCTGCCATATTATTTGCGGCGGGGTTTATTTTTGTCATCGCTACGATGATAGTTTCAAACCTGCTGGGGCCTAATCGCAATAAGACCAAGCAGAAACTCCAGACGTACGAGTCCGGCGAGACCCCTATTGGTTCAGCCTGGGTGCAGTATCCACTGGGTTTCTACATTTTCGCGCTGCTGTTTGTGGCCTTCGACGTGGATATTGTGTTCATCATCGCCTGGGCCATTATTTTCAAGCAGTTGAGCGTCTTCGGCTTCTTTGAGATTCTGTTCTTCATCGTCGTTCTCGCGTTAGGCCTGGCATATGCCTGGCGCAAGGGAGTGATTCGATGGATCTAGTACCGCGTTCAACAAAACTCACCAGCTCAACGGCCGGTTATCGTGACCAGAATGCAGCGCTGGCCCGCGACCTGGCGCCTATTGCCCAGATCACAGGCAAAGCGCTCGTACCGAGAACCATGAAGGGCGATTTTCTAAGCCTGGACATCGATAGTACGAATCTTGTCGCGGTTTGCCGTTTTTTGCGTGACCAGTTAGGCTTTGACCTGTTGAGTTGTATATCCGGCGTGGATATGCTCGACCATCTCGAGACCGTTTACCATGTGCGATCAATTGTGCGTGGGCAGTTGCTACAGATCAAGGTACGCCTGGATCACGAAAAACCAGAGCTGGACAGCGTTGTTTCGGTCTGGCCGACGGCAAACTGGCTGGAACGGGAGACCTATGATCTCTTCGGCATCAAGTTTGCTGGCCATCCCGACTTGAGACGGATGCTGCTGGATGATGATTTTGAGGGCTATCCTTTGCTGAAAAGCTTCCACCAGGTGCCCATGACCGTGAAACCTCCTGCAACCACTCAGGTTGATCCGAACACTGCCGTCTCCGGTAGAAATCAGCAAAAGGGCGTGGAGCACGTGGTAATGAAGAAGCTGGGGCAAGGTCAGCAAGAACGCCTGCACCCGGGCACGCCAACCTTTGGCCACTCCTTCGAGGGGCACCAGGATGAATAGAATCCTACACGCAACAGAGGAAACACATGGCTACAAATCCTGATACACAGATACCATCCGAGAGCGTCGAAAGCGCCGAAGGGATTCGCTCCGAGGAGATGATCCTCAATATGGGGCCCCAGCATCCCAGCACACACGGGGTGCTGCGCCTGGTATTGACACTGGAAGGCGAGACCGTTGTCGATTGCACGCCGGTGATCGGCTACCTGCATCGAGGCATTGAGAAGATCCTGGAGAACCGCCCGGTGATGGGCGGTATACGCTACATGGATAACGCCGACTACCTCTCTCCTATGCTTAGCGAAATCGCGTACGCGGGCGCGGTTGAGCAGTTGATGGGACTGGAAGCACCGCGACGAGCGCAGTATATACGCTTGCTCGTTGGAGAGATGCAGCGTATTGCCAGCCACTTAGTGGCTGTAGGCACCTATCTCGCTGACCTGGGCGCGCTCACTCCTATCTTCTGGACGTTCCGCGATCGTGAGGGTATCCTCTCATTGTTCGAGGCGCTGGGAGGAAGTCGTTTTAACGTTAACTACTTGCGCGTCGGCGGCGTTTTGCACGATTTTCCTAAGGGCTGGCTCAAAGAGTGCGAGGCCTTCTTTGATCAATTTGAGAAGAGCATGGGCGAACTGGAGGCGTTGATCACAGGCAACGAAATCTTCGAGGCTCGCACCCAGGGCGTGGGTTATATCGATCAACAGCAGGCCATTGCCTATGGCCTGACCGGCCCAATGCTGAGGGCCAGTGGAATAAACTGGGACTTGCGTGTCAATCGGCCATACATGGCTTATCGCGAGGTGCCGGTAAATGTGCAGGTACGCCAGGAAGGCGATTGCTTCGCACGTTACAAAGTTCGCATCCAGGAGATTTACGAGAGCATGCGCCTCTGCCGGGTCGCTATGGACAAGATGCCGGGCGGAGCAATCTCTACACGGACGCCGATTGCCCTGCGCCCTCCTCGCGGCGAAACTTACTTTGCCATCGAAAGTAGTAAGGGCGAACTGGGCATATACTTTCTCAGTGATGGCAGCGAATATCCCTGGCGCGCTAAGATACGAGGTCCATCCTTCGTCAATTTGCAAATTCTCCCGGAACTGCTACGCGGCCATAAAATGAGTGACGTGGTTGCCATCCTGGGCAGCATCGATATTGTACTAGGTGAAGTTGACCGGTAATTTGGAGTCAGCATATGCATGTTGCATTGGTATTAGGAGACGATATAATAAGCCAGTTGATCCATGGTATTTTCTCGTGGCAGTTTTTGCAATTCCTGATAGCTTTCGTCTCCTACTTCGGCTTTGTTATGACCAGCGCCATCATTCTCATTCTGGCCGAGCGCAAGGTGCTGGGCTGGATGCAGGACCGCTTCGGGCCAATCCATGTCGGCCCGTGGGGGCTCTTGCAGACGGTAGCCGACGTTGGTAAGCTGCTCATGAAAGAAGATATCCGTGCCTCCAAGACCGATCGTGCGATTTTTTTGCTGGCGCCTTCGGTCTTCCTGGCCCCTGTGATCGCGGCCTTCGCCGTGTTGCCCTTCTCGCCGTACCTCAACCTGCCGGGAACCGCGCTCGCTACGGGCATCGTCTACCTGGTGGCAATGAGTTCGCTGGACGTAATCGGAGTGATCATGGCCGGCTGGGGCTCCAACAACAAATACTCGTTGATGGGTGGACTACGTTCGGCGGCGCAGATGATCTCTTACGAGCTGCCACTGGTGCTGGCCTTAGTCGGGGTGATCATGCTCACCAGCGTGCTGGCCGGCAGCCCTGGTTATCCAGGATTCAATAATGGTATTGGCACTATCTCTATCAAAGAGATTATCGACTTCCAGAACACATGGCCCAAACAGGGCAGCGGTATCTCCGTCCTCGACTTCATCTTCAAAGGCTTTACGCCGTGGGCATGGTTTTTCTGGGTGCAGCCGTTGATGCTGATCATCTATTATACCTGCGGCCTGGCCGAGACCAATCGCGCGCCCTTCGATTTACCGGAGGCGGAGTCCGAACTGGTGGCCGGATACCTGACCGAGTACAGCGGCATGCGCTGGGCGCTCTTTTTCCTGGGCGAATACGGCAACATGACCATCGTTTCCGCCATCGCCACTACCTTGTTCCTTGGCGGCTGGTCGGGCCCCGGCGTCGCGTACCTGGCGGCTCCTGGCATGGCATTTGGCTGGCAGATACTCGGCAACATCCTCGGGGTTGTGTACTTCATCCTTAAAGTATACCTGCTGTGTGGCGTCTTCATCTGGGTTCGCGCCACGCTGCCCCGCCTGCGTTCCGATCAGTTAATGCAGTTCGCATGGTTGATTCTTATCCCGACCACGCTGGGCAACATCGTGCTCACGGGGCTGATTTACCTGATAGTAAGTGCACTGGGCTTCTCAAACCTGGCGTTCCTGATCGTTATTGGCGTCACTAGCTGGATACTGCTCTTTGTCTTCATCTGGGTGGTGAGCCGGGCCACGGTTGCAACCACGCGGAAGGCCCAGGCTCCCGCTATTCGCGCCCAGCGCAGGACCACAGCGGCTCAATTGCCGGAGCGTGCTGGCGTGACAGGTGGAGGAAATTGACAGCGCTATTGGTATTAAAGTCCGACTCAGGGTAGCGTTTCCAGGTGTAGTTGAGGTTGTGCTTTTGTTGCAAAAAGGCAGTAAATCACGCATTCAGGTTAAAATATATTAACCTGGGAGGACTCGATAGACCCCCATGAACCTTGCATATCCCCTTGCTCTCCGCTATACTGCACGCACAGGCATTTGATGTGAGGGACGGCAGGCAGACTTGGAAAGGACAACAACGATGATGCGCACACGTATTGCATCTCTACTACTCAGCCTGGTGATTCTGCTATTGGCGGGATGCGAAAGTCCCTCTGCGTCTCCCGGCACGGTGCAGCCGACCAGCAGCGCAGGACCACAGACGACGCCCACGCCTTCACCAACAGTCACATCGACACTTGGATATTTTCACCTACCGCCCGGGTTTCAGGTCAGCGTCTACGCCTCTGGCCTGCACGCGCCGCGCTTCATCACCATAGGACCCAATGGCGTGCTGCTGGTGGCAGACGAGGGGTCAGGCTCGATCATCGCCTTCCCGCCGGGCAACTCGCCTTTGCACGCGGGCGCGCCCATCGTGGTTGCCACGCATCTCAACAGCCCTACCAGCCTGGATATGCATGATGGCTACCTGTACGTAGGTGAGGGAGCGAGCATCGCGCGTATAGCCCTTGGCAGCGATCTGAAGGCCGGTCCTCTCCAACGCATCATCACCGGCCTGCCCCAGGGTGGGCAGCACTGGACGCGCACGGTCCTGATCGGGCCAGACAATCACATCTACGTGTCCATTGGCTCTGACTGCAACGTTTGTATTGAAACGAACCCCCACCGCGCCGCCATCTGGGTCTACAACCTGGATGGATCAGGCGGGCGCCTCTACGCTAAAGGGCTGCGCAATGCTGTGGGCATGGCTGTCAATCCCTGGACCCACCAGATCTGGATCGATGTCAACGGGCGCGATTACCTGGGCGACAATGCTCCGCCCGAAACTGTGTATGCGCTGGTCGACCACGGTGATTATGGCTGGCCGCGCTGTCACGCCGGGAAGGTCCATGACCCCCAGTTTGGGCAAGCGCCCGACGCCTGCAAAGGCGTCCAGCAGCCGCTGGTGGATATGCAGGCGCACTCTGCCCCGTTGGGCCTGGCTTTCTACCCCATCGAGGCGACGCAGTTCCCGGCGCAGTACCGCGACAGCCTGTATGTCGCCTTCCATGGCTCCTGGAATCGCAGCACCCCCACGGGCGATAAGATCGTCCGCATACCCCTGCGCAACGGCCAGGTGGCGGGTCCTGACCAGGATTTCCTCACCGGTTGGATGACCGCCGGAGGCACCTACCGTGATCGGCCAGTGGGCGTCACCTTTGCGCTGGATGGCTCTCTGTTTATTAGCAGTGACAAGGATGGTCTGATCTATCACGTGTGGTACAACGCATGAGGTATGAAACGACTCTCGGGGAACTGCGACAACAGCCTCTCACCTCCAGGCTATTTCTGGTACTTTCCTACTATTACAGCACGCTCTTAATGCGTTGGATCAGCACTGCGCCAAGTGAGGCCAGTATGGCTGCAAAAACAAAGAGCAACGTATAGCTGTGAAAGGAGTTTATCACCAATGCGGCAACTGCGGAGCCTACCACCTGCGGCAGAGCATTGGCGATATTGATGACGCCGAGGTCCTTGCCACGAGCGCTGGCCGATGGCAACACCTGGGTAATCAGCGCTATATCAACGCCAAGGTAGGCGCCAAAACCTATACCGAGCACAGCAGCCGCTAATTCTACCGCTGGCCAGGTCTGGAAGAATGCGAGTATCAAGAACGCGAGGACGATCACGAGGCTCGCACCTATGACAAAAATCTTACGGCGTTGAAGCTTATCAGAGAGAAAGCCACTGATGACAGAGGCGATCAGCAGCGTACCTGTCAGAATGACCTGGAAGGTTGTGACGCCCTGGGCAGCTTTCTGGTAATGCACAGCATCTTGCAGAAAATACAAGAGATAGCCTAATGAGATAAAGTAGCCGAGGTAAACGAGGAAGCGGGTAAGCCACGCCCAGCCAAAATCAGGGTACTTGACGGGATTGACCCAGAAGCCCGCGAGGAAGGCGCCCAGGTTGAAACGCGGTGCAGCGTCTTTAGGTAGTGGTTTGTCATGGATGAGCAGCACGAGCAGCGCCATCACAACGAGCAGAATGCCGATGAACACGAAGTAGGACAGTTGCGTTGAGTTGACAACCCGCGTGACGAGTAAAGCGCCAATGACTGCTCCTAAGGGCAATGAGAGACTGACGAAAGCCGATACTGTGGCACGCTGGCGAACGGGTACCTGGTCGGGCACGACCGCCGAGAGAGCTGCCAGGATAGCATTGGCAGCCACGTGGAAGATGGCCCAGCACAGCACTAACGCTATAAAACTGGAAGCATTTGCCATCAAAGCAAGAGCAGCTATCGAAAGAAGTGTTCCGGCGATAAACCAGGGACGCCGGCGCCCCAGGCGCGACGTCGTGCGATCGCTCAGGGCGCCTGCGATGGGATTGGTGATTACGGCAGCAAGAACACCTATAGCTACAGCTATGGAGAGATTGCTGAACTTATTGGCGGCATCGAGGGCGGCAACTTGCGTAGGCAGCAGGATCTGACTTATGGGCAAGATGCTCAGCCAGACCACCAGGTTGGCCAGAGAGAGCAGGAATTGAAAGCCAGCGCTGACCGCTTTCGCAGGTATTTGTAGAGCCTCGGGTAGATCATTTGTACCAGGCTCGAGAACAGTGGAGTCAGCCATTGTTAAAAACTCCTTTTGAGTTGAAACGCTATGACAATAAAAGCCGGACCTGCATTGAGCAAGAAGTCCGGCCTTTTTAGAGTTCAGTTATTCAGTGTACCCACCAGGGGTTACTACTTACCACCGAGTTGGCGGTGAAGCTCGTTCACATCATAGTAGAGCGACTCACGAACAATCTTGCCATTGTGACGGATGACGACGGTAACGCCGCGAATAGAGAAGCGGCGACCCGAAGCGGGCAGACCGGGCAGATGGCCAGTATGTACACCTTCAGCCACCCATTCGGCCGTCACCTGATTGCCATGTGCCACGCGATTGGTCACAGTGATCGAGGCATCCGAGGCGGCGGTCATAATCACGTTTTTGCGTCCCATAATCGCCTGTTTGCCGACAAAAGGCTCTCTATGCATGCTATCCTCAACCACCGCGTCGTCATGATAATCATCCTTCAGCGCTCCTATATTCCCGCTTCCCTGGTGGGAGAGATGCTGATTGTGGAGGTGCGTATGGTGAGCTGCGATCTCGAGGGCATTTACATGGCCGGTAGAGGCTTTTATGGATGGTGCTGCTGCCGCTGCAACGATGGCCCCAACGCCAGCAGCAGAAATACCCATTGTGGTCAGGACTTTTATAAAATTGCGACGCGGCATCTTGCCCGCGCGCACATCATCAACCATCTGGGGAATAGTAGTTTCTTGTTCTTCCTGCATATATCCTCCTGAAAATAACCTGGATATCGTCCAGCAGAGTTTTTTTAATAGTCTAGTATAACCATGTCCAGATTGCGGCTATACTCCAGTTAAGAAAAACGCGCGAAATCGCAAATCAGGTTAAGAAATCTTAACCTGGTTGAAATTGCGATTTCACCTCACTGTCCATTAAGCGTGTAAGCATAGATGTTACCATCTATATTGCCGACGAACAGCGCGCCATTGGAAATGGACGGGCCATCATAGAGTTTCGAGCCAGCCAGCAAGTCGTGGAGACGAGCCACGGTGGCGCCCGTGGACGCGTTCATCACAATCACCGTGTTGCCCTGCGAGGCCGCTACCACCCCAGAAGCCGTGGCTGTCACCGACCCGAGCACCGGCCCATTGCCCATGCAGTGCTGCCAGAGATAGCTTCCATTGTCGGGATTGACCTTGCGTACACTGCCCATGCAACTGCTGCCGCTAATGGATGTTTTGCCTCCGCCTATATAGAGATTATCGCGACCTGGTCTTTCCAGACCGGACCCGTTGCAATACTGTTGCGGTTGAAAGCGTAATACTTGCCATTCTTGTTGGCCACCCCCACCATCGGCGTGCTGCTGCTCGTCGTGAAGAGCGTGGGCGTCGAGCCGAAATCGCTGTCGCCCGGCCGCTCAGCCGGCGGCAACTGGAAGTGATCCAACACGCTCAAGTTTGCTGCACTCAGTTTCACCAACGCGAAGCCATAGATCTCTGAACTGCCACAGGAGCCGCTATTGCCGGTGGCGATGAAGATCGTGCCCGCAGTCTCTCATCGATGGTGGGCGAACCCCAGAGTCCTCCACCGGTACACCCACCGGGGACAATATTAAAGGTGTTCAGGATGGACCCATTGGTAGGATCCAGGCGGAAGAACTTGGACTGGTTCAACGGGCAATCGCCGAAGGAGGAGGTGCCGATGTAGACCGAGCCATTGAACACCGCTGGCGAATCCCAGATGAAGGTGCTTGGGGAGGGCCCCAGGGAGGTGTGCCAGAGGATGCTGCCGGTGCTGGCGTTCAAGGCATAGAAATTGGCGTTGCCGCCCCCGACGAAGACCTCCAGTTGGCCGTTAATTGAGGTGACCGTAGGTGAACTAGCTACCCCGACGCGCGGAGGAACACAGGAAGAGTCCGTCGTCTGCCCGATGAAGGTAGACCAGACGCGAGCGCCGGTGCTGGCGCTCGACGCGTGCACATAGCCATCCCACGAACCCCAGTAGACATTCCCGCTGACAGCAGCGATTTGATCAGAAATACCGTTTCCGCCAGCATGAGCCCATTTTTGCTTGAGTTGGGGAGCGGTTGCAGGAGTGATGATGGTTTCGGCTGCATTGAAGTTATCACGTGCGTTGTCATACCCGTAGGTCGGCCAATCACCGGCAGCGGTAAACTGCTCGCTTGACGCTGCCCTGGTCCCAAGCAAAGCGGGAACCAGAAACACCGTCGCCATCGTGACGAGTACGCCCACAAGCGCCACAAGATAGACCCGCTGCCTCACCCACTTGCCGATCAAGATTCCCCGCTGTATCCATAGCCCCTCTATATGGATATTGTCACGATTCATAGTGATGTATTCCTCTCTGATTGCTTGATCGCAAGATGTCAGGTATAAAAAATATGCTTGTTTATGTGTTTTCCAGGCTTACTCCTGATTAGAGCAGAAAAAGGCTGTAGAGCGCGGCCTGGAAAATGATACCAATCCCACCCTACTATCAAACCATTGCGAATGGATATGTAATGTTATTATTTCAATCCCAAATGGGCTCCCCAAGGCATTTAGCCTATTAACTGGCTGAACAGGGGCAATTTGGGCCTCTAGCTAATAGCAATGCTACATTGCTCAGTTGAACCTGTCAAGGGAGAAACCTCCACCTGCGTGGTTAAGATTTCTCGACCTGTAGAAACAGCACCAAAAGTACCAAAGGGTGAACCTGTTTTCAAGCATGGCTGAGAGCCCCAGGCTCTCTTGCCACACAGGGCTTCATGGCACCCGTTCGTTCTATACATACTTCGTAAGAATCAGGGAAATGTCTCGCGTTGTGAAGAAGAGGTAGAAAAAAGTACTATGTCACTTTTGGGAGGAGGTAGGCCAGCGTGATGGGACGTACCAGCAGTGGCTACATGCTTTCCTGATGAACTGCACATCGTTCTCCCTGCCCTGATGCCCATCACCACCTGCCATTGTCGTGTCTTCCGCACTGCCCTTGGTAGGTCTCCGATTTATCGAGGGACTCGATGCTTCCTCATTTGCAACAGGCTGCGCATAGAGTCGATGCCCCTCGGAGGTGAGGCAGCGGCCAGTAGCCAGTTCAAATTGCCAACCGTGCATTGTACAAGTGAGCACACCATTTTCTATATGCGCAAAGCGCGCCAGGTCTGCCTTCAGGTGGGGACAACGGCGCTGGATGCGGTAGCCGTGGCTTTCCCATAATTGCTGTTCCGGCGCCTGCTCCGTGTAGTAGCCTTCTGCGTACTGGAGGCGTTCCATAGAAAGACACTTGAAGAAGTTATAGATGTACTCGTTGTATGGTCCCTTGCGCTCCGCCTGGAAGCGGCACGAAAGGAAGATCGAGTTCACCCAGTCTTCGACGTGATGTATGATGCAGTACTCGACCAGGGCGGGGTCCATGTAGAAACGATAGCCACACTCTTCATCGTTCCACGCGTATACCCGACGCTGGTGAAAGTCAATTACCACCGCCTGTGTATCCAGATCGAGCAGGACGCGGTCATTGACGCCAACGCAGGTGAGGTCGGCCACCTCCAGCAGTGGCTCGAACCAAGCGCGCAGAGACGATAGGATATCGACCTGGCCGCGGGGCCACGAGGCCTTGATAGCATTGATCAAAGGCTGCTTGCGAGCCCTGTATGCCTCCAGGTAAACCCGTTTGTCGTTGAAGATAGATTGTACCTGTTCGCCGGGCAAGGGATGGACGACCGTGCAGGCGTCTTTGCTCAGCGTAGCGATACTGCCAGGAAGCATGAGGCGGCCGTTATGTAATCCGTGGGACTGCATGTACTCCAGGAAGACTGTCTGGTCGGGAAAGGTATTTACGGGATCGCGGTCGAAATCGTTGAATTCGAAGAGGTGATCATCCAGGAAGCATGGAGGGCCCGCAGAAGGAACGACAAAGGATGCTCCAATCTGTTGTATATAGCGTAGGGCGCGTGCCATCTCGTTCTCACGTTTCTTGCGTCCCAGTGCCTGCATCATTTTCTCAGGAAACTGGTACACCATGGGATACCAGATGGCGCCGGAGAACTGCACGAAATGGGCATCGTAGGGGGCATAGCGAGCCAGGACATCCAGGTCCATTGGCCGCGAATCATTCTGGTTGAAGATACGCGTCTCGCCATCGTCTACCATCAAACCGGAGTCGCCAAGGGGGCCATCCACGGGCGCGACCATAGCCATAATCATGAAGCGCAGCCCATCAACATCCATAGCCTGTCCATTTTTCGTGTAGATGAATTTCGTGAAGCCGACATCACGCATGGCACGCTCCAGGAGATTGATGGGGTAGTCGGGCAAGAGGACAGTCGCGTCTTTCGAAACGTGTTCGCGTAGGAACTGCGGATCAAAGTGATCGTGATGCTGGTGCGAGAGATAAAGATAGGTGGGGCGTTCGATTTTCGCTATGTCCACTCCTTCATTGCTGGGAAAGGGGAACCAGGAAGCGAAATAGGCTGGATTGAACCATGGGTCGCATAATATGCTTCCATGGTTCGTCTCTATGAATAATCCGGCCTGACCGAGGAACGTTATCTCCACCTTATATACTCCTTAATGTGTCGTCACTACTCAGGTTTTTTCTTGTGCCGCCTTCGGCGCTAGGGAAGGGAAAGGGCGGGACACCCGCTCCCGGCAGGGGGCTTCGCCCCCTGCACCCCCGCTACGAGTGTTGACAGGCAACGACGGGATAGCCTAATATCTTGCCTGCTACTTTACTGAACGCTACGGGATCGCCACTGCACCAGACCTGCAGTTCTCCACACTGCGCGCCATCCAGGTCAGCAGGATGAAGCATTGACTCTGCCTCCAGCACCGAGCGCATGCGACGTGCTACAGCCGATCCACTATCGATGATCTGCACCTCGTTTCCAGTAATACGTTCAATTACTGGCCGAAGTGCAGGGAAATGGGTGCAACCCAGCACGATGACATCGACATCTTCTGCCAGTACCGGCTGCAGCGCATCTCTGACAGTCTGCTCTGTCACGGGTCCATCGAGTTCGCCCCGCTCGACCAGCGTGACCAGTTCAGGACAACCAACGGCACATACCTGAATACCCTCGGCAAATTCATCAATGAGCTGGTGCAGGTAGAGGGCCTTCGCAGCTTGATTCGTAGCCGCGATACCAACACGTCCCTTTCTGGTAGCGCGTGCAGCAGGCTTCACGGCCGGTACAACCCCCACGAAAGGAACCGGAAAGGCTGCCCGGAGGGCATTGAGTGCTGCCTGAGAAGCGGTATTGCACGCTACAACGATGAGTTTTACTCCTTGCTCATACAGGAAGCGGTTGGCGCGAATTGATAATTCGGTGATTTCAGCATCGCTGCGCACACCATAGGGACAATGGGCAGTATCACCAAAGTAGATATACGTTTCATGCGGCAATTCCTGCCGCAGCGCCGCCAGGATAGTTAATCCGCCCGCACCCGAATCAAAGACGCCGATAGGTGCCCCTGCCTTTGCCAGGGTATGTGTACGGGACACGCCTGTATCGTCAAGGGTAGACTGGCTGCGTTCAGCATCACGCGCAGGAGCTGTATTCCTGGTCTTCATCACATCCTGCGCTCCCTGCCCCGCAGATGGGGCTTCACTGTTTTCCATGATTACTCCAGGGCATTAAAAAGTGCCCTCACATTTATTGTATAGACCCAGTAAATATTTTGAACCAGGTACTGTTGAGGGCGACCGCAAGGGTCGCCCCTACATTTCTCAGGTATTCACGAGATACTGTTATGTTTTTATGCTGCGAAATTCGCGCTGTTCGCCGAAGACGCGGCGCATGGTGTCACTAATCTCGCCAAGGGTTGCATAGGCCTCAACGGCGCTAAGGATCAAAGGCAGGAGGTTTTCGCTAGCGGCGGCGCCACGCTCCAGGGCGGCCAGCGCCTGCTGTACCTGCAGGTTGTCACGCCGCTGGCGTAATGCCGCCAGTTTCGCCACCTGTCGCCTGCCCACCTCAGGGTCGACATGCAGCAATGCCGGTCGTTCCTCCTGCTCCTGAGTGAAGCGATTGACGCCAACAACGATGCTGCGCTGCTCTTCGAGGGCAAGCTGGTAATCGTACGCGGCCTGTTCAATCTCCGCCTGCATGTAACCACGCTCAATAGCCCGCACACTGCCGCCGAGTTCATCGATTTGCCAGATGTAGTTCCAGGCTTTCTCCTCTATAGCGTTTGTCAAAAATTCAATGTAGTACGAGCCTGCCAGTGGATCGACGCTATCTGCCACACCTGTTTCATAAGCAAGGATTTGCTGGGTGCGCAGTGCCACGCGGGCGGTATCCTCGGTAGGAAGGGAGAGCGCTTCGTCCTTAGAGTTAGTGTGTAAGGACTGAGTGCCCCCCAGGACGGCAGCCAACGCCTGGTAGGCGGTGCGCACAATGTTGTTATCCGGCTGCTGGGCAGTGAGCGTCGAACCGGCAGTCTGCGTATGGAAGCGCAGCATCATTGAGCGCGGGTCGCGCGCATGGAAGCGATCGCGCGTAATATGCGCCCACATACGGCGAGCAGCGCGGAATTTGGCAACTTCTTCAAGCAGGTTGTTGTGGCTGTTGAAGAAAAAGGACAGGTTACCCGCGAAGGTATCTACATCGAGTCCAGCATCAATGGCAGCCTGAACGTATGTGATGGCATTGGCGAGCGTGAAGGCGACCTCCTGTACAGCGGTTGAGCCGGCTTCGCGTATATGGTAGCCGCTGATGCTGATGGTGTTCCAGCGCGGCAGGTGCTCGGCGCAATAGCTGAACAAGTTGGTGATGATGCGCATGGAGTGCTGCGGTGGGTAAATGTAGGTGCCGCGCGCAATGTACTCTTTCAAGATGTCGTTCTGCACGGTACCCGAGAGCTTGCGCACATCTGCTCCCTGCTTTTTGGCAACGGCGATGTAGAGGGCAAGCAGGATACTAGCAGTGGCATTGATGGTCATGGATGTGCTGATGCGCTCCAGCGGCAGACCTGCAAGCAGTGTCTCCATATCCTCCAGGCTGGAGATCGAGACGCCGACTTTGCCAACCTCTCCCTCCGATAGAGGGTGATCAGCGTCGTAGCCCATTTGCGTCGGCAGGTCAAAGGCAACGGAGAGGCCCGTCGTGCCCTGTGCGAGTAGAAAATGGTAGCGCTTGTTCGACTCTTCCGCCGAGGCGAATCCTGCATACTGGCGCATGGTCCAGAAGCGAGAGCGGTACATGGTCGGCTGCACGCCGCGAGTGAAAGGGAATTCGCCGGGGTAGCCTAGCTGGGCATGAGCATCGAAATCGGGCAGATCTTCCACGTTAGCTACGTCGGGCACTACGATGTTTGAACTGGTGACGAATTTTTCCTGGCGTTCTGGGTTTTTTTCTTTTGCCCGCCGCGCGGTGGTTTCGCGCCATTCTTGCGCGCTCTTGCTGACATGCTGATCCATAGGCTACTTGCTCCTCCTTCGTTAGCCATTGGCATTATAGCATAT
>WNGR01006988.1_pt1 | contig 14104 bp, 13 predicted proteins | sample 5407581 | NCBI WGS metagenome assembly WNGR01 (sample SAMN13153383, study PRJNA577476) | soil metagenome | isolation source: 80 cm soil or saprolite under Garry oak tree replicate 2 | place: USA:California | collected 2016-06-15
CAGCACATCCAGCGTCGTCACCGACTTCACCAGTATCCCCGGGTGGCGGTACGTCACCCCCGTCACCATCGTACCCAGCCTGATATGATTCGTCCGACCCGCCGCGAACGCCAGCGCCGTATACCCTTCCAGCATCTCGTTCTCCGGCGGACCCACGGACCCGATCTGGAAGAAATGGTCCATCACCCACAGGCTATACAACCCTGCCCGTTCGGCTCGTTCCGCGATCAACCCAAAAGTGTCCCCAAGATTGGCCTGCCCACTCGGCCAGGTAAAATTGGGCACCTGCAATCCCAAACGCATATATCTACTCCTGTTATATTTTCGTGGAACCCGTCTACTAACTTTTACATAGCCATTATACAAACGATAGCATTAGAATGACAAACAGGCACCTACTGACGCTTATCCTAGCCCAAATGGCGAATTTACATTCGTCAGATTACAGAACGTCGAGCTTTTTATCCCCCGCATGAATGACGGGGGAAGAAAAGCCGTTCCTTGTTCGGGCCTTGGCTGGGGTAGGTAGGTAGGTAGGGTCATCCCAGGCGAGAAAGGTATCGAGAGCGCGACGTACCAGTTCTGCTATGGCTACTCCCTCTTGCTTGGCACGGAACCGCAGCCGCTCCAACTGCTTTTCGGAAAGATAGACATTTGTTCGTTTCACGTCGGTTTTCCTCTTGACATATGCTAGCTATTGGTGTATATTCAGTCTACCAGAGCAAGGAGGAAAGGGCAAGAGGCAGTGCTGATCTACGAGTATAAAGTGGCTCTTCACACAGCCCAATCTGCCGCTATCGATGAGGCGATTCGCATCGTTCAATTCATCCGCAACAAGTGCGTGCGCAAATGGATGGATGAACACGCCAGCAAGCATGACCTTCAGGTGTATTGTGCCGTGCTCGCCAAAGAATACTCGTTTGCCTCCTCTCTCAATTCCCAAGCTCGTCAAGCCAGTGCTGATCGTGCGTGGTTCGCTATTGCGCGCTTCTATGACAATTGCAAGAGCCAGAAGCCAGGCAAGAAAGGCTATCCTCAGTTTCAGCATGATAACCGCAGTGTGGAATACAAGCAGACCGGCTGGAAGCTAGAGCCGGATGGCAAGCATATCATCTTCACGGACGGCTGCGGGATCGGGCGTTTGCGCCTGGTAGGCAACAAGAAACAGAAGGTAGAAACCTTTCCGACCAAACACATCAAGCGGGTACGGCTCTTGCGCAGGGCTGATGGCTACTATGTCCAATTTGGCGTCAAGACGGATCGCATCATCGACCATGTGCCGTCCGGGAAAGCCATCGGCATCGATGTGGGCCTCACCTCCTTCCTGACCGACTCGGAGGGGAAGACCGTGGAGAACCCGCGTCACTATCGCAAAGCGGAACAGAAACTCAAGCGCTTGCATCGACAGCTCTCGCGGAAGAAGAAAGGGTCAGCCAATCGCAAGAAGGCCAGAACAGCACTGGCAAAAGGCTATTTGAAGGTGCAACGGCAGCGTGAAGATTTTGCCAGAAAGCAGGCAAACGCGTTGGTCTCGTCTCACGACTTGATTGCCTACGAGCACCTTCAAATACGCACTATGGTCCGCAACAGGCACCTCGCCAAGAGTATCCATGATGCTGGTTGGGGGATCTTCGCGCGCTGGCTCACCTACTATGGGTTGCTGCATGCCATTCCCATTGTCGCGGTTCCACCGCACTACACCACCCAGGATTGTTCAGTGTGTGGCACGCGAGTCAAGAAGACCTTGAGTGTACGCACGCACATGTGCCCTGGCTGTGGCGTGGTGCTGGACCGAGATCACAACGCAGCGCTCAATATTCTGCAAGAAGCGCTTTCGTCCATTCGAGGCGGTACCGTGGGGCACACGGAAACCGGCAGGCTTGCCCTGTAAAACGCTTCCGGACAGGGGACCTCTACGGCTGGATCAGCAATGGACAGTGGCAAGCCCCCTGGATGAAGGAAGAACCCTCCGCATCGAATGCGGGGGAGTGTCAGGCTGTAACAAGCTCACGTTATAGAATGTATAGCATATTTACTTTCCCCTACGATGACAAGGCTACCCCTCTTCTGACAAAAGAAACCAGAGGATGGGTAGCCGGAGAAAGGACGAGCCATGTCAACTGAGATTTCCACCACCGGCGTCCATCACATTCGACTGATCGTCACCGACCCCATTCGCGCACGTGACTTCTACACGCGTTTTCTTAACTTTACGGTGGCTGCGGAGTTGCCGCCAGGATTTGTGCTGACCAACGGGAACATACTGCTAGGTGTTAGTTTTAGCCCGCACCGCGTAGGGCTGGATCACCTCAGCTTTAGTGTCGCCAACCGCGCTGAACTCCACAAAGCCGCGGCCCTCTTCGAAGAACACGGCGTGGAGCACGGGGAAGTGAGAGATCTTCCACCCTTTGGCATCACCATCCTCAGTTTCAGTGACCCCGACGGCATCCAACTGGAATTGACCGCACCTCTCCAATAGCGAACCCGTATCTCGACCCTTCCCCACAGGGCAGGACCAATACATGTAGGGGCGAGGCTTGCCCTCGCCCTGCCGCCTTGCCCTCGCCCTGTCACGGTCGCCCTGTTGCCTTTCCCAGATCCCCCATTCCTGTCACTCCCTGTCATATTTCTATGGTACACTAGAAAACACATCACAATAAGGAGAAGCAAACCATGCGTGCCGACCGCCTTCTTTCCATTGTCCTACTTTTGCAGATACACCGGCGCATGACTGCTCACGCACTCGCGCAGCGCCTGGAAGTATCGGATCGCACCATCTACCGCGACATGGACGCCCTCAGCGCGGCCGGCATCCCCGTCTACGCCGAGCGCGGCACTGGCGGCGGCTGTAGCCTCCTCGAAGCCTACCGCACCAACCTCACTGGCCTCACCGAAGCCGAAGTACGCACCCTTTTTTTGCCCGGCACCTCGCGCCTGGTAGCCGACCTTGGTATGAGCGAAGCCTTCGAAGCAGCCTTCCTCAAGCTACTCGCTGCCCTCCCCTCCATCTATCACCGCGCCGCCGAAGACGCCCGCCAGCGCATCTACGTCGATACAACCAGGTGGAACCACCCCGCAGAACACGTTCCACACCTGCATACCATCCAGGAAGCCGTTTGGCAGGAACGCAAACTGGAGCTCAGCTATCAACGCGGCGATGGCTCCACCGTCCAGCGCCTCGTCGACCCTCTCGGCCTGGTCGCCAAGATGAGCGTCTGGTACCTGGTCGGGACCGTGGAAGGCGAGACACGTACCTACCGCGTCTCCCGCGTGCAGGACGCCGCCATCACCGATCAGCCCTGCGTGCGCCCCGGCAACTTCGACCTGGCATCCTACTGGGCACAGCAATCTATCCAGTTCAAGGAGCATTTCCCTCGCTACCCGGTCACACTGCGCGCCGCGCCAGAGCTGTTTTCCGTCCTGCCAGAAATCTATGGCACCGGCATGTACGCGCGCATCGAGCAAGATGGTCCCCCGGACGCCAACGACTGGACCACGCTCCACTTTATCTTTGAATCGGAAGATGCCGCCTGCCGCCACATACTGAGCTTTGGCACCCTGGCAGAAGTACTGGAGCCGCAGGAACTGGGCGAGAAAGTCGCAAAGGCCGCCGCGAGCATCGCCGCTGCCTACACGAGTAGATCGTAGAGCCTGCCCTCTCACTTACAACACATCCAGCCACAGATCCCCGAACGCCTGGTCGCGCATCGCGTGCAGGTCCCAGCAGCCCGCGATAGGAAAATTGAAGAGTGTGCCCCATTCATCGCCAGTCCCATTCGCGGTGAGATGCACCAGCGGCCCCTGGAGCGGCAGCAGCCTTATCCCACGCGGCCCAAGCCCGAACACGTAAAAAGGACCCGTACCCGCCATTTCCCAGATAATCTTCACCTCATGCTTCGCCAGGATGGGCAAACCCGCCTTGGACTCAATCATCGCCCCCACCGAGACATTAGTGCCCTTCCCCTGCACACCAGGCCCAAGCGCCGCGTTTATGCAGCGGTTAGAGTCTGCCGGTGACCCAGCCGGCGTGCCCGGCGCCTGCGTAGTCTCTACCTGCGTGGGTTTGTGCGTCATAGGCAGCGAGGAATGAGACGAACCAGCGGAGCACGCCGCCAGCAAAAACGCGAGCAGGAAGCAGCAAACCGGCCACAGACGGCCAGAAATATTCCCTGGCGCTATCATAAACAAACACCTCTAAAATTCCTTAGTTTTCACTTGTGCCACTATACCAGACCTCTACTATTGTCACAAGTCTATTGCAATTCACTTATTTAAAAGAATGCCCTTGAATAACACGATAAAATATCATAAACTTGTGTTCGTGAGAGACGTCGAGTGTTGTTGTTTCGAGTATGTGGGATATGTTTCCACCGACCAGCAATATATGCCATAGACGTCCCCGTGGAGGCATAACCACAGTGAGAATCTACGTAGGCAGTCTGCCTTATCGAGCGACCGAACAGGACCTTGCAGACCTCTTCGGACAAATTGGCCAGGTTCTTTCGGCAACCGTAATCATCGACCGCGACACCGGCCGCAGCAAAGGCTTCGGCTTCGTCGAGATGAGCAACGACCAGGAAGCCCGTACCGCCATCGAGCAGCTCAACGGCACCACCTTTGGCGACCGCACCATCGTCGTCAACGAAGCCCGTGAGCGGCGCGAACAGCAATACGGAGGAGGTGGCGGCGGCGGCAACCGCTTCCAGAACAGGGGACGTCGCCCAGGCGGCGGCAGCGGCGGTGGTGGCGGCGGTGGTCGAGACCGCTACCGCGATAGGGATTACTAAAAAATGTAGGGGCGACCACGTGCTCGATCAATCGGCACGCTACGCGGTCGCCCTGTCATTGTCGCCCTGTCACCCTTGATTTGCCAGGCCAAAATGTAGGGGCGACCCTTGCGGTCGCCCTGTCACGGTCGCCCTATCATTGTCGCCCTGCTCTATCACTCTGTTGTCACCCTCGCGGTCGCAGGCGCCATCCAGGGTGATGGTGTGCGGGGGACTATGTGGCCCTGCTGACCAGGTCGCACCCTCCGCTCGAACCTCGACGGTCAGCTAGCCTGTTACTGCCACCGTTGTCAAGAGATCTTCGATAATGGCGGATCAGGATGCAGCCCGCTCGCTTCCATATCCGTCCAGTTGCGTATCGGGAAAGAAATTGTACCAGATCATCCACAAAACTCGGCTGGCATGCGGATAAGCATGCAGTCGCTGTCCCTGCGCGGGGCCAGCGATCGCCTCACCTTTGATGTTCCACTGCGACTGGCTTTCGTCGTCCTGGAATAGGAAATCCGAGCCAGCAGGGACCAGGTGGAACGTCAGCGCCGTTCCCTGGTGCATTCGCTCAAAGACATCTCCAATGTCATGAACACTATCGTAGACCACGACGATTGGCAAGTCACCCACCACGTCATTGATCACCTGCTGACCAGTCAAATACGCGAAACTATAGGCCTTGTGCATCCCATTGCGCTCAACGCCAATGACTCTACTTTTCGGATGAAGTCGTGCATCAAAGCGTTTGATCGTTGGAAAGGCGATCCGTTCTGATTCCATGTTCAGATGGGGCACCACGAGTGCGGCTAGCATACGGGCGACAAGGTAGTCTACGAGTCCGCGCTGTGGGTTGTAGAACACGCGGACAGCCGGATAAAGGATTCTGCATGCCGACCAGGGTACCATGCGTGTTGGGTATTCCGTGGGTGCCGTTCCCATCGCATTACCGCTGAGCACCGCGCCATTGATCTGCTGGATCAGTTGCTTGCTGGTATGATCATAGTACACCAGATTGTTTTCCAGTTGCATGGTCACTTCCAGGTTCATCTCCTTGCCAGCGCTTTCAGCGCGAAAGGCTCTGCCCAGGTTACTCAACGCACAGTACGTCATTGACACCGGCTCACCACCAATGCTATCGCGGACAATATGGGGGCGTGTGATCCATTTGACCGGGTACGCCCGTGCATCACCGTTCACTTCTAGCACCAGCACGAGATCTTCGGGAGCAAGTTCGGCAGCGGCCTGTTCACTCGAAATCCAGGTGGGATGACGTTGTATCGCTGGGAACATCACCATTGGCACAGCAAAAAACGCGCCGAACGTGAGCACCAGCAGCAGCACACCTACGACGATCAGCACCACCAGGTTCGTCGGGGCGATCACGATGTGTACTATGATTGCAGATACATAGAGGAGCAAACTGAGTCCAATGAGCAAGTAGCGTGAGCGGAACACCACTTGCACCAACCGGCGGGACGGTTTAAATACCATTTGGGGAAAATCACCGGTGGTCATGAATCCCACAAATACTGGCAGCAGCGAGAGCAAAGCAAGCGCCAGCGCCATAAAACCCTCCTTCACAAGAATGCTTATAGAGCGTTTCCAGCTACAGGAATAGGCAATGCAGGTACAGGGAACAATCCATGCAGTTCGCGAAGATCCTACCTACAGTGTAACTGCTGTGTTTTCTGTTGTCAATGCCGCGTGAATTGCTGACAAAATCTTGCAAGCACGAGAAATTTGCTTTCCAGGGAACCGGCACTCCCTCCCAAACGTCTTTACTAAAGGAGCATCGTGTTCTGACAAACTTGATTTGCTAGGCAGAAATGTAGTAGGCACCCTGCCTGGGGGGCAGGTATCCCGATTGATCGAGGGACCGACCCTTGCGGTCGCCCTGATGGCCCTGCCTCATTTTGATACTTCGCATGCTCTCCAAGGAGTCAGCCATGTCAATAAAGAAAAACCTCTCTCTTCTGCCCGGCCTGCTGTTGCTGGGACTGCTGGTCGTTCTCACCGGGTGCAGCCTGGCTTCAAGCCCCGCTCCCGCGCCAGGCAATACGCCGCGCGGCACACCGGACAGCGTGAGCATCCTCATCGACCAGCCAGGTCCCACCCAGCAAAAGCCCATCGTGACCCTGACCGACGCCAGAATGGTGCAGCAGCTCTATAAGACCATCTATACCCTGTCAATCATGCCCGCATACCAGGCCTGCACAGCAGAGCGCGGGCCGCACTATACGCTGACGTTCCGCCAGGGAACTACAACGCTGGTGACCGTCATCGCCATGCGAGATGGCTGCCGCCCGGTCTCCATCGCGGGCGAGGGCTATGATCGCCAGGCAACGGCGGCTTTCTGGACCCAGCTGGATCAGGCCATCTACGCGGCGACTCCCCCGGCTAATGTGCAGTGGTTCGCTATCCAGCGCCTGCTCCAAGCAGGCCAGCTGCCTCAAACCGCGCGCATTACAGACGCCAGCACGGCACAACGCCTGTATCATGCCATCCTGGCGCTCCCCCTGGCGGGCCAGGGTAATATTTACGCGGATAGTTCGCCCGCGTACCAGCTCGTCTTCCACGCGGCAGGCCAGGTGATTCCTTCCGTCATCAGCCAGAAACTCGGCCTCGTCTCCCTTGAAGGACACTTTCACTCACGCGGCGGCACCTATACCATGAACGAAGCATTTAAGCGCTTGCTGAAGAATATCCTGGCCGGAGCCACCTTCGCGCCAGCGCGTCCCGATGCAGCCTTACTTACCGTCAATACGCAAAAGGGTCCCTTCCAGCAGGGCGGGATCGCCGACGCAGCGCTCTTACAGCAGCTCTACAAGAAGGTCCTCACCCTGCGACCCGCCCAGGCGCCCTCCAACTGTCCTTCGGGCAAGGACAAAGTGGCCGGGGTAGGGACGCTCTACGACGTGAACTTCACACAGTGGGACCTGCCTATCCTCCAGGTCAGCGTCTACGAAGGGAGTTGCCGGCTCATAGAGATCAATTCGACCAGTCAGTTCTTGCAAGGGGACAGGGAGTTCTGGGATCTCATCCACCGCGCTGCTGGCCAGCGCTAAGATGTATCTCTTTCGAACCTATTCCCATCTGCTGTTACGCTCCTGTTCAAAAGGACAGGACCACCCTGGCAATAGGGACAATATATTTCTGCCAGAAAGATGAGATACTCTCCCAGGAGAAGCGAACGTTGGTGCTTCTCCTGACAAAAAGAAGTGGAAAATGTCTCATATTGGGAAGTATAAGGTGCCGTATGAGTAAGTTTACGGGAGCCGAGTTGGAGTATTTAAAGTCGCAGCGGCTTGGACGACTGGCAACCGTGAACGCCCGTGGTGAGCCACAAGTCGCAGCGGTCGGCTTTCGCTACAACCCTGAGTTCGATACCATTGATATCGGTGGACGTGACATCGCCAATACGCAGAAGTTTCGCAATATTGCCCGCAATGGCCTGGCATCTTTGTTGGTAGACGATGTGCAGCCCCCGTGGAAGACGCGCAGCATCGAGATACGTGGGTATGCCCATGCTCTTCCCGATGGTGGGCAGTCCATTGCACCCTACGGAAGTCCCGCATTGATACGCATCACCCCCAGGCGCATCATCTTCTGGGATGCGACCACCGATCCTCCTAAGGGTTCAAAGCGCAATGTGTAATGATCTTCCCCTTGCGCGAGGCAAGCCTCGCCCACGCATTGAGCCAGAGCGGCCATGGACGCGGGTGCATCGTGCTGCATATCGCTGACTAATCCGATTGCCACCTGGCGTTCCGCGTCGTATAATAGTTATAGTTACCTGATTATATGCAAATAATGCACAGTTTTTCCGAAAGTGCAGCGGCTATGAAACACCCGGTGCATCAGCATTATCCTTTTTACCACGCTATCTATGGACTGTTCTTGAGAGGCGAGAAGCCATTTTCTCGAACAGCCATACCTCCTCAATACTGCTCACTTGTAGTTCAGATGTTTGAAGCGATTCCCAATTCAACCAGATCGTGTTTCGTAAGGTAGCGCATCCGAAAGAGGCCAAGATAACCAGTGCTCTACTTTTAATTCATTCCGATCCTTTCTTACTCGTCCTTATTCCATCTGAACTAAAGGGAACAACACGATGACGATGAACGTCTTCCTCTCCTATGCCTACAAAGATGAGCCCTGGCGAGACGAACTGGCAGCATACCTGAGTAATTTGCGCTGGCAAGGCATCATCAGCGACTGGCATGAGCGTAACATTGGCCTGGGACGCGAATGGTCGAGAGAAATCGACCCCGACCTGGACACGGCTCAGATCATTCTGCTGCTCGTGAGTCCCGATTTTGTACATTCCGAGTATTGCTACAGCCTTGAGATGAAACATGCCCTGCAAAAGCACGCGGCTCGCCAGGCTCGTGTCATCCCCATCATGCTGCGCCCCATCATCGATTGGGAGGATACCCCCTTTACCGGGCTCCCAACTCTGCCCACCTACGGCACACCTGTCACTACCTGGCCCGACCGCCAGGAGGCGCTGCTCAACGTCGTTAAAGGCATCGAAGCGGCTGCCAGAGAGCCGGGCGCGGACGCATTCCCCAGCTTGACAGCAGCCACAGATACCACGTTGGCGCATCCAGGCACGCCTCTCTGGAACGTCCCGTACCCGCACGGCCCCTTCTTCACCGGCTGCGAGCATATCCTCAGGTACCTGCACGACATGCCGGTAATCAACAAAGCAATGGCCTCAACCCAACCACAGGTGATCAGCGGTCTTGATGGCAGCGGCAAGACGCAAATAGCCGTCGAATACGCCTATCGCTATCGTGACGAATACACGGCTGTTCTGTGGGTAAATGCCGCTTCCCGCGAGATATTGACCTCGGACTTCGCAAGCATTGCAAACCTGTTGGATCTGCCTGAGAAGGACCAGCCAAATCAAAACATTGCCGCGAAAGCTGCCGGGCAGTGGCTGCAAACTGCCACAGGCTGGCTGCTGATCTTCGATAATGTCTCCGCTATGAACATGGTGCATGATTTCTTGCCCTCAGGAGCTAGAGGGCACATCCTGATGCTATCTCATACACCGGTCCCGCGTACCTTCGCTCTGAACGTTGGGATACAAAAAATGGACCCTCCAGATCAAGCACTACTCCTCCTGCGCCGAGCAGGGATCATCCCTCCAGATGCTCCACTAGCAGCAGCTGCTGCTGCCAATCGCCTGAAGGCCGGCGAAATCGCAGCAGCCCTGCATGGTCTCCCGCTCGCGCTCGAGCTGGCCGGGGCATACATCAGCGAAGCGCAATGCGGCCTGGCTAGCTATCTCAACCTTTACAAGCTCGAAAAGGTCACAGCGTTGAAACAGCGGGCACAGCCCATGCCTGATTACCTGGAAGCCGTTGCTTCTGCCCTGGCGCTTTCTTTCAAAATAGTTGAACGCACCAACCCTGCTGCTGCCGAATTGCTGCGCCTGTGCGCTTTCCTCCATCCTGATGCCATTCCCGGAGACATTTTTACCGGCGGCGCTTGTAAGCTCGGTTCAATCCTTCAGCCTGTCGTGACGGACTGGTTCGAATTGCAAAAGATGATGCGAGAACTGCGCAGGTATTCCCTTGTACAGCGCCATCTCAATCATTCTACCCTGACACTCCACCGTCTACTGCAGGCCGCGCTCAGGGACCGCATGGACAGCGAAATACAGCGCCAATGGGCCAGGCGAACTGTGCAGGCCGTAGAGCAGGCATTGCCATGCGCCGGGTCTGCAACCTGGCAGCGGCTCCAATCCTACTTTCCACATATGCAGATCTGTACCGCATTGATCGAGCAGTGGAACATGGATTTTCCAGAAGCAGCAAGACTGCTGGAGCAAACCGGAGATTACCTACAAGGACATGTACAGTATGAGCAGGCGGAGCCCCTGCTGCAGCGAGCTTTAACCATCAGAGAGAAATTATTGGGGTCAGATCATCCTGATCTGGCTACATCTCTCAACAACCTGGCTTTGTTCTACGAGAAACAGGGTAAATACGCTCAAGCGGAGGCATTCTTCCAACGCACACTGGCGCTGCGAGAGAAGGCGCTGGGGCCAGATCACGCTGATGTGCCTGCCATCCTCAACAATCTTGCCGTGATCTACCGCGACCAGGGGAAGCATACCCGGGCAGAAATGTTCTTCCAACGAGCACTGGCGATGCGTAAAAAGCTGCTGGGGCCAGATCATCCAGGCGTGGCTACCGTTCTCAACAACCTGGCAATGCTCTACCGTATGCAGGGGAAGTATGCGCAAGCCGAGACGCTCTTTCAGCGTGCCCTGGAGATTCGCCAACGAACACTGGGAGTTAACCATCCCGATGTAGCTCAAAGCTGTAACGCGTTGGCCGGGCTTTACCGTGCGCAGAGGAAGTACGAGCAGGCAGAGCCCCTCTACCAGCAGGCCCTGGCAATCGATGAGCAGGTTCCAGGGCCAGTGCGCCCCGATCTTGCCACCACTCTCAACAACCTGGCTTTACTCTATCAAACCCTGGGAAAATATGCACTGGCCGAACCTTTCTACTGGCGAGCGCTGGCCATCTATGAGCAATTACTGGGGCCGGAGCATCCCTACGTGGCTAGCTGCCTGAGCAATCTTGCGCTGTTCTACAACGATCAAGGGCTCTATAATCAGGTCGAGCCACTCTATCAACGTGCCCTGGCCATTTGTGAGAAGGTGCTGGGGTCAGACCATCCCCAGGTGGCGATCAGCCTCAATAACCTGGCAACGTTTTACACCGCACAGGGAAAGTATACGAAGGCCAGGCCGCTCTTTGAGAGAGCGCTGGCAATCGCTGAACGGACGCTCGGGCCTTATCACCCTGATCTTGCTCAGCTGCTGGAGAATTATGCCACCCTGCTACAGAAGGTAAAAGAGACGAGCAAGGCAGTGGGGATGAAGGCACGTGCCAATGCGATACGAACTCGCTACATACAGGAGAATCCAAGAAGCCAGGGAACATTCCTACAGTACAGGTGACATAAGACTGTTCCCTACGTTTCCTTTTTTATGCCGGGACGTGTCGTTTCCTCGCTCACCACTTCTCCCAGTGCAGCACCGACTCCAGTGACGCTCTGGGAGCTGGCTTGAAGTCTTTCCCCAACGTATAGGCTACGGGGATGAGCGCTGCCTGAGTCACCTTCTCATGCGGAGCTGCTGCTCATGACGAGGTGCATAACGCTTTCATGACACCCCCTCCTTATACTTGTATGAGAGAGGGCGAGGCACCTCAGTTGGGGAATGGCCCCAAACTCTGCCGGCCAGGCCTTTGCGTGAGAAAATGCCCTCAAGACATTCTTACAGTTCCTATTTGGTGAGAGGGGAAACCTATGGCTACGCATATCATAAGTACGAAGAGCACTATGACTCAAGAGGAGAAAGATTATCTTTGGCCTCCTTTGCCGTTAGAGGCATGGAAGAAGACGTATGAGACGCTGCACATGTGGACGCAGGTAGTGGGGAAGGTGAAGTTGGAGTTGTGCCCGTTTCTCAACCAGTGGTGGGAAGTGGGTTTCTCGGTGACTGCACGGGGCTTGACGACGTCTCTCATCCCTTCTCCTGCGGGTGCCTTCCAGGTCACGTTTGATTTCATCAATCACAATCTTTCTCTATTTACCAGCGATAGAAAGAGGAAAAATCTGGCGCTGATGCCGCGTTCGGTTGCTGACTTTTATCAGCATTTCATGATGGCGCTGAACGCGCTGGGTATCGAGGTTAAGATCAATACGATGCCCAGTGAGGTGGAGAATCCTATTCCTTTTGAGCAGGATCATACCCATAATTCATATGATCCCGAATACGTCAATCGTTGGTGGCGCATCCTGGTCCAGGTCGATAAGGTGTTCCAGCACTATCGCTCCTATTTTATAGGCAAGAGCAGTCCTGTTCTCTTCTATTGGGGTACGTTCGACCTGGCAGAATCGCGCTATTCAGAGAAGCGTGTTACCCCTCCACCGGGGGCTGATCGCATCGTGCGTCTGTCCGAGAACCAGGAGGTGATCGAATCCGGGTTCTGGCCGGGCAGTGGGAAAGTGCGGGCACCCGCGTTCTTCTCCTACACCTATCCCAACCCGGCTGGGTTGGAAAATGCCTTGATTCATCCCAACGCGGCCCATTACAATACAGACCTGGGCGAGTTTATCTTGCTCTACGATGAAGTTCGCCAAGCAACTTCACCGGAGCAGACGCTGCTGGAATTCTTCCAGAGCACCTATGAAGCCAGCGCCACCCTGGCCCATTGGAATCGCCAGGAGCTTGAACAGCAGCCTCCAAATTTATAGGAAACAAACGAAAGACAAGCTCTTTTCTCAGTTTTCACCCGCTTTCACCCTACCGGTAGTTTGTGGACTGGGGAAATGTCGGCATTGGCTCTCCACTCTGCGGCAGATGACAACTGGGCTCGTCAGACGAGAGAAAAAAGCATTGGTTTCCTCTCCGAGCGGGAAATTCCCTTGTCGACAAAGTACCGCTAGTCAAGGCGATGTGGCCGGCGCGGGCGACCATAAAGGCCCTCCCCACGTCGCTGCACCGCCCTCGCCCCTACGGGGGAACCACGTGAGAAAAGGACTTTTTTTTATCGCCACGACGCATGCATACGAGGTTTGATATGCAGGAGCCAGGTGTGCTAAGATTTGCGCAGGAAGCACACTGATAGTAACAAGGAAATGATCGAAGATTCGAGGAGAGATTCATGTCCCAGGAAAAACAGGAGACACGCACAGAAGAGGTTGCCCGCGTTCGTAGTTATCTGGCAAGTCAGGCCATGCGTCGTACCCCGCAGCAGCTCATCGAAACGTTGCAAGAGGCACATCACCAGTTACTGGCAGCGACCGCGACGATCCCTGACTCCGCCTTTCACACAACTCCACGAGAGGGGGAATGGTCTGCGGCGGATGTCCTGGCGCATGTTCGTACCATTGCAGCTTTGGAAGAACGGTCGATCTGCGGCGTTATTGAGCGTGGTGAGCAGCCGCCCAATGTGGATGATGCGCTTGAACAGGCTCCGACCAATGCCACACGAGAGCAATTACTGGCAGATATCGACGTACTGCGTGAACGCTTGATGGCTGTCGTGTCTCAGGCAGACCCCCAGGCTCACCTCGACATTGTCTGGGGACACAATGAGTTCGGCAACATGAACTGGCGCGAGTGGCTGCTTTTCGCGCGTGTCCATACGCTCGATCACGCTCGCCAAATACAAGCCATCGCAGCGGCATTGGCACCATCGCAACCATCATAGAGGAGACAGAGCCGATGAAGCTGGCAATACACTTTGGGGTCTCTACCTATACCTCCTCTAACGAAGACTGGAAGTCGGCGCTCGCCTATG
>WNGR01005110.1_pt1 | contig 14102 bp, 15 predicted proteins | sample 5407581 | NCBI WGS metagenome assembly WNGR01 (sample SAMN13153383, study PRJNA577476) | soil metagenome | isolation source: 80 cm soil or saprolite under Garry oak tree replicate 2 | place: USA:California | collected 2016-06-15
GTGAGTTGCTCGGCGGAGCCGGGAACGGCGAGGCGCGGCGAACCATCGCTTGGGCTTCTTCATCGATGCTGGTTAAGCCCGAACCGCGGTCCACGCTCACCGTCATCACTTTGCCGCCGCCATCAATCGTAAACGCCACCATGGCGGTGCCCTGCTCGCGGCGCAGACGCGCATCCTCGGGGTACTTTTTTTGCCGGGCAAGATGCTCGGCCACGAGATGGAGGTAAGCGTTGGGCAGTCCCTGACCGTTCTGCTCGTGGTTCTGGTCGGTGCGGCCAACCGGTGCGGGCGGACTCTCGGCGGGGCGCGACGTTGGATCTGGTGCAGATTGCGCTACGGGAGTCGTGCCCGTTCGTTCGTCGTCGGCAATACGAAGGTACGTGAAGGTCAGCTTCGACGGCGCGCCCGGACCGTAGCCCAAAATCCTGCAGCTTGCGGAGGCGCGGGTCGGCGCATGTCCGGAAAGTTCGAATTGCGCCTCCGACGAGATCGTGCCGGCAACTTTATAGGGAGCCGGGGCGCAGCCTGCGCTGAAGACATAGGCGCTGCCGGCCAAGCGATCGCCGACGCGCCGGCCAACAAATAAAAGTGTCCCCCGGGTCACCCCCGAAGTCCGCAATTCCGGGCGCGGCTGTTCGTACAGGAATCGGCGCTCGTTCCCGCTGCTCATCAGCTTGACGAGCGAGCCGTCATGGGTCCAGAGGCTCGCGCGGGGCTCCGACCGGGTCGCTCTGAGAGAAGGATCAGCGCGATCCTGCGCGAGAATATCGCCCGACCAAACCAAAAATGGGACAACCAAACCTACAAACGCAGTCCAGCCCTGGCGCATGACCTAAATTGTAATAGGCACTCGCCTCCCGTCACAAGCCCCGCTTGCCCGCGATGGAATGGGGAAGAGGGCGATGGCTGCAAAGAAATATCTTGCAAAAACAGTTAGTTAAGCGCCTAATTCGCCGCCTCTCTTGGGGCCCACACCAGCGCCTGCCGGAGCCGCAATGACCATCCGCCTGCACCGCGGCGACCTGCCCGACCTGACGCGCTACCAGACCGGCGCAGTTGCGGTCGACACCGAGACCATGGGGCTCGAGCCCAGGCGCGACCGGCTGTGCGTCGTGCAACTGTCGCCCGGCGATGACTCCGCCGACGTGGTGCAAGTTTCGCCGGGCCTGCATGGCGCGCCGAATCTGACCAAGCTTCTCGTCGACCCGAATACCCTCAAGATCTTCCATTTCGCCCGCTTCGACCTGGCGATGCTGTCCACGGCCTTCGGCGTCATGCCGGGGCCGATCTACTGCACCAAGATCGCCTCGCGGCTCGCACGCACCTATTCGGACAAGCACGGCCTCAAGGACCTCGTGCGCGAGCTCCTCGGGGTCGACCTGTCGAAGCAGCAGCAGCTCTCCGACTGGGGGGCCGGCGAGCTCACCGACGCCCAGGTCGCCTATGCCGCCTCCGATGTGCTGCATCTGCATGCGCTCAGGGGGAAGCTCGATGCCATGCTGGCCCGCGAGGGGCGCGAGCAGCTGGCCGCCGCCTGCTTCCGCTTTCTGCCCGATCGGGTCCGGCTCGACCTGGCGGGCTGGGGGGCGGAGGACATTTTTGCCCATTCCTAGCCACGAGGGCCCGGGCATGCCGCGGCCGGGCCACATTTGCGCGCGATCATGACCGTTAAAGTCGTTAAGATGGCCGCAGCGGATGGGGTGATTCCTGCGGGGGCCGGGGTGAATCTTGTGACCACCGTGTCGCAAATCCACGAACGTGGGGTGCGCGCCTACAAGGCGACGGGCCGTGCCGACGGCGAGCGCATGTTCCGGGCGGCGATCCGCCACAGCCGGTTCGTGCGCCTGCTGCGGGTGACGATCCCGGTCGGCCTCGTCATCGGGGGCCTTGCCGCGATCGTCGTCGCGACTTGGCTCGATCCGCTGCGCGCGCTCGCCAGGCTTCCGGTCAACCTCGGGGGTCTCGTGGTGTCGGGCACCAAGATCACGATGCAGGCACCGCGGCTTGCGGGCTTCACGCGCGATCAGCGTTCCTATGTGGTCGTCGCCCGCGCCGCCGCGCAGGACGTCACCAATCCCGATCTGCTCGAGCTGCAGGATATCGACGCGACGATGGAGATGCAGGATGGTGGCCAGTTCAAGGTGGTGGCGCGCGCCGGCCTCTACAACAACAAGACCGAGATGCTGAAGCTGCAGCAGAATATCGTGGTGACGTCTTCGGCCTATGAAGCGTACCTCAGCGAGGCGCTGGTCAACGTCCGCACCACCCACATCATCTCCGAGCGGCCGGTCGAGGTGAAAATGCTGCAGGGAACCATCAATGCCAACCGGCTGGAGGTGGTCAATTCCGGCGAGGTCATTCGCTTCGAGCGCGGCGTCGACATGCTTCTGGTCGGAGAGAGCCCGCAATCCGACCGTATCGCGGGCGCACGGTGATGGCGGGCTTGGCAAAATTTCGGCGCCTGGTCTTTGCCGCGTCGGGGATCGCTGCGGCGGCGCTCGCGCAAGCGGACGCGGGCGCGCAGGGAAATCAGGCCAAGGGGACGCAAGCGAGCCAGGCGCAGCCGAATTCGCTGCAGGGCTTCTCGCTCAATCGCGACAAGCCGGTGCGCATCCAGTCGGCGACGCTGGAGGTTCGCGACAAGGACAAGGTCGCGACCTTCAGCGGCGATGTGCATCTGGTGCAGGGCGATACCGATCTGCGCTGCAAGGTCCTGGTCGTCTATTACGACAACGAGGCCGACAAGCCGGGCGCGAAGTCCACGCAACCCGGACCGTCCGGGCAGCAGCAAATCCGCCGGATGGAGGCCAAAGGCAGCGTCATCGTGACGCAAAAGGAGCAGGTCGCGACCGGAGACAACGGCGAGTTCGACATGCGATCGAACACGGTCACGCTGATCGGAAATGTCGTCGTGACCAAGGGCGAGGACGTGGTGAAGGGCCAACGCCTGGTCGTCGATCTCACGACCGGCGTCTCGAGGGTCCTGTCCAGCGGCGGCAAGCCCGTCGACATGCTCATCAAGCGCGACGTGCGTCCGAACGCGAATGCCAGCCCGGGCCAGCCCCCGCCGCAGCCTGCGCGGCCGTCGCGTCCGCATTGACCCGGCGCGTCGATCCAATCGGTTCATGTCGCGGGCGCCGAGCAGCAAGGAATCATCCGGTCGAGCCACCGGCTTCGAGGCGGTCTTGCGCAACATTCTGGCGTTCTTCCGCGGCGCCCCGCGGCGGCGTGGTCCAGGCTCCGGATTTTGGGACATCGACTTGCCGTCGCTGGCCGGGCCGATCACGCCCCCGCGCAGCGAGGCCATGAATCTTCCGCGCAGCCGCCTCTGGCGCCGGCGTCCGAAACCCGCGCGCCCGCTGGCGCGCGCGGCGCCCCCCGCTGTGCCGGCCAAGGCCCGCCGCCGCGACGAAGCCGCCCGGCAACAGCCGGCGCGCGCGGCCCCCGCCGAGTCGGCCAAGCCCCGCCGCCGCGACGAAGCCGGCCAGCGCACGCCCGGGCGCGAGACCTATCTCGCCACCCAGGGGGTCGAAAAGAGCTTCGGCGGGCGCAAGGTGGTGAAGGGCACGAGCCTCTACGTGCGGCGCGGCGAGGCGGTAGGCCTGCTGGGGCCGAATGGGGCGGGCAAGACCACCGTCTTCTACATGATCACCGGCCTGATCAAGGCCGATCGCGGCCGCATCGAGCTCGACGGGCATGACGTGACCGCCTTGCCGATGTACCAGCGCGCCCGGCTCGGGATCGGCTACCTGCCGCAGGAGGCGTCGATTTTCCGCGGCTTGAACGTCGAGGACAATATCCGCTCGGTGCTGGAAGTGGTCGAGCCCAACCGGCGACGGCGCGAGGCCGATCTCGACGCGCTGCTCGAAGAGTTCAACATTGCGGCGCTGCGCAAGACCCCGTCGATCGCGCTCTCGGGGGGCGAGCGCCGGCGGGTCGAAATCGCGCGCGCGCTCGCGACTCGCCCGAACTACATGCTGCTCGACGAGCCCTTCGCCGGCATCGACCCGATCGCGCTCGGCGACATTCAGGCGCTCGTTCGCCATCTCACCAACCGCGGCATCGGCGTGCTGATCACCGACCATAATGTGCGCGAGACGCTGGGCCTCACCGACCGCGCCTACATCATCTATTCGGGCGAGGTGCTGATGGAGGGCCGAGCCGACGACATCGTGAACGACCCCGAGGTCCGCCGCCTCTACCTCGGCGACCAGTTCCGTCTGTAGACCCGCATCGCATCCGCGCCGCCAATACGGGGCCAGGGTCGATTGTGTTGACCGGCTTGTTTGTGTAACCCGTCTCGAAGTCGCAGCCCGTCCTCAAGCTCATGATTGATCCCTCTCAGGCCCGTGTTTGGCTTTCCGCGCGCGCCTGGCTGGCCATGATTGCCTGCGACGTTGCGATCGGCATCGGCGTGCTCGTCGACAAGGTCGTCAAGCACTACCCGACCTACGAATATGCGCAACTATTGGCGACCTATCGGTTTGGAATCATCAGGCGGGCGCTTGTCGGCCAGATATGGGCGCTGGTCCATGAGCAGGTCGCCGCCGGCGACGTTTACCTCCTGGGAGCGGCCGTCATCCTGGTCACGATCGTCATGTTCCTATTCGTGTTCGGCTCGATCTTTCGCTTCTCGGCCGACAGCATGCCGTTGCTCGCGCTGACGTTCGGCTCGCCGTTCTGGTTCAAGAATTTCGTCTACACCATCGGCTATTTCGACATCCTCGGCTGCCTTTCCGCGCTGATCGTGTTGGCCCTCCCGCTCAATGCGTTCTATATGCTGGCCGCGGCGGGCCTCTGTATTTTTCTCTTGTTCGTTCACCACATCCATTTCCTGCTCTATGTGCCGGCGATCGGGTTGATCGCGCTGCTTCGCCACCGGGCCGCGGAAAAATGCAACCGTGCTTTTGTCGCCCAGGCGGCCATCGTCGCTCTTGCGACCTGCGCAGCGTTCGTATTTCTGACATTCTTTGTCCGCCCGCCCGTCTCCCCGGAGATTTTCTTGCAGTCCTTGCGCGACCGCGCCGCCGATCCGGTCGACCCGGATGTCCTCAGGCTCTGGTATTCAACCATTGCCGAGGAAATCGAGCGGGCGAGGTTCGTGATGGCAGGCAACCTGATGCGGGTCCCGATCTATGCCGTGCTGATCCTGTTGCACGGCCCGCTCATCGGGTATTTTTGCCGCCTCCTGCGGGCGCTGGCGAATCGAGCCGACCGCCTCTTCGTGGTCGCTGGCCTGGCGGTGATCACCGCGGGCTATATCGCGATCTGCGTGGTGGTCTTCGATTATTCGCGCTGGGTGTCGAACTGGGCGGTGTGCATGATGCTGGTCATGTTCGCGGTCCGGCTGCTCCCGTCGCGCGCGGCGGAGGCGACGATTGCGCTCACGCCGCGCAATGCGACCTTGGCTTGGATCGTGACGCTGATCCCGCGGGTCGGCATCACGAGACCGTTCTAGGCGCCTGCGCGCCGAGCGCCCGAGATGATGGCACGCCATGGATGATCGCAACCCCGTCGACATCGAGCGCGCGGCGGCGCCCGCGCCGACCGGCCTGCCGGCGCGGGCGGCCGAACTCACGATCGTCGTGCCCACATTCAACGAGCGCGCCAATGTGCCGCCGCTGATCGAGCGCCTGCGAACGGCGCTCGCCGGCGTCGATTGGGAGGTGATCTTCGTCGACGACGATTCGCCCGATGGCACCGCTGCGCTCGCCAAGGCCATCGGCGCCTCCGATGCGCGCGTGCGCTGTCTCCGCCGCATCGGCCGGCGTGGTCTCGCGGGCGCCTGTCTCGAAGGCATGTTGGCGAGCCAGGCGAGCCTGGTCGCGGTCATGGACGGCGATCTTCAGCACGATGAAGCAGCGCTCAACGACATGCTCGCCATTTTGCGGCGCGGCGAGGCCGATCTCGTCGTCGGAACCCGCTATGCCGCCGGCGCAGGTGGCGATGCGCTGTCAGCGCGACGGCTGCAGATGAGCCGCTTCGCCAACCGCGTCGCGCGACTGGTTCTTTCGATCGATCTCAGCGACCCGATGAGCGGATTTTTCATGCTCCGTCGCGATGCTTTCGAGGTCCTGGCGCCGAGATTGTCGACCCAGGGATTCAAGCTGCTGATGGACATCGTGGCGACGGGAAAAGAGACTTTGCGGATCAAGGAGGTGCCCTACCGGTTTCGGCCCCGGCGCCACGGCGACAGCAAGCTGGATGCACGCATCTCGCTCGAATTCGTCGGGCTTCTCCTGGCCAAGGCGACCAACGACCTCGTGTCGCTGCGGTTCATCTTCTTCTGCGTGGTCGGCGCCATCGGCATCCTGGTGCATTTTGCCGCGCTGGCCGTCGGCCTGGAAGGGATCGGGCTGTCCTTCGCCTGGGCCCAGTCGCTCGCCACCGTCGTGGCGATCACCAGCAATTTCTTCCTCAACAATGCCTTCACCTATCGCGACCAGCGGCTGACCGGGGGCGCGGTATGGATCGGGCTCCTGCGTTTCCACGTCATCTCGTTGATCGGGGCGCTGTCGAATGTCGGCGTCGGCAACTGGTTGTTCAGCAACCGTCAGGCCTGGTGGGTCGCCGGCCTCGGCGGCGCGATCATGGGCGTGGTCTGGAATTACGTCGTCGCCACCCTGTTCGTATGGCGCACCCGTTGATGGCGCGCCGGGCCTTGATAGGAATTTACACCCATTAACGACAGCCGTGGGTACGGGTATACAGCGGCGCGTAAACCGGATAAGCAAGAAACGGACCATTTTACGCGGATCACATGGCGCTCACGCAAAGACTCGAACTTCGGCAAAGCCACGCGCTGGTGATGACGCCGCAGCTGATGCAGGCCATCAAGCTGCTGCAGCTCTCCAATCTGGATCTCGCCGCCTATGTCGACAACGAGCTCGAGCGCAATCCGTTGCTCGAGCAAGCCAGCGAGGGCGACGGCCAGGGCCAGGGAGAGCGGGGCGCGGCCGATCTCGAGGCCACGCCCGCTCCGGACAACGCCGCCTCCGATTGGACGGAAGGAGGCCTCGATGCGCGCGCCGGCGCCACCGAAGGCCCAGCCGGCTCGGACCTCGACACTGGCGCTGCCGACGATGCCGATGCGGTGACCCCGCGGGCGGGTCCCGAGACCCCGCAGGGCTATACCGAATGGACGGCCGCGGGTTCCGGCCGGCGCGAGGATGGCGACTACAATCTCGAAGCCTTTGTCTCGGTCGAGACCACGCTCGTCGACCATCTGGCCGAGCAGCTCGTGCTCGCCACCGCCGATCCCGCCCGGCGCATGATCGGGCAGTATCTCATCGATCTGGTCGACGAGGCCGGCTATCTCACCGGCGATCTCGCCCAGGTCAGCGAGAAGCTTGGCGCGCCGCCGGCCGAGGTCGATGCCGTGCTCGCGATCCTGCAGGGCTTTGATCCGCCCGGCGTGTGCGCGCGTAATCTCACCGAATGCCTTTCGCTCCAGCTCAAGGAGCGCGACCGCTTCGACCCCGCCATGCGGGCGCTGGTCGAGCATCTCGATGTCTTGGCGAAGCGCGACCTCGCGGCGTTGCGAAAGATCTGCGGCGTCGGCGACGAAGACTTGGCCGACATGATCGCCGAAATCCGTCACCTCAACCCGAAGCCTGGCCTCGCGCTGGGGACCACGCTGGTGCAGCCGATCGTTCCGGATGTCTTTGTGCGGCCGGGGCCCGACGGCGCCTACCTCGTCGAGCTCAATTCCGACACGCTGCCGAAGGTTTTGGTCAACCAGAGCTACTATGCCGAGGTCGCCCACACCGCCAAGGGCGACAAGGACAAGGCCTATCTCGCCGACTGCCTGCAGACCGCGACCTGGCTCATCCGCGCCCTCGACCAGCGCGCCAGGACCATCCTCAAGGTCTCGACCGAGATCGTGCGGCAGCAGGACGCCTTCTTCGCCCATGGCGTCCAGCACCTGCGTCCGCTCAACCTCAAGACTGTCGCCGACGCCATCGAGATGCACGAATCGACCGTCTCGCGCGTCACCGCCAACAAATACATGGCGACGACCCGCGGCATCTTCGAACTGAAATACTTCTTCACCTCGGCAATCGCGGCGGCGAACGGCGGCGCGGCGCACTCCGCCGAGGCCGTGCGCCACCGCATCCGGCAGCTCATCGAGGCCGAAGACCCGCAGGACGTGCTCTCCGACGACACCATCGTGGAGAAGCTGCGCATGGCGGGCATCGACATCGCCCGCCGGACGGTCGCGAAGTATCGCGAGGCGATGCGGATCCCCTCGTCGGTGCAGCGGCGGCGCGAGAAGCAGACGCCGATCGGCGCGGCGTCGTGACGCAATGGTTGACGTCTGGTTGCCCGGCCGAGCAACTCGGCGCGCGACCGCTTGCCATCTGGCGGCGCCGCATTCCTGATCATAATTAAATGGAAAGACTGCTGCGGGGGACCCTGAAGCGCCCGCCGGCAGGAGTATCATTGGAAACGGATATCGGAGGCCGATCATGCCGTTTCGCGTCTCGGGCAAGAACATCGACCTCGGCGAGGCCTTGCGCACACGCGTCAACGCGCGGGTCGCCGAGGCCACGGCCAAATATTTCGACGGCGGCTATTCCGGCCATGTCACCATCGGCAAGGAGGGTTTCGGCTTTCGCACCGAGTGCCTGATCCATCTCGATTCGGGGATCACGCTCGAAGCCGAGGCCATCGCCGGCGACGCCTATGCCAGTGCCGACCAGGCGGCGCTGCGCATCGAGAAGCGGCTGCGCCGCTACAAGCGGCGCCTGAAGGACCACCAGATGGCGCGCGGGGACGGCCATGCCTTCGCGACCGCAATCGATGCGCCGAGCTATGTCATCGCCGCGCCCGAGCAGGACAGCGACGAGGAGGTGACCGAGTTCAATCCGGTGATCATCGCCGAGACGACGACGTCATTGAAGCGTCTGTCGGTCAGCGAAGCGGTCATGGAGCTCGACCTCACGGGTGCTGCGGTCGTGGTCTTCCGCCATGCCGGGCACGGCCGCGTCAACCTGGTCTACCGGCGACCCGATGGCCATATCGGCTGGGTCGATCCGCCCCTGCTCGACGGCTAGGACGCCCATTGACTGGCCGGGGTCGGCTCCTTATGGTCCGCGGCCCTTAGCGAGGCTGGGCGCGTGATTCCCTGGAAAAGCTCGATGCCGCTCTCCGATCTCGTCGCGCCGAATGCGATCATTCCGGCGCTGAAGGTCAACGGCAAGAAGCAGGTGCTGCAAGAGCTCGCCGCCAAGGCCGCCGTGCTCTCCGGGCAGAACGAGCGCACGATCTTCGAAATCCTGCTGCAGCGGGAAAAGCTCGGCTCGACCGGGGTCGGCAATGGCATCGCCATTCCGCACGGCAAGCTTGCGAAATTGAACAAGCTGTTCGGCCTGTTCGCGCGGCTCGACCGCCCGGTCGATTTCGAAGCGCTCGACGGCCAGCCGGTCGATCTCGTCTTTTTGCTGCTGGCGCCGGAAGGCGCCGGCGCCGATCATCTCAAGGCGCTGGCGCGGGTCGCGCGCCTGCTGCGCGATCCGGACATCGCCCACAAGCTGCGCCACTCGCGCGACGCGGAAACACTCTACGCGGTGCTCGCGATGCCCTCCGCCAGCGCGGCGTGATTTTCAGACCACAGAAGACGGAAGACAGAGGACGGAAGTGCGGCGGATCATTCCGTCGTCTGTCGTCCGCCGTCCGTCCTCCGACTCATACCGATGGCAGCTATCTCTCACTCGTCATGCTCCGCGGAGGCGGAGCATCCAGTAACCTCCGATGCCGAGGGTTACTGGATCGTCCGCCTTCGCGGACGATGACAATCATGGGTGCATGTCTATTGCCGTTGGTATCAATGCACACTCACGGTCTCGAGTTGCTGGCTCCAGGCGTTGGCGATGGCGGCTTCGCGGCTGTCGGTCAGCATGATCGGCGTGCCATCGGCCGCGTGCAGCGCGAACAGCTGCAGGCCGGGCGCGATGTCCGGCGCCTGCGGGAAGAGCGTGGGGACGTCCTCGGAGCGGATCGCCTTGACATAGGCAATCTTGCCGCCGCCCAGCAAGGCAAGCGCTTCGGTGGAGATCCGGTGGGAGGTGATCTGGTTATTGGTCATGGCCCTCGACTCCTTTCTACTCTAACTGTCGAGTCCGGTTGCGAGTTCAATCGTTGTCCGTGATGCTGATCGACCGCACGATCCGCTCCGGCTCGGGCCGGGCGAGATCGATCGCAAGCAGCCCGTTCTTGAGGTCGGCGCCCAAGACCTCCATGCCCTCGGCGAGCACGAAAGTGCGCTGGAATTGGCGCGCTGCGATGCCGCGGTGGAGGTATTGGCGGGCCTTCTCGTCGTGCTGGCGTCCGCGGATGACGAGCTGGCTCTCCTCGACCGTCACGTCGAGTTGATCGCGCGTGAAGCCGGCGACCGCCAGCGTGATGCGCAGGCGCTCCGGCTGACCGTCCTCACGCGGGACCCGCTCGATGTTGTAGGGCGGGTAGCCGTCCGCACCCTTGGTGACGCGGTCGAGCACCCGCTCGATCTCGTCGAACCCAAGCAGGAAGGGACTGGACAACGACGGAACTCGGGACATGGTTTCAAAGCCCTCGTGAAGCGACTTTGATGGGGCCCTTGCGGCGCCCCCTCGACCGGCCCGCGGGCGCGAACGCCCGCAACCCGGTCGCATTGCAATATGGGGTGTTCCGGTTAAGGCTTCAAGAATGACGGAAAAGCAAAGGGATAGCCCTTTTGGCAGGGCGGACGAGGGCCGTCGCGGAGAACCTCCCCCTGAAAGGGGGAGGTCGGCGAGCGCAGCGAGCCGGGTGGGGGTCATTTCTCTCCGCAGGCACCGCGCTCGGGGACGGAGGGACCCCCCACCTGGTCGCCTTCGGCGACCGTCCTCCCCCTTGCAGGGGGAGGTTGAGAACCGCGGGGCGCTTAACTTAGCGCCTATGGGAAAAGCCCGGTCACGACGAGGGTAGCGGGTCAACCCGACCGGAACATGCGCTAGCTTTCGGCAGGAGGCCGGTTTGCGGATCGCGATCATGGGTTCGGGGGGCGTGGGCGGCTATTTCGGCGCCCGGCTCGCGCTGGGGGGCGCCGGCGTGACCTTCATCGCGCGTGGCGCCCATCTTGCCGCGATGCGCGAGCATGGCCTCACGGTCGAGAGCGCGCACGAGCCCATTCGGCTGCCGAAGGTCGATGCCACCGACGATCCGGGCACGATCGGGCCGGTCGATCTGGTGTTGTTTTGCGTCAAGCTCCGGGACAGCGAAGGCGCCGCGCGTTCGCTCGAGCCGATCATGCGGCCGGGCACCACAGTCGTCTCGCTCCAGAACGGCGTGCAGAAGGACGATCTCCTGCGCGGCATTTTCGGCGCGCCGGCGATCATGGGTGGCGTTGCCTACATGGCGACCACCGTCGCCCGCCCGGGCGTGATCGCCCAGACCGGGTCGATGCATCGGATGATCTTCGGCGAATACGACGGACGGCGCTCGCCGCGCGCCGAGGCTTTCCTCGCGGCCTGCCGGCAGGGCGGGATCAATGCCGAGATCAGCGCCGACATTCGCCGCGCGATCTGGGAGAAATACGTTTTCCTGGTCGGCCTGTCGGGCGCGACCACGGCGATGCGGGCGCCGATCGGTCCGATCCGCGACAACCCTCGCAGCCGGCAGTTCCTGCTCGACCTCATGCGCGAAGCCGTCGCGGTGGGTCGCGCCCAGGGCGTCGCGCTGCCGCAGGATTACGCCGATGAGCGGCTCGCCTTCGCCGATACCTTGCCGCCCGACATGACCTCGTCCATGCATCACGACCTCGATCATGGCCGGCCGCTCGAACTGCGCTGGCTCAGCGGCGGCGTCGTCGAGCTCGGCGCTGCGGCGGGAGTCCCGACGCCGGCGAACCAGGCCGTGAACGATATCCTGATCCTCCATGCCGAGGGGCGTGGCCAGGCAAAGCCCGAGATGCGGCGGTTGTGACGCCCGCCCCGCGCGGGTCCCGGCCGTCCAGGCTTTAGTCTCACGTTGGGCTTGGTCTCACGTTGGCCGCCGCCCACCGCCATCGAGGCATGATGCTACGGCTGCACCAGCAGATCGAGCGGCACATGGAGCGCGTTGGCAACATGCGCCAATCGATTGGCCTGACCGCGCCGCCGGCCGCTCTCGAGGTCGGACAAGTAGCCCTGCGTCATCCCGGCTTGCAGGGCGAGCTCGGATTGCGTCAGGCCGCGCGTCTCGCGCAAGACGCGGATCGGATTCTCGCCGGCGGCAAGACGATCGACTGCCTGCTTCGGCAGCGGCTTCTCATGACCGGCCGCGATCGCCGCACGGGCGCGGTCGACCACGCGCGCCGTGCCGATGTCCTCGACGCGCTCTTCGGCCCTGGTCGCCAGCCGCTCGTAATCGGCGCGCGGCAGAACCGCGAGTTCATCGCCTGAAGGCGTCTTGATGAATTGAACCTTCGCCATGCCATCCTCTCAATCGTAAATCTCTCGTCGATGTCCAACCGCGACCACCACCATGGTGCTGCCCTCGGTGTAGAAGATGACGCGCCAGTCGCCGACCCGCAAACGCGAACCTTGGCGGCCCTTGAGCCTCGTCACGTCGCCCTCACCGGTCCGCGCATAACGCTTGAGCCTTGCATCGATCCGGCCCCGGACATCCGCCGAAAGTTTCAGCCATTGACGGGTCGCACCAGTGGTGAATTCAACGTCAAGCATTGGCACCAATATCGCAAATAGCGATATAAATGTCAAGGCGACTATCGCAAAACGCGATAGCGTGGAGTTATCGGCGGTGGTGCCCGCCCCGCTCCGCCGCGTGCTCCTCCCGGGCTATTTGATCAGCTCGGCGATCCTCTCCACGATCGGCTTCGGCGTGGCGTAGATCTTTTTGATCAGCGCCGCGAGATGCTCGCCGTCCTCGGGCTCGACGTCGAGCTTCTGCTTGTGGGCGTCGGCGAGGAAGTCGGGATCCTTCATGGTCGCGCTGAAGGCGTCGCGGAGCATCTTGGCCCGGTCCGCCGGGAGGTCGGGCGGCGCGATGAACGGCCGCCCGATGCCCTGGCCGGCATAGAGGAATTCGATCGCCTGCTTGTCCTCCGCCTTGGTCGCGAAGTCGGGCACGAAGGGAACGTCCTTGAGCTCGGGATTCGGCGCCGCGCCGCCCTGGAACAGGATCACGACCTTCTTCATCGGGATCCAGTCGGGACGCTTGCCCGAGACGCTGTCGAGGCTTTCGCAGATGCCGTCGACCTCGCCGCGCTCCATAGCCAGGAACACATCGGAGGAGGACGGGAAGCCGGCGATGATCTTGAATTTCATGCCGAGGAGGCCGCTGAGCGCCTTCGGATAGGAGTGGGTGCCGGTGCCGACGCCGGTGTCGCCCACGATCAATACCTTCTCGAACAGGTCCTTGACCGTCTTCACCTTCACCTGCGGCGTGTTGGAGGCGATGCAGACGTTGGTTTCCGTGGTCGGCGTGCCCAGCCAGGTGATCCTGCTCGGATCGAAGCGCGCGCCAGTCGCGCCGGTGATCGGGCCGAGCGCGGCATCGCGGGCGATGATGCCCATGACAGTGCCGTCCTTCGGGGCGATATTGTAGATATTGTTGGCGGCATTGAAGCTGCCCGCGCCCGGCAAGTTCTGCGGCACGACCGTCGGATTGCCAGGCAGGTGCTTGCCGATGTGCCGCGCCACCACGCGGCCCCAGAGGTCGTAGCCGCCCCCCGGCCCGAAGCCGATGATCATGGTCACGTTCTTGCCGGCGAGACTCGGTTGCGCCGGCGCCGGACTCGTGACCGCGAGCGAAAGCAAGACCCCGAGGGAAATTGCGAGCAGCTTCGTTTGATTGAACATCTGGCCTTCTCCTGCCGCGAGCGCCGCCAACCCGCTTTCCATGACATTCTATGGAGCCTTGCATCCCAGGAATAGTGCTGCGCGGCGCTTCGCCACGCCCAATAGCGTCAAGTTTTGAAGCGGCGGCTTGCAACGCGCATGACCGCATTGACACGATGCGGCTTTTATTTTTCACTTGTGAAGATGGATAAACACGAATACTTGAGCGTGGCAGCGCAGCTCACTGCCCTTGCTGCCGGAGTTGCGGCGCTCATGGTCGCCATCACGACGTTCCTCACCTTA
>WNGR01007918.1_pt1 | contig 14102 bp, 11 predicted proteins | sample 5407581 | NCBI WGS metagenome assembly WNGR01 (sample SAMN13153383, study PRJNA577476) | soil metagenome | isolation source: 80 cm soil or saprolite under Garry oak tree replicate 2 | place: USA:California | collected 2016-06-15
CAGGATATTATCGCCTGGTGCGAAACGGTCAAAGAGGCGCGCGGCGAGCTGACTTACCAGCGCAAACGGGACTTCCTGCACGTGCTGGGTATCGTCGTCACGGTGAAACGCGGCGACAACGGTCTGCCTGATTGTGCAATGGCCATTGAGCTGCCGGAGATCAGGGAACTTGTTACGCATGACGGTATTACTGAAGAACGTTTTTCAGAAACGATGCTCCATGGTTGATGGACTGCGCCAGGTAGACATCAATGAGCCGGTGCTGTGGGTCACGACGGGTATCGAAGAACGCGATGCTCACGACACCATCCGGCGCGACGGCTATCTGTGGCTGGAACTGGTTGGCACCATTTTGCAAAAGATCGTCATTGACACGCAAGGTTTCTGACCAGGTCTGTCCATCATCCGTTGAGGTCGAGAAGAGGATATCGGCATCCTTCTCGCCTTTGTTAGACCAGGCGATGTAGAGTTGTCCAGTTTTGGGATCGCAGGCAACGGCTGGCAATGAGATAGCGCGAAACTTGTCCGGGGGAAGCGTTCCCATAATATCGTCGATGAACGCGATAAACACCGGCTTGCTCCAGCTATTGCCCCCATCGCGTGAGAGAACCGCTAACAGGCGCGTAGGAATGGACCCGCTCGTGACATCTATATAGGGTGTGACCACAACAATGGTCCCGTCAGGCTGGACAACGGGAATAGCTCCCTGAATTCCATCGCAGCCGGTCCAACCTGCTGGATGGTTAGGTGCAGGATTCGTGCAGAAGAGCGCGCTCCCCTCGATCAAGCGGACCGGAGAGAACGTCTTGCCACCGTCGGTCGAGCGCGAGAAGGCCAGTTCCTCGCTGCAGAAGTTGCCGTACCCACAAGAACCACGATGGTCATATGACCAGACAGCGTAGACATTACCAGAGTGTGCCCCTCGTGTCTGATCAACAGCAATCCAGGGCTTGTCGCTGAACACTTGTTGCGGCTTCGCGCGAAAGACACTGACCGGGGAGGCAAAGGTCTTGCCGTTGTCGGTAGATTTCAGTACAGAGATGCCACTTTCCTGCCCATTGATGTTCAAGACCCCTGCATAGACCTCGTGATGAGGGCCAAAAGCGAAGCTTGGATCAGAGGTGCGTGTACCAACACTAAAGCCAGGGAGCACGCCTTTGTCAGTCCACGTACAGCCACCGTCGAATGAATTTGCATAGCCAACCTGGAAGCGGTAATGGGCAATAGTGGGGAAAAACTTGGCGCCAGCTACCAGATGTAGTGGATTGTTTGGATCCTCGGCGATCATAGTCTCGCTATGAGCCTGGTAATTATCATGAGTGATGCGAACGTTGGTATACGGCGGCTTGAAATGCTGGCCGAGGGCGACACATCCGCCTCCTCCTGGGAGCGTGTACGTCGGCTTCGGAGCGGTATATGTGTTGGCGGCAATGGAGTTACATGAGCAAAGTATAATAAGCAGCAGGACGTATATGGACATATTACTGAGAAATTGTTTGGATGAATGGAAAGGCTTCAAGATCCTGCCTCCTCTCCGGCCCTAACTGGCACTGAGGCGCCAGGTTGCCAAACGAGGTTTCCATCTTTGTAATACGTGAATACTTACCTGCATCTCACATATCCACTTCGCATTTCATCTTGATGAGTTTGAGCTTGCCCGATTTAGTGGATAATCCACAAAAGCGAGTCAGGGTTGCCTTCGCGACGTTCTAAATATTGGACGGTGTATACTACAGAGTACACAGAAGAAGGACCTGACAAGCAACTCGCATCATGTTGTTGAAAAGGCCGTCGCTCACAGAGCAAGGAGCAAAGGAGCTAGTAGTATGGCAGATACCTCACAGAATCCTTTTGATGTATGGGCAAAGTTGTTTGAGCGTACCGTGCGGGGAAATGCAGCGATACAACCAGGCGCTGAGCAGGCAGCGGAGGGTGAGGAAGATCCCTGGACTACCCTTATCGATCAGCTCTGGCATGCCAATCCCTACAGCCGGTTAGTGCCTCTCGACCCCGCCGAAATCACCCGCGCCTTCCAGCAGCTCTGGCTCGATGCCGTGCGCAACCCCGGCCGCTCCTGGGCGGCCTATAGCGACTTCGTCCAGCAGTACACGCAGGTGATGGCCTCAACTGTTCTCACATTCTGGGGGCAAGGTCAGGAGAACGAGCCAGTAATCACACCGGAGAAGGGCGATAAACGCTTCAGCGCCCCTGATTGGCAGCAGAACCCGGTCTTCGACGCCCTCAAACAAAGCTATCTGCTGGCTGCCACGACGCTGCTCAAGTCGGCCTCCGAGGTGCAGGGGCTGGATGAGCACCAACAGAGCAAGCTGGTCTTCTACCTGCGCCAGTTCCTGGATGCCATCAGTCCCACCAATTTCACGTTCACCAATCCGCAGGTGATTCACGAGACGGTGCAGAGCGGGGGGCAAAACCTTGTGAGAGGCATGGAGCATCTGCTGCGCGACATCAAGGCAGGACAGATCAAGATGACCGATACCGAAGCTTTTACCCCCGGACGTAACCTGGCGCTGACGCCTGGACAGGTGATTTACCGCAACAAACTGATCGAACTGATCCAGTATACACCGACCACCGGGAAAGTGTACGCAATTCCTTTGCTCTTTGTTCCGCCCTGGATCAACAAGTACTACATCCTGGACATGCAGCCGAAGAACAGCCTCGTCAAGTTCCTGGTGGACGCCGGCTTCACCGTCTTCGTGATAAGCTGGAAAAACCCTGATCCTTCGATGGAAGACACCGGCTTCGAGGACTACCTGACGTCGGGGCCGCTGGCCGCGCTCGATGCGATCAAGGAGATCACCGACTCGCCCAGGGTCAATCCCGTCGGCTACTGCATTGGGGGGACGCTGCTCTCCATGGCTCTGCCCTACCTGGCAGCGAAAAAGGACGAGACGGTCAACTGCGCCACCTTCTTCGTCTCTCTACAAGACTTCAGTGAGGTGGGCGATACCTCGGTGTTCATCGACGAACCACAAGTGCGCTATATCGAGGGGCAGATGATGCAGCGCGGCTACCTGGATAGTCGCTCGATGGCAACGATGTTCAACATGCTGCGCGCCAACGACCTTATCTGGAGCAACGTCGTCAACAACTACCTGCTGGGCAAAGAACCGCCTGCCTTCGATCTGCTGTACTGGAACGCTGACGGCACGCGCATGGCGCATGCAGCCCACTCGTTCTACCTGCGCAATACCTACCTGGAGAACAATTTGATCAAGCCCGGCACGATTGTGCTCAAAGGTGTTCCTATCGACCTCGGTAAAATTCGCCAGGATCTCTACGTGGTTGGCACGCAGCAAGATCATATTGTCCCCTGGAAAACAGCCTGGCGCATCACACAGCTGGCCAGTGGCAAGGTGCGCTTCGTTCTGGGGGGCAGTGGGCATATCGCGGGCGTCATTAACCCTCCTGGGAAGGGAAGGGGCTACTGGACCAATGAGACACAAGTGAAGAGTGCAGAGCAGTGGTTTGAGAGCGCTGAGAGTCACAAAGACAGTTGGTGGGCCGATTGGCTGGAGTGGCTGAAACCGCGTTCCGGTGAGCAAACAGCGCCCCCGGCGACGGGCAACGCGACGTACCCGCCCATCACTCCGGCTCCGGGTACCTATGTACTGGAAAAGTAGGTGTAAGCAGCTTCGAAAGGAGTGCAAGACATGAGCGAGTAGACCATATGTGGCATGCTCTCCCTTTGGAGGCTGCTTACGTCAAAGATGCGTGACTGTGACACAAACTCACTAGAGGAGGTTCTCATGAGTAAACGACTGGACGGTCAAACTGCTATTGTCACCGGAGCAGGCCGAGGGATAGGCCGGGCCATTGCCAGAGAATTAGCGGCCGTTGGTGCGAATGTCGTTGTGAACTACGTGACCAGCGCTGATGCAGCAAAGGAGTTAGGCAAGGAAATCGAGGCGCTTGGGCCAAAGGCGCTGGTTGTGCAAGCTGATGTGACCGATTACGATCAGGTGAGCGACATGGTCAGGCAGACCATCGAGAACTTCGGGCAAATCGACATTCTTGTTAACAACGCCGGCATCACCCGTGACAAGACGCTCAAAAACATGACGAAGCAACACTGGGATGAGGTGGTCCATGTCAACCTCGGCAGCCTGTTCAACTGCACCAGGCTAGTCCTCCCCTTCATGTTGGAGCGCAGGAAGGGCAAGATCATCAATATCAGTTCATTTGTGGCGCAGGGGGGCAATATTGGACAGTCGAACTACGCTGCAACCAAAGCCGGAATCATCGGCTTTACGAAATCGGTCGCGCTGGAAGTGTCGCGTCATGGCATTACCGTAAATGCCGTCTGTCCAGGCTTTACCGAAACGGATATGCTGATGGAAGTGCCCGAGCATATTCGCCAGCGTATCCTGGAGAGAATTCCTATGGGTCGTTTCGGGAAGCCCGAAGAGATCGCGAGTTGTGTGCGCTATATCGCCACCGAGGGTGACTATATGACTGCGCAAACCATCAGCATCAATGGCGGTGTGTACATCTAATCAAATCCAGCGGGAGCAACTGATCGCGAGCTATCCCTCAGCGAAGCCAAAAAACCCGACGAGCGACCTCCCTTACTGGACGCGACCCTGTTGTCCGGCTCATGGTGGCACGCCTCAGAACGCATTTTTTGGGACCCGAGTCGGCTCGGGTCCTATTGAATATCTCTACCGACATCTACTCATAAAGCAGTGGTGCAGGGGACGCAGTCCCTTGCCGGAGCGCGAGGTGTCCTCGCACACTCCCTTCCCTCTCAGCGGGCCGCAGGCCCGCCAGAAGCATGATGAGTGTCTCTCAGTCTCTACCCTTGACAAAAAACTGCATATAAGTGTAAGATGCATATAGATTGCTGGAATGATTTATTAGTTTACAGTTGCTTAAAGAGACACCAGCGACTCTCTTGTTAGGAAAACGATGTGGCAACAGTTCATCTATACCGACTCTGTCGGCGATAACCCGTATTTTGTCTACACCCCGGAAACCTACCGAGTTGAAGCGCCCGTACCCCTCTTCGTCATGTTGCACGGGTGTACGCAAACGGCGCTCGACTTCGCCACTGGGACATCCATGAATCAACTGGCAGAGAAGCAGGGTTTCATTGTCATGTATCCCCAGCAGACGATCAAGTACAATCAGGGCCTCTGCTGGAACTGGTTCCTTCCTTCAAACCAGCAGCGTGGGAGCGGAGAGCCCGCGAGTATTGTCGGCATGATTCAGAGCCTGCAGCTGAACACCGCCAACTGGACCATCGACCCCAATCGTATCTATGTCACGGGTATCTCTGCAGGAGCAGCTATGTCGGTTATTCTCGGTGCAACCTACCCCGATGTATTTGCAGCAATAGGCGTGCATTCAGGTCTTGAGTATCAAGCGGCGACCAATCTAGTTCAAGCCGCGAAAGTCATGCACAGAGGTGGACCAGACCCGCTGCGACAAGGGAGTGTTGCATACACAGCGATGAGCAACCATTCCCGCGTTGTTCCAACAATTGTCTTTCATGGTACGGCTGATACAATTGTGGCTCCACTAAACGGCGACCAGGTGGTGCAACAATGGATACAGACAGATTATCTCGCTTCCGACAAGACCTACGCGGTTGACTATCATCATCCGTCCAGCATTGCTACAGGACAGGTTCCAGGAGGATATAGCTATCTCACGGCAGTGTGGAATGCTCCTTCTGGGGAGGCAGTACAGGCCTATTGGAAAATCGATGGAATGGGTCATGCCTGGTCAGGAGGCAATCCTGCCGGTTCCTACACCGACCCGCGAGGCCCAGATGCGACGGTGGCCATGTACGACTTTTTCATGGGCCATCCCAGGGAAGAAAATGCGCAGCAACAGCTCACTCCTCTCACAAGGTTACGCCACATGCTTACTAGCATTTTCCACATGAAAGCAGAGGAGTGAGCGACAAGTAGCAATCCGCTTAACGTATACATCTGGCCAATACCCGTTGCATAGAGATCGGGAGGAGGGAAAAGATTTCACCCGGTGCAATGCATAGTCACAAATTACCCTATAGTGAGTCAAGCATTGCCCGTATAAAACCTACAGCGATAGCGAGCCAATCAAAGGAGCGCGTCCATGTCACCCATTGCTCCTGCGTCGGCCAGCCGGGCCTGTAGCGCGGAATCATTTCCCTGGGCATCATTATAACCCACTTCGTTCCCTGCCCCAACCCGCCTGGAGTAATACGTACCGCAATATTGAAAACAATCTCATCTGGCAAGTGGATTTTCCAATCAGGCATACTCTTCAGCAATGGATCACGTCTCCAGGCGCTGAACAGCGCAGGGTCCTCGGGTGCCCCACTTTCCGAGCGCCGCAGTGTAATGACCTGGCCTACCACCGCCGAGCGCTCCCACTCAGGAAAGCGCAACCATACAGCATAGCGATACTCATCAAGTCCCGCCGCCGTGATGAACGCACGGTATCCCTCGCGCTCGATACGTCGTTCAGTATCACTTTGCCAGATTCTGACCATGGCATCGAGACGCTTCTTCTTTTCCTCTTCGTCCAGCTTAGCAAGAGGACCGGTGTCAGGCGTGTAATGCATCAAATCTCCCTCAGGGCTATTACTGGCCTCACTATATCGCCTCTCACAACCTGACGTCAATATACGGTTCCCTGCGGTTTTGCTGTGTCCTATCTCGGCGGAGTGGGTGGAAATTCGTGGCTCAATTTGACACTTGACACATCACATGCACCCCATGTATACTCTTCACAATACAAGCGAATATTCGAAAGCACCGAACAGGAAGAGTATACAACTCCACCTGGTTCCAGAGAGCCGGGAAAGATGGGAACCGGCGCCAGCGCAGTTGTTGAATGGACCTGGGAGCTAGAGACGAACCCCCGTCATCCCCGTGGATGCGGGAAAGTAGTATCTCTTCGGAATGTCCCCCGTTATCGAGGACAGGATATTCAAGCACATTCCCGCCGGGAATAGCCAGTATCCGGAAAAGAGGGATTACCCCAGATACCTGAGCGGCATCAACAGCGCCCGAGGGATCGAACGGGTAATCTGAACCAGGGTGGCACCACGAAAGCATTACGCCTCTCGTCCCTTCACCGGGAAGAGTGGCGTTTTTTATTGTTCTCTAAACCTGTCGATGGAGGAATAACCTTGCCAGTCCAGATGAATCAGGACATCAAAGCAGCACCATACAATGTCAGTGCTAACACTCCGGTCAAAAAACGTGTCTTCTCCGGCATACAGCCGACCGGCAACCTGCACTTAGGCAACTACCTGGGCGCCCTGCGCAACTGGGCGCAAACACAGGCGGAGTACGATAACATCTTTTGTATCGTCGACCTGCACGCGCTTACTATGCCCATCACTCCACAGGAGTTGCGCCAGGCCACGCGCAGCTTAGCGGCCTTGTACCTCGCCTGCGGCTTGGATACCCGGTATTGCAATCTGTTTATCCAATCACATGTACACCAGCACGCCGAGATGAGTTGGATTCTGGAGTGCTTTACCCCTATGGGGTGGTTAAACCGCATGACCCAGTTCAAAACGAAGGCCGGTGAAAACCCGGATATCGTCAGTACAGGGCTCTACTGCTATCCCGTCTTGATGGCCTGTGACATCCTGTTGTACCACACCAACTATGTGCCGGTCGGTGATGATCAGCGACAGCACATAGAGTTTACACGTGACATTGCGCAGCGTTTCAACAGCCTGTACGGGCAGGAGGTGTTCACCATTCCGGAGGGACAAATCCGTACAGTGGGCGCGCGCATCATGGCGCTTGACGATCCAACAAAGAAGATGAGCAAGAGCGATCCGAACCCCGGCTCGCGCATCAATCTGCTGGATGATCCCAAAACGATCAGACAGAAGATTGCGCGCGCAACCACAGACTCGCAGCGGCTAGTCGCGTTCGACCCCGAACGCCCTGGCATCACCAACTTGCTCACCATCTACCAGGCACTCACGGGCCAGTCAGAGCAGGAGATCGAGGCCGAGTTCGCGGGCAAAGGTTATGGCGACTTCAAAGCTGCCCTCACCAATCAGCTGGTGACAACGCTGGCACCCATCCAGCAGCGCCACAAGGAGCTAATGAGCGATTTGCCAACGCTGGATGCCGTACTCAAACAGGGAGCCGACAACGTGCGCCCAATTGCAGCAGCGACGCTGCAACATGTGAAAGATGTTATCGGCCTGGGTTAAATCATTGTAAATGTAGTAGGTCCCCGATTTATCGAGGGACCGACCCTTGCGGTCGCCCTAGAGGCTGGGGAACTTGCTCGCGGTCTCCCGGTCGCCCTGGGACTTCTGGGGGCTTGCTTGCAGTTTGCGGGCGCTCTCGGCAATCACTGTTAACCAACGCAACCATACTCAAACAAAAAGGTGGGCACGTCATGTACTATCCATCCCTTGAAGAGGTCAGGCAACTACACAAGGCAGAGGTAGAAACTCTCTCCGAGCCAGGCAAGAGGCCGCTCCTGCCCCTCTATCGCGACATCCTCGCTGACATGGAGACACCCGTTTCAGCTTATTGCAAGACTGCACGCGGGCCTTACAGTTTCCTGCTGGAGAGTGTTGCAGGCGGAGAGCGCATCGCGCGCTACTCTTTCATAGGCATTGACCCCTATATGGTCATGATACATGATGGCGAAAAGGCCAGAGTGTACAGGATGCAGGACCAGGATGGGTACAATACCAGTGCTTGCGAGGAGAGAGCCTGCTGCGATCCCCTGGAGGTAATCGAAGCAGAATTGGGCCAGTATCGCTTAGTCGAGCCCACAGGAATCTCTCATGGCGAACTGCCGCGCTTCCATGGTGGGGCCGTCGGCTACCTGGCTTACGAGTCCGTAGCTCGCTTCGAACGCCTGCCGGTACCCGAGAAAAATGTCGTCGGCCTACCGCTCTCGATCTTCAGCTTTACAAAGACTGTACTTGTTTTTGACCATCTCAAACATCGCGTCAGGATTGTTACCCACTTGCATCTTGACGCGCCAGACCTTGAAGCAGAGTACCAGCGCGCGTGCGCCATCATTGACAATGTCCAGCAGTGCCTCCGCCAGCCTATGCGCTTACCAGAAGAGCCAGCTCCGATCGACGACCCGGCCGCACTACAAATCGTCTCCAACCGCACCCGCGCTGAATTCGAGGGCCTGGTGTGCCGCGCCATCGAGTATATCCAGGCAGGGGACATCTTCCAGGTCGTCGTATCGCAGCGCTTGAGCCGCCATGTCAACGCTGCACCTTTCACTGTCTACCGGGCACTGCGGGCCATCAATCCTTCGCCGTACATGTTCTTCCTTGATCTACAGGACTTCCACATTATCGGGGCATCACCAGAGTTACTCGTGCGCGTCGAGGATGGCGAAGTGACCATCCACCCTATCGCCGGGACCCGCGCTCGAGGAGCTGACACGCAGCGTGACCTGCAGCTCGAACAGGAATTGAAAAATGATACCAAAGAGCGCGCCGAGCACATTATGCTCGTTGACCTGGCACGCAATGACGTGGGACGTGTAAGTATCCCCGGCACCGTCCAGGTAAACCAGCTTCTGGAAGTCGAGCGCTATTCGCATGTAATGCACCTGGTCTCAAATGTCACCGGGCAACTCCGCGCCGGTGTAAGTTCTTACGACGCGCTGCGCTCCGGTTTCCCAGCAGGCACGGTATCGGGGGCGCCCAAGATTCGTGCCATGGAAATCATCAGCGAACTGGAGGGTGAGCAGCGCGGCGTCTACGCGGGAGCCGTCGGTTACTTCAGCCATTCAGGCAACCTGGATACCGCCATCGCTTTGCGCACGATGGTGATGATGAATGGACATGCCTACGTCCAGGCTGGAGGCGGCATTGTCGCTGACTCGGACCCGGGCGAGGAATACCAGGAAAGTATGAACAAGGCCCGGGCACTACTGCGTGCCCTCGACGAGGCAGAGGTGATCGCCCAGGAGAGAAAAGATGGTGTTTATGCTTTTACTCATCGATAACTACGACAGCTTTACGTACAACCTGTACCAGTACCTCTCGGAACTGGGCGCGGATATACAGGTGCGGCGCAACGACCAGGTAACGCTCGACGAGATTGAGGCACTGGAGCCCGACCACATCGTCGTCTCACCGGGGCCATGCACTCCCAACGAGGCGGGTGTATCCTGCAAGGTTATCAAAACCTTCGGGCCACGCATCCCTACGCTGGGAGTCTGCCTGGGACACCAGGCCATCGGGCAGGTCTATGGCGGGCAAGTCATCCGTGCTCCCAAGCCAATGCATGGTAAAACGTCTCTGATGCATCACCAGGGTCAGGGAGTCTTCAGGAATCTCCCCGCCCCCTTTGAAGCCAACCGTTACCATAGCCTCATCGTCGAGCGCCAGTCACTCCCGGCTGGGCTGGAGATTACCGCCGAGACGGCGGATGGACTCATCATGGGTCTGCGACACCGCACCTACCCGGTCGAAGGGGTGCAGTTCCATCCCGAATCGATTATGACCCCTGTTGGTAAAGACCTGTTACGCAACTTCCTGGCAATGTAAGAGGTATCTCCCAGAGATACCTGGAGGAGTAACGACATGATCCGTGAAGCAATTTCTCATATCGCAGCGGGAGCTGCGCTTAGCGAAGATGAGGCAGCGGCGGTGATGGAGGAAATTATGACGGGTTCCGCTACCCCGGCGCAAATGGGCGCTTTTCTTACAGCGCTGCGCTTGCGTCCAGGAGGTGAAACTGTCGAAGAGATCGCAGGTATGGCGCGCATAATGCGCGAGAAGGCAGTGCAGGTGCACCTGGACGCGAAAGTTTTAACGCATGCCCTGGACACATGTGGCACGGGCGGAGATGGCGCGGGTACATTTAATGTCTCTACGGCCGCTGGCATTGTGGCAGCCGCTGCAGGCGCACACGTGGCAAAGCACGGCAACCGTTCGGCCACCAGCCGCTGTGGCAGCGCCGATGTACTGGAAGCCCTGGGCGCACGCATCGATCTCGGCCCCGAGCAGGTAGCAAACTGCGTACAACAAGTCGGCTTCGGTTTCATGTTCGCCCCTGCCTATCACCCGGCTATGAAACACGTTGGCCCGGCCCGTCGCGAAATCGGCATCCGCACAGTGTTCAACATCCTCGGCCCACTGACAAATCCTGCTCATACGCCCTACCAGGTGCTCGGGGTGGCCGATGGCTCGCTGCTGCGCAAGATGGGCGAAGTACTACTCCACCTTGGCTGCCAGCATGCCCTCATCATCCACGGGGAAGACGGCATCGACGAGTATTGCAGGGCGGTGACCCTGCTTATAACGCAAATCTGCTGCGTGACCTGCTTGATGGCAATGCCAATGGTCCGGCAGCCGATATGCTGTGCCTGAACGCAGGAGCAGCGCTCCTGGCTAGCGAACAGGTGGAATCGCTGGCAGATGGAGTCAGGCTGGCTCGCACCACTCTGCGCGAAGGCAAAGCCAGGCAGAGACTTGCAGACGTCATTGCCTGTTCTCAGGCGCAGTCAAGGTGAACTATGTTTCTCGATCACATCGTTACTCAGACCGTCATCGATCTGGAGCAGCGCAAGCATGAGCTGCCGCTGGAAAAGCTTCAGCGCCTCGCCGCTGCACAGCCTGGGCCGCGTAGCCTGTTGACTGCCCTGCAACACAAACGGCAGGTTCGCTTAATCGCCGAAGTGAAGCGCGCTTCGCCCTCTAAGGGCTTGCTCGCTCCCCATCTCGACCCGGTAGCACTGGCACGCACCTACGAGATGTATGGAGCAGCCGCCATTTCAGTATTGACCGAGCCACACTTCTTTCTCGGCTCGCCCGACCACCTCATGGCAATTAAGCAAGCTGTAAGCGTCCCGGTGCTGCGCAAAGACTTCATTATGGATGAGTACCAGGTATACGAAGCACGCGCGTGGGGGGCTGATGCAATCCTGCTCATCTGCGCCATTCTCGACGATATCCAGCTGCGTCAATTGTTAAATAGAGCGCATGCACTGGGTATGTACTGCCTGGTTGAAGTACACAGCTGCGAGGAAGCTCAGCGAGCGGTTGCGGCAGGAGCAGCCATCTTAGGCGTCAATAGCCGCGATCTCGTGACATTCCAGATGCACCCTTACCTCATCCGCGAATTACGTCCACTCATCCCGCCTGACCGCATGGTGGTGGCCGAGAGCGGTATACACCATGCCGCGGATGCGCGTCGCCTGGCGCGCTTTGACATCCAGGCCATGCTCGTGGGCGAGTCGCTGGTCGTTTCGCAAAATATCCCGTCCCATATGCGCTCGCTCCTGCGGGGAGCCAACGAAGACATACAGGTGAAGATATGCGGACTGCGCACTCCCGAACACATGCGAACCGCCATGGCCGCGGGCGCGGATATGCTCGGCCTGATGTTTTACGAGCAAAGTTCTCGCTACATAGACCCGCACCAGGCACAAGCACTGCTGGATTCCATCAAGGAGGGCGAGCGCAGCCACACCGTAAGGGCCGATGATGTGGTTTCACAAAATAATCCGGACATCGGTAGGGGCCGATTTATCGCGCCCAGCGCCGATTTATCGGCCCTCGCTGGATTGTCGCTATCTAGGTTAAAAAGTGAAAGTTCATTATCGCGCCTTATCCACTCGATCTCACCCGATATTGTGGGTGTGTTCGTCAACAAAGATGCCGCGTGCATTAATGAAATCGCACAGCAGGTTGGATTACACGTCGTGCAGCTCCACGGCGACGAACCGCCCGAGTTCTGCCACAGCATCGCTCGACCCGTGATCAAAGCGCTCCGCTTACAAGACATGAGCGACATAGGCAAGGTAAGAGCATACCGCGAAGTTGCCTGGCGCATCCTGCTCGACACGCCGGCTCCCGGCTGGGGTGGTACTGGCATGATCCATGACTGGACCCTCGCTCGCGCAGCCGCCCAGGAGGCCCCGATGTTGCTGGCCGGTGGCTTGACGCCAGAAAATGTAGCAGCAGCCATCCAGCAGGTCCATCCGTGGGGAGTCGATGTTAGCAGCGGCGTCGAAACCAACGGGCATAAAGACACAGGCAAAATACGCTCATTCATTGAGCGCGTACGCGCAAGCCCAGCGCCATAGGGGTGGGCATTAATATGTAGGAGCGACCCTTGCGGTCGCCCTGTACCCCTGCGGTCGCTGTCCAGGGGGACGATGTGGCCTTGTCCGTTGCGGTCGCCTTTGGAGCCGCTAAATACCCTACGGTGGGAAGTTCGTCCCCGAAATCCTGATGACAGCCCTCGTCGAGCTGGAAAACGCCTACCGGCAGGCACGCGAAGACACAACATTCCAGGCAGAGCTGCAGGCACAGCTATACAGTTTCGTTGGACGCCCAACCACGCTCCATCACGTGCCGCGCTTTTCACACCTGGTTGCCCCTGGCGTCAAGGTCTACCTCAAGCGGGAGGACCTCGCCCATACCGGCGCCCACAAAATCAACAACTCACTCGGGCAGGGGCTGTTGGCCAAGCGCATGGGTAAGCAGCGTATCATTGCCGAGACCGGCGCGGGGCAGCACGGCGTTGCCACCGCCACAGTCTGTGCCATGCTGGGACTTGAGTGCATTGTCTACATGGGCGAGATCGATATACAGCGCCAATCGCTCAACGTTTTTCGTATGAAGCTGCTGGGTGCAGAAGTACGCCCGGTCACCAGCGGCAGCCAGACGCTGAAAGACGCCATCAATGAGGCCATCCGCGACTGGGTCTCCAACGTGGAAACAACTTTCTACCTCATTGGTTCTGCCGTCGGGCCGCATCCTTACCCGCGTATAGTGCGTGATTTTCAATCGGTCATTGGCATAGAGACGTGCGAGCAAATCCTCCAGCAGGAGGGGCGACTGCCCGACATCGTAATCGCCTGCGTCGGCGGCGGCAGCAACGCCATCGGTATGTTCTACCCTTTTGCAGGCAAACCAGAGGTGCAATTGATCGGTGTCGAGGCCGGGGGTTCCAGCCTGGAACCTGGTCAGCACGCGGCAACGCTAGTAGCTGGCCGTCCAGGGGTGCTGCACGGTGCGTTCAGCTATTTGCTCCAGAACGACGATGGGCAGGTCCTGGATACGCAGAGTATCTCAGCAGGTCTCGACTACCCCGGCGTAGGCCCGGAACATAGTTATCTGAAGG
>WNGR01005114.1_pt1 | contig 14099 bp, 10 predicted proteins | sample 5407581 | NCBI WGS metagenome assembly WNGR01 (sample SAMN13153383, study PRJNA577476) | soil metagenome | isolation source: 80 cm soil or saprolite under Garry oak tree replicate 2 | place: USA:California | collected 2016-06-15
GCCTCCCCACGCAGTGGGGAGGTCGGCTCCGCCCGCGTAGCGGGCGCAGCCGGGTGGGGAGATTCACGTCCGAAGGTCGAATCAGTCAAGTCCAGATAGATGGCGTGAATGACGTCGTCCAATGACTCGTCTACAGCCCTGACAGGAAACCGATGAACCCTGTAGCCCTTCGACTTCAGGTAGTCGTTCTTTCTTTCGTCCGAGTCGTCTTCATGTCCCGGACCGTCAATCTCGATCGCCAGCCGCTCGGATACGCAGGCGAAGTCGATAACGTAGGGTCCGACCGATACTTGGCGCCGAAACTTGAATCCATCAACCTGCCTGCCTCGAAGGCGCGACCACACGCGTCGCTCGGTCTTGGTCATGTTGTCCCGCAGCCAGCGGGCGCGATAGATCTCCGGCGAGTGCATGGAAACAGACTCGCTTGAGAATGCGTCAGGATCAAGGCAGGTGGTTAAGAGCGCTTTCGGGGAAGTGCGACTCCCCACCCGGCCGCGCGCTTCGCGCGAGGCCGACCTCCCCACTGCGTGGGGAGGCAAGAAAACCTAGTCCAGGGGTGGGAACTTTTCCGGGTGGCGTTCTCGCATCAGCGAATAAACCGCCTCTACAACGCTCTCCCGGTTCGGCTTCGTGAAATAGTCGCCGTCGGGTCCATACGCCGGGCGGTTGGCCGATGCCGCAAGCGTCCGCGGCGCGGCGTCAAGGTGCCACCACCCATCCTGCTTCTCGAGCACCTGCTGCATCATGAAAGCTGACGCGCCGCCGGGCATGTCCTCGTCCAGGAACAGCACCGCGTGCGTCTTCTCGACCGAGCGGACGATTGAGTGGTCGAGGTCGAACGGGTTGATGGTCTGCACGTCGATGACCTCGCACGACACCCCCAATTCGTCGAGCGCGCGCGCCGCATCGAGAGCGATCGCGCAGCACGCGCCGTACGTCACGACCGTCACGTCGGTGCCGGTGCGAAGCACCTCCGGCACGCCGAGTGGCACCGTGAAGTCGCCGATGTTGTCGGGTACGCGCTCCTTGAGGCGGTAACCGTTGAGCGCCTCGATCACGACACCAGGGTTGTCGCCGCGGAAGAGCGTGTTGTAGAAACCTGCCGCCTGCGTCATGTTCCGCGGCACCGCGATGTACACGCCGTGGAGGGCGTTCAGCAGCACCGCCATCGGCGAGCCCGCGTGCCAGATGCCGACCAGGCGATGGCCCTTCGTGCGGATGACGACCGGCGCCTTCTGGCCGCCGGCCGTGCGCCAGTGCAGGCTGGCGAGATCGTCCGAAGCGACCTCGAGCGCATAGAGGAAGTAGTCCAGGTACTGGATGTCGCAGATCGGCCGCAGGCCGCGCATCGCCGCGCCGATGGCCTGGCCCAGGATCGTCGCCTCGCGGATGCCGGTGTCGGTCAGCCGCAGGTCACCGTACTTCGCCTGCAGGCCTTCGAAGACCAGGTTCACGTCACCCAGCCGCCCCACGTCCTCACCGATGACGAAGAGACGAGGGTCGCGCGCGAAGTTGGCGTCGAAATTGCGAAGCAGCACCTGGCGGCCGTCGACCGCGGGCGCCTTCTCCGCGTACCTGGCCGTCACAACGGGCACCTTCAACGGCGACTCGTCCGAATCGCTGTAGACGTGTGAGCTGTAGCGCGAGGCGTTCTCGCGCCGGTAGTCCTCGATGAACTGGATCAGCTCGTTGCGCTCGGGAGAGTCCGACCCGCGCAGTGTGCGCAGCGCGAACGACGCCCCCGACAGGATCGCCGACCGCGTGACCTTGTTGGCATCCGTCAGCGTCGCCGCGACCTCAGCCACCTTCGGGGTATCGATGCGGCGCAGGATCGATACCGCGCGATCGCGCTCCTTTCGAACCGGCACCTGGTAGGCCTCCCATGCGAGGTCGCGCGCCGCCTCGACCGCTTCCTTGTCTGCCGCCTCCCAGCCCTCCAGCTGCGATTCGCTTGCCATGCCCGACTCGATGATCCAGTCCCGCATCCGGGTGAGGCAGTCGTACTCGACCTCGAAGCGGAGTCGTTCCTTCGACTTGTAGCGCTCGTGGCTGCCGCTGGTCGAGTGACCCTGCGGCTGAGTGAGCTCGGTGACGTGAAAGAGCGCCGGCTTGTGTTCCTTGCGCACGCGCTCGACTCCGTTCAGATATGCCTCGACGAGCGCGGGGTAGTCCCAGCCCCTGACCACGTAGATGTCGATGCCGGCGCGATCGTCGGGCACGAACCCTCGCAGCACATCGGAGATGGATGCCTTCGTGGTCTCCGCGGTGATGGGCACCGAGATGCCGTAGCCGTCGTCCCACACCGACAGCGCCATCGGCACCTGGAGGACGCCCGCAGCGTTGACGGTCTCCCAGAAATGCCCCTCGCTCGTGGCCGCGTCGCCGATGGTGCCAAAGGCGACCTCGTTGCCATTGACGGAGAACCCATCCTGGGCGCGACGCAGCTGCGGGTTGCTGCGATAGAGCTTCGATGCATACGCCAGCCCGAGGAGACGCGGCATCCAGCCCGCGACGTTGGAGACGTCCGCGCTGGAGTTGGGCGTTTCGACCGACCGCATGAACTCGCCGCGGTCGTCGACGAATCTCGTCGCGAAGTGGTTGCCCATCTGGCGCCCGCCCGAGGAGGGGTCGGCGTCGAGATTGGTGTTGCCGTAAAGCTGGGCGAAGAACGCGCGAACGTTCGACATGCGGGTCGCCCACATGAAGGTCTGGTCGCGGTAGTAGCCCGCCCGCCAGTCGCCCGGCCGGAACGCCTTCGCCATCGCGAGCTGGGCGACCTCCTTGCCGTCGCCGAAGATTCCGAACGTGGCGTTCCCGCGCAGGACCTCGGCGCGCCCGATGATGCTGGCGCGGCGGCTGGAGTAGGCGAGGCGGTAATCGGCGCAGACGGTCTCGGCGGCCAGGGCGAGCTTGGAGTTGCGAAGCGCTTTGGCCATCTGGAAGGCAGAACTTACGTTATCACGGCGTTTGCGCGGTGCCGCTTACGGGGTCTGGTGCCCCCCACACCCCGCCGCTGCGCGGCGGGGAGCTCCCCACGTGGTGGGGAGCCCAGTGAAATCGATTTCCTTACGCGGACCCGGCTCGTTCCGTCGGTTTGCCCGTCTCCCGAAGGAGGCCTGGCCGGCTGGCCGACAGCGCCTTCTTCATATGCCCATACGCCCGCTCGAGGTCGCCTCGGCGCTCGAGGATCTCCGCGTACATGCCATGGCATCTCAGCAGCCTCTCGCCGCTTCCAAACTTCCCAAGGCCGTGCAGCGCAAGCTCGAACTCGCGGTCGGCGCCCGCTGCGTCGCCGCGCTGGTCGGCAACCCTGCCCAGCCACATGTGAGCCTCGGCGATGTTCATCCCTTCCTGCAGGCGCTCGGCCAGCTTGAGCGCTTTCTGGGCGAAATCGGCGGCCGCATCGACGTTGCTCTCCTGGAGGCTGAGCTCGCACAGGCTGAGCAGCACGTGTGAGCGCCCCGTCTCGAGGTCCGTCTCCTCGCTCAGGTCGAGGGATCGGTCCAGGTGCTTGCGCGCGGCCACATGATCGCCCTTGGCCATCAAGATGAGGCCGAGCTCGTTCTCCACGCGCGCCAGCGAGATACGGTCGTGAAGAACCTCGAGCAGGGCCACCGAACGGCGCGCGTATCGGGCTGCGACCTCGATCTGGCCCTTCTCGCGGTAGGCGATGCTCAGCCCGTTGTACATCTTGGCAAGCCGCCGCAGGTCGTAAAGCGAGCCCGCGACGTCGATCGCGTCTTTGTAATAGCGGGTCGCGAGGTCCCACTCGTGATTGACGATGTGAACGGTGGCCAGCACGGCCAGGAGACGGGCTTCGGTCGTGTTGGGGACCGGGTTCAGGCTGCGGCAGAGGGCCAGTGCACGCTCCGCAAGCTCCAGCGCCTCGGGTTTCTGGGTCATGTAGGCGAGCGTCGCCTGAGATCCTGTGCACTCGGCGAGCATCAGGATGTCGCCGCCGGCCTCGAAATGCGCGGCGGCCTGTTGAAGAAGGCCGGACGCCTGGTCGGGTTTCCCGGTGGCAAGGTAGGCCTGCGCGATCTGATAGCGGATGTGGCCGAGACGGTGCGCGGAAGAACCCAGGCTGAGCAGTTTCTCGCCGAGCTCGATCACCTCGTGCTCGCGCCCGTCGAGCAGCATCCTTTCGAGCTCGACGAGACCGTCATGCGTTTCGTCGCTCATCCCGGAGGGATCGGCGAGGAAGAACTCGACGGGCTTGCCCGTCCGCCGCGCGATGTGCTCCAGCGTGGGCAGAGACGGTCGTGTTCGCCCGGTCTCGATCAGAAAGATCGCCGGAGCTGTGACGTGGCCTTTGCCCACCTGGGCAAGACTCAACCCGGCTTCGTGGCGCGCCTGTTTCACAGAACCGGCCCTCAGGTTCACCCCAGGCAACCGTCGCCGCTCCGACCTGACGGGCGCGCTCTCCGCAACAGATGCGGCCCGTTGGCGACCCACGATCGGAGAGCTTAGACCAATTTACTTAATGGGTCTATACACCCGGATCTGAAAAGGACGTTCCAGCGTAGGCAATCAGTCCTAGGCGGCCGGGAACGTTCCAAAGAGCTTGATCTGTGCGGAGGCCTCCTCGAGGTCTTTGAGCGCGGCCTCGGCGGCACCGGATGCACCCTCCTCGCCGTTGATCGAGAAGTCGAGGTAGAACCGGTACTCGAACGGCCGGCCGAGCATCGGCCGGCTGTCCAGCCGGGTGAGGTTGACGTTGCGCCGCGCGAAGCAGTCGAGCGCGTGCGCGAGGCTGCCCGGCCTGTGCGCTGCCACAAACGCCAAGGAACACTTAGACAAGGCGCTCCCCACCTCGGGGGGAGCGCCCTCGAGAAGCGAGGGCGTGGGGCGATTCGAGCTCGAGTTGACCTCGCGTGGTCGCATGGGCTCTCCCTTCTCGACGACAACGAATCGCGTGCGGTTCTCCGAGTCGTCCTGGATCGACTCGGCCAGCACGTACAGGCCGTATCGCTTGGCGGCCGCGCGACTCGCGATGGCGGCCGTACCGGGCTGGCGCTGCTCGGCCACGGCGCGCGCTGCGCCCGCGGTGTCGTGAAACGCAACCGAACGAATCTGTCGCTCGTGCAGGTAGCGGCTGCACTGCGCGAGGGCCTGCGGGTGAGAAAGCGCGCGCTCCACCGGCCCGGGCCAGCCGAGCAGGCAGTGCTGCACCGGCTGCACGTGCTCGCGCACGACCCGCAGGCCAGGCAGCTCCCACAAGAGGTCCGAGACCTCCTGCACCACGCCGGCGCTGCTGTTCTCGACCGGCAGAACCGCAGAGTCGACAGCGCCCACCGACAGCGCCTCGAACGTCAGGCGGAAGGTCGCATACCCAACGGCGTCGGCGCCCGGAAAGAGCGCCGCCACCGCCTCGTCCGAGTAAGCCCCAGGCTCGCCCTGGTACGCAATTTTCACCCTCCCCACCCCGTGGGGAGGTCGGCTCGCGCGCAGCGCCTGCCGGGTGGGGGGAAACGAGCTGGCAATATCGCCTAGCCGAAGATCATGTGGCGCAGGGTGTCGGCGACGTGGTTGTGCTCGTTGGGCACGTCGATCGCGGTGGCGTGCCCGTTGCCGTTCGATTCCCCGGATGCGATCTTGCGAAGGTCGTCGTCGTTGACCTCGCGCTTGGTGTCGGCGACCTGCAGGAACCGCTGCCACGCCGCCTCCGCCTTCCCGTCGGCGAGCTTGATCCCCAGCCGGCCAAGTCGGTGGTGGAACGCGTGCCGTCCGGAGCGGGCCGTGAGCACGATCCGTGAGTCGTCGAGGCCGACGTCCTCGGGCTTCATGATCTCGTAGTTGAGGCGGTCCTTCAGGACTCCGTCCTGGTGGATGCCCGAGGCGTGAGCGAACGCGTTGGCGCCGACAACCGCTTTGTTCGGCTGCACCGGAGTGCCCGTCAGCTCGGCCACCAGTCTCGACGTGGTGGTGATCTGCGTGGTGTCGATGCCGCACTCAAGGCCAAGCCGAGCCTGGCGGACACGCAGCAGCATCACGATCTCCTCGAGCGACGTGTTGCCGGCGCGCTCGCCGATGCCGTTGATGGTGCACTCGACCCGGCGCGCACCCGCCGTGACCGCGGACAGAGCGTTGGCGGTGGCAAGGCCGAGGTCGTTGTGGCAGTGCACCGAGAAAAGCGCATTCTCGCTGCCGCGGGCCTCGGTGATGACGCGCCGCACCAGGTCCCCGAACTCGCCCGGCAGGCAGTACCCGGTGGTGTCGGGAATGTTGATGACGTTGGCGCCGGCGGCGATCATCGTCTCGACCGTCTCGATGAGGTAATCCACGTCGGCCCGCCCCGCATCCTCGGGCGAGTACTGCACGCGATCGCACAGCGACCGCGCGTACGCGACCATGTCCGCGCCGCGCTGCAGAACCTGGGCGCGGTTCATCCCCAGCTTGCGGTCGATGTGGACGTCGGAGACGGAAAGGACGATGTGAATCTGCGGGGTCTCCGCATCCTTGATCGCGCCCCACACCGCGTCGATGTCCTCTCGAACCGCGCGAGCGAGAGCGGTCACAGTGGTGCCGCGGATCTCGCGCGCGATCTGACGGCAGGCCTCGAAATCGCCAGGCGAGGAGATCGGGAAGCCGGCCTCGATCACGTCTACGCCAAGCTTTTCGAGCTGGCGCGCGATCTTCAGCTTGGAGGTGGCGTCGAGGTGAAAACCTGGCGACTGCTCGCCGTCGCGCAGCGTCGTGTCGAAGATGTATACGCGGTCCACGTCTGATCCTCTCGTCATTTCTCTACCGGCTCCAACCAGGTCATCATCGAGCGGAGCTCGCGCCCGACCTTTTCTACGGGGTGTTCGGCGTCCTTCTTCCGCATCTCGTGAAACTTCTCGCGACCGTTCGAGTTCTCATCGAGCCATTTCTCGGCAAACGAGCCGTCCTGGATCTCGCGCAGCACCTGGCGCATGTTCTCCCGCACCTGGTTGTCGATCACGCGCGGGCCCGACACGTAGTCGCCGTACTCGGCCGTGTCCGAGACCGAGTACCGCATGAACCCGAGGCCCCCGCGATACATGAGGTCGACGATGAGCTTCAGCTCGTGGAGGACCTCGAAGTAGGCGAGCTCGGGCTGGTAGCCGGCTTCGACCAGCGTCTCGAAGCCGGTCTTGACGAGCGAGCTGACGCCGCCGCACAGCACCGCCTGCTCGCCGAAGAGGTCGGTCTCCGTCTCCTCCTTGAACGTGGTCTCGAGGATGCCCGCGCGGCCGGAGCCGAGCGCACGCGCGTAGGCCAGGGTGCGCCGGCGCGCGTGCCCGGTGGCGTCCTGGTGGATCGCCATCAACGCGGGCACGCCCTGCCCGGCTACGTACGTGCTGCGCACGAGGTGGCCCGGGCCCTTGGGAGCGATCATCGCGACGTCGATGTCCTGGTTGGGCTTGATCTGCGCGAAATGGATCGCGAAACCGTGCGCGAACATCAGCATCGCGCGCTCCTGCAGGTGCTCCTCGATCGACTCGCGGAACAGCTTGCCCTGGCCCGCGTCGGGCGTGAGCACCATCACGACCGAGGCCTCCGACACCGCCTCCGGCACGGGCACCGCGCGCAGGCCGTCGGTCTCCACCCGCTCGATCGACTTGCTGCCCGGGTAGAGGCCGACGCGGACGTCTTCGCCGCTGTCGCGCAGGTTCAACGCGTGGGCGCGGCCCTGGCTGCCATACCCGATGACCGCAACCGGCTCGCCGAGCTGAGGCGGGCAGTCCGCGTCGTAATTGATCTTCATGCGGTTCTCCTCATCACGACGGGGCCTGAGCGGACCACGTCCTTGACTCCATGCCTGGCCAGCTCATCGACGAAAGTACCGACCTCGTTGCCGTCACCCGCGAACTCGACCGTGGCGCCGGCCGGTCCGCTGTGCAGCAGCCTTGCCCCTTTTTCGAGCAGCTCGGACAGGTCCGCCGAGGCAACCCGCGCGACGACCAGCTCGCGGCTGTGGACGTCGTGGTCGGTGAGGTCTTCGACCTCGACCACCTCGACCAACCGCTCCAGCTGCTTGCGCACCTGGTCGGCTTCGGCGTGACCGTGGTCGATCTGCAGCGTCAGCCTCAGACGTCCCGGCTCCGGGCTCGGTCCGACCGAGATGGCGCGCACGTGAAAGCCACGCCGGCGGATGACCCCGGAAACCTTGGTCAGCGTGTTGGGCCCGTCCTCCACCAAGACAGAAAGAACCCGGATCTTGTCCTTCACCTCCCCACCCCGTGGGGAGGTCGCCCCCGCCGAAAGCGCGGGCGGGTGGGGGGATCCAACTGGCAAATTACTCACGACTCCGGCGCCTCCCAGAAATCATTCAGGCTCTTTCCGAGAGGCACGATGGGGTACACCTTGGCCTCGGGGTCGATGCGGAAGTCGATCAGGAACGGGCCCTTGGTGCGCTCGGCCGCATCGAATGCCGCGCTGACCTGGGACAACGAGTCGACGCGCATCGCCGGCAGGCCGTATGCGTCCGCGAGCTTGACGAAGTCGGGCATGTGCGTGAGGTCCACCTGCGAGCGGATGCCGCCGTAGAAGTCGTCCTGGAACTGGCGGACCATGCCAAGCGAGAAGTTGTTGAGGAGAACGATCTTGACGTCGAGCTGGTGCTCGACCGCCACCGACAGCTCCTGCGCGGTCATCACGAAACCGCCCTCGCCGGCGACGCACCACACCGGGAGCTCGGGGCGCGCGAACTTGGCGCCGATCGCGGCCGGCAGCGCAAAGCCCATCGTTCCGGAGCCGCCGGAGTTGAGGAAGAGACCGGGGCGGTCGTAGTTCCACCAGAGCGCGGCCCAGATCTGGTTCTGGCCCACGTCGGCGACGACGATCGCCTCGTTGCGGCACCGCCTGTACATGGCCATGAGCACGTCCTGCGGCTGGAGGTGGCCGTTGGAGTGCGTGTAGCGAAGCGGGTGCTCCTCGCGCCACGCATCGATCTGCGCCAGCCACGTGCCTCGGCTGTTCTCGGGTTCCGGAAGGTGCGGGATGATCGCGTTCAGCGCCTGCTTCGCGTCGGCGACGAGCTCGATCTGCGGGCGGACGTTCTTGCCCATCTCCGAGCCGTCGATGTCGATGTGTATGAAGGTCTTGACCTTGGGTGCGAAGTCGGCGAGCTTCGCGGTGACGCGGTCGTCCACGCGCATGCCGACCATCATCAGGACGTCCGCGTTCTGCACCGCCTTCAGGTTCCAGCCGGTGCCCATGAAGCCGGTCATGTGCAGCGAGAGCGGATGGTTGACTGGAAACGCGCCGATGCCGAGCAGCGTCGTGCCGACCGGCGTGGCCGCGCGCTCGGCCAGCTCGCGCAGCTCGGCTTCCGCATGGCTGAGCAGGACGCCGTGGCCGGCGAGCACGACCGGTCGTTTGGCTCCGGCCAGAGCGATCGCGGCGGCCTGGGCTTGCCCGAGGTCGGCGTGGCCGTTGGGCTTGTAGCCGGGAATCTCCAGCCGCTCGCGCGGCACGCTGGGCGCGTCGGCCTGCTGCACGTCCTTGCAGATGTCGATCAGCACCGGCCCCGGCCGCCCGGTGGTCGCGATGTGGAAGGCCTCGTGAATGACGCGCGGCAGCTGGCTGATGTGGGTGACCAGGTAGCTGTGCTTGGTGACCGAGCTGGTGGCGCCGATGACGTCGGTCTCCTGGAAAGCGTCCCGCCCGACCTGCGTGCTGGCGACCTGGCCGGTGATCGCGATCATCGGCACGGAGTCCATGTATGCGGTGGCGAGCCCGGTGACCAGGTTCAGCGCGCCGGGGCCGGAGGTGGCGAACACGACGCCCGGCTTGCCACAGGCGCGTGCGTAGCCGTCGGCCATGTGGGCGGCGCCCTGCTCATGACGCACGAGGATGTGCTTGAGCTTGGGATGGCCGGGCAGGTGCTGATAGATGGGCAGGTTGGCGCCGCCCGGGTAGCCGAATATCAACTCGACCCCCTCGCGCTCCAGCGCCTCCAGCACCATGTCCGCTCCGGTCACTTCGGTCGCAACTTCTCCTTTACAAACAAGAAGCCCCCGCCTTTCGGTCGGGGGCTTTGCGATCTCTTTACGACTTGGGTTAGGTCGCGCGAGCCCCCGACTGACCAAGGCCAATAAGGCCCAGGAGACCAAGAAGGAGGCCTACGAACACGCGCGACGACTTGTCCATGTGTTGCAGGATCTTAGGCCATCCCGACCGCGTGCAGTTGTGTCTGAGCCACAATTCCAGGCCGCTCACCTTGAATGGCTTGCACGCACGGGATGTGCTAGGGGCCGGTAATGTTGGCTCTCCGATGCCGACGCTGGGCCAGAAACTGTGGGATGCGCACGTGGTCCGCGCGACACCCGGCGAGCCCGACCTTCTCTATGTGGACCTCCACCTGGTCCACGAGGTCACGTCGCCGCAAGCGTTTGAAGGGCTTCGATTGTCGGGACGAAAGGTCCGCCGGCCCGACCTGACGCTCGCCACCATGGACCACAACGTCCCCACCCGCGGTGGCGCGCGCGCGGCGGACGACCTTTCGCGCAAGCAGATGGACGTCCTGGCTGAGAACTGCCGCCGGGAAGGCATCCCGCTGCATCAGATCGGGAGCCGGCGGCAGGGAATCGTGCACGTGATCGGCCCCGAGCTCGGCCTCACGCAGCCGGGGATGCTCATCGTCTGCGGCGACTCCCACACCTCCACCCACGGCGCCTTCGGCGCGCTCGCCTTCGGAATCGGAACGTCCGAGGTCGAGCTCGTGCTGGCCACGCAGTGCCTTCCACAATCGCGTGCCCGCGATCTCGCCGTGACGGTCGACGGCGACCTGCCGCTCGGCGTGACCGCGAAGGACGTCGTCCTCGGGGTGATCGGCCTCACGGGGATCTCGTTCGGGCAGGGCCACCTCGTCGAGTACCGCGGGTCGACGGTGCGCCGCCTGAGCATGGAAGGCCGGATGACCATCTGCAACATGAGCATCGAGTGGGGCGCCAAGGCGGGCATGGTCGCTCCCGACGAGACCACGTTCGCCTACCTGGAGCGCCGGCCGCACGCCCCGCGCGGCGCCGCGTGGGACGAGGCGCTCGATTACTGGCGGTTGCTGCCCTCGGACGCCGACGCTGTCTTCGACCACGAGATCCGCCTCGATGCGGCAAAGCTCGAACCGCACGTGACCTGGGGCACCAACCCGGGTCAGGTGGCGCCTGTGACGGGTCGGGTCCCCGAGCCGCGATCCGAGACCGATGCCCGCGCGCTGAAGTACATGGACCTGCGGCCGGGGGTCGCTCTCGCCGACATCGCCATCGACAGGGTGTTCATCGGGTCGTGCACCAACGCCCGCATCGAGGACCTGCGCGCCGCTGCCCATGTCATCGCGGGCAAGCACGTGCATCCGAAGGTGCGCGCGATGGTGGTCCCGGGATCCACCACGGTGAAGCGAGCGGCGGAGGACGAGGGCCTCGACGCCGTGTTCAAGGCCGCGGGCTTCGAGTGGCGCAACGCCGGGTGCTCGATGTGCCTGGGCATGAATCCGGACATCCTCGCGCCCGGTGAGCGCTGCGCGTCGACGAGCAACCGCAACTTCGAGGGCCGTCAGGGCGCCGGCGGGCGCACGCACCTGATGAGCCCACCAATGGCAGCGGCGGCCGCGGTGACCGGGCACCTGGTCGACGTCCGGGAGCTGCTCTAGCCGGTGGAACCTGTCAAGAGCGTCAAGGGCCGCATGGCGCCTCTGGACCGCGCCGACGTCGACACCGACCAGATCATCCCCAAGCAGTTCCTCAAGCGCATCGAGCGCACGGGCTTCGGGCCTTTCCTTTTCTATGACTGGCGGCAGGAGGACGACTTCGTGCTGAACCGGCCCGAGCACCAGGGCGCGTCGGTGCTCGTCACCGGCGCGAATTTCGGCTGCGGGTCCTCGCGCGAGCACGCTCCGTGGGCGCTTCGCGACGCCGGCTTCAAGGCGATCGTCTCGCCGAGCTTCGCGGACATCTTCCGCGCGAACTGCTACAAGACCGGGCTGCTAGCCGTGACGCTGCCCGACAGCCAGGTGCGCCACCTCATCGATCTCGCTTCGGAGGATCCGCAGGCCGCGGTGACTGTCGACCTCGTGGCGCAGGAGGTGCGCGGCGACGGGTTCACATACCCGTTCGCGATCGACCCGTTCTATCGCGACTGCCTGATCAACGGCCTGGACGAGATCGGCCTGATCGAGCGCCACGACAGCTCGATCGCCGCGTACGAATCGCGTCGGGCAACCTGGCTTCCAGCAGTCAAGTGAGGTCTGAGTTTCTGAGCTTCTCACCCCTCCCCACCCCGTGGGGAGGTCGGACCCGCGCGAAGCGCGCGGCCGGGTGGGGGGCTGCTCAGTGGCAGGGGCCGAAAAGTGAGGACTGAGTTTCTCAGCTTCTCGCCGCCTCTCATCGGTGAGGAGGAGATCGAGGAGGTCGTCAAGGCGCTGCGGTCGGGCTGGATCACGACCGGACCGCGCGTGGACCGGTTCCAGTCCGAGTTCCGCGAATTCATCGGCGCCGAGGCTGCGCTGGCCGTCAACTCCTGCACCGGCGCGCTTCACATCGCCCTGGCGGTGCTTGGGATTGGACCCGGTGACCGCGTCATCAGCACGCCGATGACCTTTGCGTCCACCATCCACGTGATCGAGCACGTGGGGGCGCAGCCCGTCCTGGTGGATGTCGAGCCGGACACGCTGAACATCGATCCGGAGCTGATCGAGGCCGCGGTGAAAGCCGACCCGACGATCAAGGCCATCATGCCCGTCCATCTATATGGGCACCCGTCCGACATGGACGCCATCCTGGACATCGCACGACGCCACGGGCTGGCGGTGATCGAAGACGCCGCCCACTCGCTGCCGGCGTCGTATCGCGGCCGCATGATCGGCGCGCCGGCAGGTGACGATGTCACCAACCTGGTCGCGTTCTCCTTCTACGCCAACAAGAACCTGGCCACCGGCGAAGGCGGGATGCTGACCGGCCCGCAGCACCTGATCGACCAGGCGCGCAAATGGTCTCTGCACGGAATGAGCAGGGACGCGCATCAGCGCTACGCGGAGGAGGGCTCCTGGTACTACGAGGTGGAGCTGCCCGGGTTCAAGTACAACATGCCCGACGTCCAGGCCGCCATCGGCATCCACCAGCTGGCGCGCCTGCCCCAGATGCAGAGACGGCGGCGCGAGATCGTCGACCAGTACGACGAGGGGTTGGCCGGGATGGCGGGGCTCGAACTACCGGTGCAGAGAAGGGATGTCGAGAGCGCCTGCCACGTCTACGCGATCCGCCTCAACCTCGAGCGCCTCACCATCAACCGATCGCGCTTCATCGCCGAGCTCAGGCAGCGGAACATCGGCTCATCGGTTCACTTCATCCCGATCCACATCCACCCGTACTACCGCGACAAGTACGGCTTCACCCCTGACCAGTTCCCGGTGGCTTACGGCGCCTACCAGCGACTGGTTTCGCTGCCGCTGAGCCCGAAGTTCACCGACGGTGACATAGCCGACGTCATCGAAGCAGTCGGCGACATCCTGGACAAACACACGAGCTAAGGACAATCAACTTCAGGTAAGCGTGTATCCGGTGCCGGGAACAAAAACGTCGTAAGCCGCGGCGCTTCCGGAGTCGCGGACCCAGACCGAGAAGCGATACGTGCCCCCAGGCAGCCCGGTCGTGTTCCAGTTGAAGGTTGAGCTGGTGGAGTAGCCCTGCGCTTTGGTCCAGGTGCTGGAGCCTGGGGACTGAATCCAGAACTCATACATCGGGTTGGAGCAGCCCGAGGAGCCGGCGGTGATCGTGACAGCCGTACCCGAGGCCTGCGGCGAGGCCGGCGCAGCGGAGGCCGTGACCGACGTACACGGAGTTGTCGTCAGCGTGTACGCCGTGCCGGGGAAAAACGCGTCATAAGCAGCCGCGCTGCTGGCGTCGCGAACCCAAACCGAATACCGGTATGTGCCGGCAGGCAGTCCGATCGTGCTCCAGTTGTACGTGGTGTTCGAGGAATAGGCCTGTGCCACCTTCCAGCTCCCGCCCGGGGTCAGGAACCAGAACTGATAGCGCGGGTTGGGGCAGCCTGAAGCCGTGCCCGTGACGGTGACCGCGGTGCTCGAGGCTTGCGGCGAGGCCGGCGTCGCCGACGCTGTGACCGACGGGCACGGTGTC
>WNGR01010184.1_pt1 | contig 14098 bp, 10 predicted proteins | sample 5407581 | NCBI WGS metagenome assembly WNGR01 (sample SAMN13153383, study PRJNA577476) | soil metagenome | isolation source: 80 cm soil or saprolite under Garry oak tree replicate 2 | place: USA:California | collected 2016-06-15
CTATTTGCGGCTCAGATGTACATCTCTACAATGGGTATATTCCCACCATGCACGAAGGGGATATCCTCGGACACGAATGCATGGGTGAGGTGGTTGAGGTTGGCAGCGCCGTGCCTAACCTCCGCTCCGGCGACCGGGTCGTGGTGCCGTTCACCATTGCCTGTGGCCAGTGTTTCTTCTGTCAGCGGGAGCTGTGGTCGCTCTGCGACAACTCGAACCCAAACGCCTGGATGGCGGAAAAAGCCTATGGCTATTCTGCCTCTGGACTTTTTGGCTACTCCCATATGTATGGCGGGTATGCCGGCGGACAGGCAGAATACATCCGCGTGCCCTTTGCCGACGTGGGCCCTGTGAAAATACCGGCCGGCCTCCGGGACGAGCAGGTCCTGTTTTTGTCCGATATCTTTCCCACCGGTTACATGGCTGCCGAGAACTGCAACATCCAGCGGGGTGATACCGTCGCCGTCTGGGGCTGTGGACCGGTCGGGCAGTTTACGATTCGCAGTGCCTACATGCTCGGCGCTGAGCACGTCATCGCTATTGATCGCATTCCAGAGCGGCTCCAGATGGCGCGTACACAGCATCAGGCCACCATCCTCGACTACCAGGAAGTCGATGTCAGCGAGGCGCTCCAGGATTTAACCGGAGGGCGCGGACCCGATGCCTGCATTGATGCGGTGGGGATGGAAGCCCATGGCACCAGCATTGATGCCCTCTATGACCGGGCAAAGATGGCCATGTTCCTGGCCACTAACCGCCTCCATGCTTTGCGCCAAGCCATCCAGGCATGCCGTAAAGGCGGCACCGTGTCCATTCCAGGTGTCTATGGCGGCTTGCTAGATAAGGTGCCGATAGGGGCCGCGTTTGCCAAAGGGTTGACCTTGAAAATGGGCCAGACGCATGTGCATAAATACCTACGTCCATTGCTCACACGTATCGAGCAGGGCGAGGTGGATCCCGCCTTTGTGATCACGCATCACCTGCGCCTGGAGGAGGCGCCATATGGCTATGAAATCTTCCGGGACAAAAAGGACAACTGCATCAAAATTGTGCTCCGGCCATGATGAGACAGCCCGAGGCGTACAGCTACCACCCCCAGTACGTGCTGACGTGTAGCATCAGGCATGGCTTCTCTCACCTTGAGAGCGTCTCTCACTTTCGTAGCTCATCGTGATAGAGTCCTGTCCTCCCTAGCTGTTATCTCTCCCGCGTGTCTACCCTCTCGTCTGAATCACAACGCCCGAGGCCCTTGTACCCATCATGGCATGAAAGTTGCTTACGCAGGTGTATACGGTGTGCTACAAGGGTCGGCGTTAGAGGTCGCACACCATAGAAGGATCCTAATCCTGGAGGAAGCTGCATCCATGCCAACTGTATCGTCGCCTCGCTCTGGACGCATGAAGACCGACAAGAAACAACCTGCACGTATTGACGGGAACGAGTGCCTGGAACGATATCTACGAGATGTGCGGCACTACAGCGTGCTGTCGCGCGAGAGCGAACGGGCCCTCGCCAAGCAAATTGTGGAAAGCCGCACGCAGTGGCAGGAGCAGCTCCTTGAGCACCTTTTGCATATTCCTCTGTTGTTAGCCTGGAGGCCACGTATAAGTCAGGGTACAGTGCGCCTGACGTCTCTCTGCCGCCAAGGAGCTACACCCACGATTACTGAGTTCAAGACCACGCTGCAGCGTCTGCACGCGCTGCGCGGCGAGATGCGCCATAAGGTCCAAGGGCAAGATGTGCCGCCGGCGCATACCGTCGCGCCGTTGCAGACCACCATGCGGGAGTTACTCCAGGGGCTGGATTGGCATCCGGAGTTTCTGCATCGGGCCTGGCATAAATTTCATTCCGCCATGACGCACGCCACGGTCGCTGGGCAGTACCGGCGCGCCGCGTGTTATGTCACGATGCTTGGCTACAGTATGGAGACATTATGCCGGCTGTGGCGCGACTTATGCCGGGTCTACAGCGTGATGGAACAAGCGAAACAAGAGATGGTCAACCACAATCTGCGTCTGGTGATCAGTGTCGTCTACAAGTTTCGCTATACCGGCCTGCCCCTCAGCGACCTGATTCAAGACGGCAATATTGGGTTGATGCGGGCGGTTGACAATTTTGACTATCGACGCGATCTGAAGTTCAGCACCTATGCTATTTGGTGGATTCGACAGGCTATTCACCGTGCCGGCTCCTCGCAATCCCTGATGCGGCTTCCAGAATATTGCCGCGACAACGTCCGACGCGTGCATCAGGTTGTCGACGCCTTCACTGTAGAGCATGGCAGGACCCCGACACCACAGGAAATTGCGCAGCGCACCGATATTTCTCTGGAACGCGTCGCCTGGAGCCTGGAGCATACTCCAGAGCAAATCTCCATCGACAATCCCCTGCCCGGTAAGCAGTGGCCACTCCGTGAGCTGCTCCCAGACACGCGCCTGACTAACAGTCATGAGATGCTGGTGCAACATGCTCTCCAGCGCTACACGCAAGATGCGTTAGCGTGTTTAACGCCGCGGGAGGCGGCCGTGATCTCTCGACGTTTTGGTCTGGGTGACCGTCCTGCCGAGACGTTGGAACAGATCGGCCGCGATTTGCATATCTCCCGTGAACGCGTGCGGCAGATTACGACCACAGCCCTGGATAAGCTCAAACAGCACAAAGCTATGCTTCAGGCATGCTTGGAACAATAAGCCACACTGTCCCTCTGCAACGGCTTTAGATCACGCCCCCCGCGGGTGCTGCCCTCTAGCGTCGCCCGTTCTTCGGGACTCAACAGGTCCTCCTGGGCCAGAGCCAGGAGACGAGCTACCTCCGCCACAATATGCACCCAGGTGCAACGGTTGACAAAGAGAGGGTGACGTATCAGACACCAAGACAGTGCGCCGTGTCCCGGGCAATGATGCGGGCTGGCGTCCCTCGCACTGCGGTATTGCGGGCCGTGTCCAGCCGCAGCCCACACCAGTCCATCTTGGCACAGATGCGCGCGCGCACCTCTGGGGCGTTTTCTCCAATGCCACCACCAAAGAGAATGGCGTCAGCACCGTTGAGTACCGCCAGGTAGGCGGCAATGTACTTGCGGACGCGATAGCAGAACATCGCCACCGCCAGCTCTGCTCCAGCATCACCCTGTCCTGCGGCTGCGAGCAATTCCCGCATATCGCTGGAGCGTTCTGACACCCCGCGGAGGCCCGAACGCGTGTTGAGCCAGGTTTCGACCTCAGCCGTCTCCACCCCTTCCTTACGGGCGAGAAAGCCTGGCAGCGCTGGGTCCAGATCCCCAGAACGAGTCCCCATCATCAGCCCCTCCAGGGGCGTGAACCCCATAGAGGTATCAACCGAGCGTCCAGCGTCAATGGCCGCGGCTGAGCAGCCACTGCCCAGTTGCAGGGTAATCAGCTTGAGCTGGTCCAGGGGTGCGGCAGTCAGGGCCGCGTAGCCCTCGCTCATGGAGCGATGCGCCAGACCGTGGAAACCGTAGCGGCGCAGGTGGTATTTGGTGGCCAGACTACGCGGGATAGCGTACTGCGCTGCCCATGCTGGCATAGTGTGATGAAAGGCCGTATCAAATACGGCGACCATCGGCACGCGGGTACCTAGCACAGCTTGCGCAGCCTGGATGGCTGCCAGCGCCGGCTCGTTGTGCAGGGGGGCCAGCTCACGAAGCTGGGTGAGGGCTGTAATGACGTCGTTCTCCAGGCGCGCGGGCGCAACAAAGTGAGGTCCGCCGTGGACAACGCGATGCCCGACGGCGTCTAAGCCGCCGGAGGCCAGGAAACCGATCGTGTCCAGCCACGCAAACATCCGCCGACTCGCCTCCTCATGGTCGGCGATGGTCGCGGTGTCCCGGTATACGTTGCTGCCCGCCTGAAAATCGAGACTTGCCGGACCGCCAATGCGTTCGATCACACCACGTGCTAGACAGCACTCTGGGGCAGGAGCAGCATCTCCATGTGTGGTGTCAAGGAGTTGAAACTTCAACGTGGAGCTGCCACAATTCACGACGAGCACACGCATCGTAGCATCCCTCCTCAGAGCTAGCTTTTCATTAATAGCATGGCGTTATGCAATAGATTACGCTATATATGAGCAAAGCCCATGCCATCTCTCGCAACAGGCACGCTACATGCAATTTTCCGAACCACAAAGACCAAAGTGCTGTCAAAGAAAGGGTGCTGACTCGTCAGCACCCGAGCTGTGCCAGCCGATGTAGGATTGTACTCTGTGAACGATCTCACCATCTATGACACTCTAGCAGAGAGCTGGTGGCAGGCCGGCAGTAAGCTGCATATGCTGGCGCGTATGAATCCGGCACGCTTTACCTACTTTGATACGATTGTAGAGCACTGGCAGGGGCTACGCGTGCTTGACCTCGGGTGTGGTGGTGGGCTGACGACTGCTTGTCTAGCGCAGCGTGGTGCCGCGGTAGTAGGGGTTGATCTCTCACGTGCTTCGCTGCAGCGTGTGGTCGGGCCGAATCCCTTCCTTTTGCCGACGCCAGCTTTGATGTTGTGTGGTGTACCGATGTGTTGGAACATCTCCCTGATGTGCCCACGGCTATAGCCCAGATCGCCCGGGTGCTCAAACCGGGGGGACTCTTCTTGTACGATACGATCAATCGCACCTGGCTGTCCCGCCCACTGGCGATCTGGTTTTGGGAATACCTCGCTGGTCTGGCACCACGAGGCACCCACGACTGGCGCTTGTTTATCAGGCCTCAGGAACTCCGCCGTCTGTTGACCCAACACGGCATGCAGTGTGGTGCTATCCATGGCATGCTGCCAGTCTGGTTATCTCCATGGCAAGGCTGGCGTTTCCGACTTGTGCGCTACACAGGTATCCTCTACCTCGGCTATGCTGTGAAACGTGTCGCGACTCTATGACGATCTCCCCCTCATCATGGGTGGGTCATTGCCTCCGGACGCACGATCTCGTCAAACGCCTCTCCTGTCAAGACGCCCAGCTTCACGCAAGCTTCGCGCAGGCTGGTGCCTTCGGCGTATGCCGTGTGGGCAATTTGGGCGGCCTTGTCATAGCCGATCTTAGGGGTCAACGCCGTTACCAGCATCAACGAGTTGTTGACGTATGCGGCGATGCGATCACGGTTGAGCGTGATGCCGTTGAGCAGATACTCCACAAAACTGTGACACGCATCATGGAGCAGCGTGACCGAGTGCAAGAAGTTGTAGATCATCACCGGCTTGAACACGTTCAGCTCAAAGTTTCCCTGGGAGCCGGCGAAGGCCATGGCAGCGTTGTTCCCGTGCACCTGTACGGCGATCATGGTCATGGCCTCGCACTGGGTCGGGTTAACCTTGCCCGGCATCATCGAGGAGCCCGGCTCGTTGTCGGGCAGGTGCAACTCGCCCAGGCCGCAGCGTGGGCCGGAAGCCAGCCAGCGCAGGTCATTGGCGATCTTCATGAGCGAGCCGGCGAGGGTGGTGAGCGCCCCGTGGGCAAAGACCAATTCGTCGTGTGCCGAGAGGGCCGCAAACTTGTTCGGGTGCGAACGAAACGGCAGTCCCGTGAGGTCGGCGATCATGGCTGCGGCACGCTCGGCAAACTCCGGATGTGTGTGCAGTCCGGTACCGACTGCTGTGCCGCCAATGGCCAGATCGTACAGGCCGTCGAGCCCCTGGTGCAAGCGCTCGAGGTCGCGGGCCAGCAGGGTGGTCCAGCCGGATATCTCTTGCCCGACCGTGAGCGGTGTGGCGTCTTGGAGATGGGTACGCCCGATCTTGACGACATCAGCGAAGGCGTGTGCTTTGGTGTCAAGCGCGTCGTGGACGCGCTGCACGGCAGGGATCAAGTCGCGATGCAATCTGGTTGCGGCAGCGATGTGCATCGCCGTCGGGAACGTATCGTTCGACGACTGTGACATATTGACATGATCGTTGGGATGAATGGGCTCCTTGGAGCCAAACACGCCGCCTGCGATCTCGATGGCGCGGTTGGCGATGACTTCGTTGGCGTTCATGTTGGTGTGCGTGCCGCTGCCCGTCTGCCAGACGCGCAACGGAAACTGCGCGTTGAGCGTGCCGGCAATCACCTCGTCGGCGGCCTGCACAATGAGCCGTGCCTTGGCTGGCGGGAGTTTGCCAAGCGCCTCATTCACCCGCGCCGCCGCTTTCTTCAGGATCCCGAAAGCCCAGATCAGCTCCGGCGGCATGAGATCATTGCCGATACTGAAATGGAGCAACGAACGTGCCGTCTGGGCTCCCCAGTAGACATTGGCGGGGACTTCTACCGTGCCCATGCTGTCCGACTCTAGACGCGTGGGCACGGTGTGTATCGGCTCTGGCATAGGGTGATCTCTCCCGCCATCACTGCACATACACGGTCTTGATGTTCACGAATTCCTTGATCCCGTAGTGGGACAACTCGCGACCGTAGCCACTGGCCTTCACGCCACCAAATGGGAGACGTGGATCAGAACGCACAAACGTATTCACAAAGCAGCAGCCAGCCTCCAGTTCCTGCGCGGCCAGCCGTTCGCCCTTGGCCTTGTCCTGCGTGAACACCGCGGCGCCGAGGCCAAAGCTCGAGTCGTTTGCCGTGCGGATAGCCTCGGCTTCGTCCGGCACGGCAATAATCGCGGCAACCGGCCCAAACAGCTCCTCGTCGTAGGCCGCCATGCCTTTCCTGACGTGCGTGAGGACGGTAGGCGGATAGAAGGCACCTGGGCCCTCGGGGATCGTGCCGCCCAGCAGACAGTGGGCGCCTTTGGCTATACTGGCCTGGACTTGCTGGTGCAGGTCGTCCCGCAGGTCATACCGGGCTAATGGCCCCATGGTGGTGTCTTCTTCGAGGGGATCCCCCATGCGGGCGGTTTGCATCTCGGTGACGAAACGCGCCTCAACCTGCTCCCGAATCGATTCGACGACAATGAACCGTTTGGCCGCAATACAGCTCTGCCCACTATTGATCAGTCGGCTAGCGGCACAGGTACGCACCGACGCCTCGATATCAGCGTCGGCTAGAATAATATAGGGATCACTGCCACCCAGTTCCAGGACTGTCTTTTTGACCACGGCCCCGGCCTTGCTGGCTACCGCCTGACCGGCAGGGGTGCTACCCGTCAGGGTCACCGCCTTGACCAGGGGGTGCTCAATCACCGCATCCACCTGGGCACTGCCGATGAGGAGCGTTGCAAAGAGATGCTCTGGGAACCCCGTCCGGCGGAAGACCTCAGCAATCGCCAGGGCACAGCCGGGCACGTTCGAGGCGTGCTTCAAGACGCCGGCATTGCCCGCCATCAGGGCCGGCGCGGCAAAGCGGAAGACCTGCCAGAACGGGAAATTCCAGGGCATCACGGCCAGGATCACACCCAGGGGCTGGAAGGTCACAAAACTCCTGCTGGCCTCAGTCTCCACGACTTCTGGCATGAGAAACTGCGCCGCCTGCTCAGCATAGAAGTCGCAGACCCAGGCACACTTCTCCACTTCGGCCCGGCCGTCTTTGACCGGTTTACCCATCTCCTGCGCCATCAGCAGGGCATACGCCGTCGCCTGATCGCGCAGGAGTTTGGCGGCCTGATGCATGCGGTGAGCCCGTTCGGCCAGGCTCGTCTGTCTCCAGCTCAGGAAGGCGTCATGGGCCTGGGCAATGGCACGTGCCACCTGGGCTGGTGCCATCTCCGTATAGGTATTGATGGTTTCCCCCGTCGTGGGGTTGACGGCTTGTATGGTCATGGAGGGCCTCCAACTCGCGTGCTGTGTGGTGCATTGCTCATGGCTTGTGTAGGTGCATGCGACGGGTCGCCTCAGCCAAACCATGGATAGACGACCCCTAGATGTGCGCCTGAGCAAAAGTCGTACCACTCAGTCTCCTCGTCTACCGGAGAGCGCGGGGGTCAACTGGAGCCGCTTGGTACGGTAGTCCAGCGTCAGCGTAAAATGCTCCAGAAAATCTCCACCCAGCAGACCATCGACGGGACGTGTCCCCGGGAAGGCATCCAGGATACCCACCTGCAGGTTTGTGACGATAGCGTCCCCCATAGCCAGAGCGGCGATGGGCACGAGTGGGAACCGCACTTGCTGCCCGCCGACCACTTTGAGCAGCCCCATAGGCCGAGAGCGTGTGGGCTGCAGCCCGGCACGCCGGGCCGTCTCGGGCGTCAGCATGGTGTAGGTGGTACCGGTATCGAGGAGGAGCGTGACTGGCTCGGTGTGATTGAGCGTGGCCTGGACCAGCATATGGTTGTCTATCACCTCAGCCGGCATCGTGCACAGCACAGCCGCAGGGGGCGAGGTCGCGAGGTGCGACGACGTGTCTGGCGTGTCCTGCGGAATGAGCTGCAGCCGACTCCGTGCATAATCGAGTCGCAGCCTGAAGTGCTGCAGAAAGTCTCCCCCCAGCAGCCCATCGATGAAGGGAGCATGCGGGAGCGCCGTAAACACCCCCACTTGCAGATCCGCCACAGCGGCGTCCCCCACTGCCAGGGAGGCCAGTCGGATGAGCGGGAGTTCCCCCTCCTGACTCCCAAGCGTCACCATAGAGCTCCTGGGTGCATCGGACTCTGGACTGATCCCTAAACGCCGAGCGGTATCTGGGGTCAACAGGGTACGTGTGGCACCGGTATCAAGCAGCAGTGTGACGGGCTCCTGGTGGTTGAGCACAGCGTGCACCAAGACCGTATGGCGCAAGGTCGCAAACGGGACAGCACTGCCAACAACCGTCGGGACTGGGGCGGTCGTGGCTGGCGTCGCACGCGGAGGCGTAGCGGCTTGTCTCTGGGTCAATACTGGCGGCTGCGGCGGCAAGGAGAGGTCAATCACCAGGCGCACGGGTTGGCCGTGATTATTGGTGCCGGTCAGGAGGATATGCCATGCCGGCGCGAGACGCCCCTGTATGCCGAAGCGCGCCTCGAAGCAACACGGAGAAGAGTAGAAGAATTGTCGCAGCTCACCATAGGGCCGGAGCTTCCAGAAAATGGCCGTACGCTCTGAAGTCGGTAGCACGGCGAAGCCTGGAGGGTAGGTCGTAGAGTCGAGCTGTGTGAACGTGATGCCACTGCCCTGCGTCTCTTCCAGCACCAGCATGAACGTATAGAGTGTGCGCTCGACGCCGTCGACCGTGCGCGTGATGGCGCGAAAGTCGGTGGCTTGCCAGGTAATCGAGGCAGGCTCTGCGTCGCGACGGGGGCTCGGAGTGGTACAGGCGGTCAGCACGATGGTGACACACACGGCGAGAAGCGCAGCGCCCAGGGCGGTGGTGGGCGGCAGCAAGCGGCGCAGCATAGGCCCTCCTGCGCAGGGATAACGGTCATGGACAATAGATGGTCTGCAGAGAGAGGCGGGGTACTGTACCGAGGCAGGAGGAGAGAGTCAAGAGCCAGGGGGAGGTGCCAGGCGCGCGTCTGGCACCTGGAGCTTAGGGTATGGCCTTGTAACCAGGTCTCTCACAGTGATTGGTGTAACTCTCAAATTGAGAGAAATACCCATACTCTTGTAGCGGGATCTGTGCCGAGCGCGCTCGGTCATTACAGACCAGCCGGTATCCCTGCAGCGCGCCAGTGCAGGTGACCCGGTGCGTGTTTAAGAGATGCACGACCGTCTCTGTGACAACATTGTCTTCGTCTGGGCTGAGCTCTGCATTGAGGGTAGCCACCAGATCATACAAAGTTGTCTGGATTTTCGCGGCTTGTGACATTAGCGTATCTGCTATGTTCTGTAACAGCGTTTCCACACTAAACCCTTTACATATCGATATTTTTCAGCAACAAATGAGCTATGAGAACTCATTTGTGTCCTGAAATTTCCTGTACAACAGGTATTTTTGCAGGATGAAAACTACACAATAGAGAAATAAAGCAATATTTATGCCAAACGTAGTAGGGAAAAATATAGTCTACGGCCTATTATCTCAGCCATAATACAGTATACTGCCATACCGCAGCCGTGTGGTTATATGTGGGTAGCCAGTTTTGGTATAGATTTTGCTCTACGCTTAGGGCGTTGATCACGGGGAAGGTACGTTAAGGGTATGCCGAGTTGTCGCCTGGCAGCACCGTGGTGTCCCTGTTCTTCTCCGCTCGCCATCACGGCCGCCATAGCTAGAAGAAGGAATCCTAATGCGCTTAGACATCGAGGGCAAGCACATGACGCTGGCCCCGCATCTAATGGGGTGGATTGCCGAGCGACTGGAGGACCTCAATACGCCCTATGACGACATCTGTGAGGCGCGTATCACCTTTGTGCAACAGGGACGGCGTGATGCCGTATGCATTGAGATCCTCCTCGCCGGGAAGAGCCTCCACGTGACCCAGCGTGGCGCGACGCCGAATGCTGCGGTGGATGCGGCATTCCGGGTGGTCCAGCGGGAGTTACATGACGTCCGTGCAGCGCGGCGGGCCCGCACCTCCGTCGGCGTGGCCCAGGACACCTGGCAGGCTCCTGTGCCGATCGCCACTGGGAAGGCCGCACGCTCCGTACCCCAGGTGTAGGCCGGGCAGACACAGCATCGACACATCACTTGTGCGAAGGAAAACATGTATGGCGACGAAACGTACGATTCATGTGGTAGGCACCGGAACCATTGGTGAGCCGTTGCTAGGATTGCTCTTGCATACCCAACGCGCCCTGGAAGTCGACGAGATTACGTTTCACAAGCACAGTCCCCGCTTAGGGGATCGCGCCAAGATCACCAACCTGATGCGCCGGGGGGCGCGCCTGGCCGTGGATACAGAAAAACGCCCCGACTTCGAAAAGTTGGGCCTGCAGCCTGTCTACACGACCGAGGAGGCCCTGGCCCAGGCCACGGTGGTGATCGATTGTACCTCGGATGGACTGGGACTCGCCCACAAACGTGACTGGTACGAGCAGTTGACCAGGGCGCAGGGCTTTATTGCCCAGGGCAGCGAGACGGGCTTTGGCAAGATGTACGCCCGCGGCATCAACGATGAGGCGCTCGTGCCGGGTGAGGATCGCTTCGTGCAAGTGGTCAGTTGCAATACCCATAATCTGGCCGTCTTAATTGCCACCCTGGCCTTGCACGACGAGGCGCCCGATAACCTCCTTGAGGGGCGCTTTGTCTGTATGCGGCGGTCGAGTGATATCAGCCAGGAGAAGAGTTTTATTGCAGCACCCGAGGCCGGCGCCCATAAGGACGGACAATTTGGGACCCATCACGCCCGCGATGCCTGGCATCTGTTCCACACGCGCGGCTTCGACCTGAATCTGTTTTCCTCCGTGATTAAGCTCAATACCCAGTACATGCACAGTATCTGGTTCAACCTCCGTGTGCAGCGTCCCGTGACCCTCGATGACGTGATCGAGAAATTGTCGGCCAATCCCTATGTGGCCCTGACGCATAAAATCATGGCGGGTCCGATTTTCTCCTTCGGGCGCGATCATGGCTATTTTGGCCGTTTGCTCAACCAGACAGTGGTCTCGATCCCGACGCTCACCGTGCGCGATGGGCATGAGATCACGGGCTTTTGTTTCACCCCCCAGGACGGCAATTCGCTCCTGAGCAGTGTCGCGGCGGCCGCGTGGCTGCTCGATCCTCACACCTACGATGAGCGCCTTGGCATCCTCAGGCCGTATCTCTTCACGGAAGTCTGAGCGGAAGCGCCTGCCCTCCCCTGTCGCGGGGGAGGGCAAATATCCACGCCTAATGCGACCAACGTGATAAAACGGGTTGGTGTACCCCAGGTAGCTCATCGTCTCTTCTAGACAGGGCTTGACGCCCAGGGTATGGCGAGGTCGTCCAGCGTCTCAAACCCCCCATGGTGCTGTTGCAGTCCTCGCATCTCGATTTCAAGCCGCGTCGACAGCGGCGTGAGGAGGAGAAAGTGAAAGCCGCGGCGGGGCGGTCCATCGAAGCAATCGTCGAGGTGGCGCCGCCGCCAGTCCGTGTAGAGCTTGCTCCGTGCGCCGCCCCCCCCTGTCACCAGGAACGTCTTCGCGACGCGGGTGAAGCGCTCGTAGCTATGCACATGTCCAGAAATCATCGCCAGAGTTTTCCGGGCCTGCATAAAGGGCGGCACAAAGGCGCGCTGCACGGCGAGATCGTCCGAGACCAGAATACTGTTGGTATACGGAGGATGGTGCAGCAGGACGAGGACGCCCCGGATGTCAGCCCTCTGTTCAAAGCGCTGCAGCTCCTGCTTGTACCAGCGGACCTGCGTACGCCATTGCGCCACTGGCAGCCGACGCGCGTTCGAATCGAGAAAAATGAGCCCCAGCGGCCCGTAGGTTCTCGAAAACCAATGGCATTTCTCCAGGTGTGGGAAGCGTGTAAAGAAGTGCCTCAGAGCCGCGTGCCGCACAATCCCATAGTCATGGTTACCCAGGAGCGGAAAGACCGGCACACGTGCGTCGTACAGGGGTGTAGCCAGTGTGTCGAACGCGCTCCAGTTCGCTGCGGAGGAACCACAGAAGACCAGGTCTCCCACAATCGCCAGAAAGTCCGGGGCCTCCATGGTGATCTGTTGGATGAGTTGCACGCGCTCCCGGGCATTCGACTTGCGCCAGAACTCCACCTTGGAGGTGGGTTGCACATCACCGATAATGGCGAAGCGGCCTTTGTTGTAGGGAATGCTTTCACACTGTCGAGGCGGTTCCGCACGCGTCTCCCCGAAGTGCTGCTTGAGCATCGCCAGCATGCTGCCGGGTGGGGTCAGGCGTCGAGGGAAGCTCCTGCGTGGGGTCATCTTTGCCTGCATATGCCTTCCTGCTGCGTCAGATCGTCTATCATCACCGTGCACAAGCACAACCAGCGCTTGCCCATAGGCCTCGCTGCCGTTACACCCTCGTCGGTGCCGGGCACGATGGGCAGCCTCTGCCCCCGCCCGCGTACCAAGACATGACGACACAAGACATAATATGGTACCCCAAGAGACTCGGCTCTGTCGCCAGTTATTCTGTTTTACAGCGATAACCCTCGTGCTGCCAACGCAGAGAGCACAGCTCAACCCCATACCTCTCCTACAATGTGCAACCACATGGAATCTTCAGTCACCATAGAGCACAGGTAGGGCCATTTTTATGCCGCCCGCGAGAGCGGCAAGGCTCATGAGGGCGAGGGCATAGAAAAACGTCTGGCCAGGTCCATAGCTCGTTGTATCCACAACCAGTATGTGCGGACGCTGGCGGTTCTGTGTAGGGTCGAAACTCGTCTCCTCCGCCTCTCATAATTATTGTTTCCTTTTTATCACTACAATCTCTGCATTTTCTATGTAAAATTATGAACTGTAGGATGTTAGAAATTTCGTAGAGATACGATGATTAAATGAGGTTTTGCAGGGACAGACATGGCACAGCGCCGTCCACACCATAGTGCACGCTCAACGCTTGCACTCATCCTCGGCCTCGCCGCACTGCTCGTGGCCATTGTCGCTCTCGTGATCGCGAGCCTTGGGGACGGTGCAAAAGGGCCGAGAAACGTGCACCTACAGCGGTATCGTGTGAGGCTGCTCCCGACCCGGCCTGATGAACCACCCGCCCGGGACCTCATGGGAGCATCAGCCACGGTCGAGTCGGAGAGTGAGGGGACGGCACATCGGCCAGAGCGTGGGGCTACGCCGGCGCCCTGGTATGGACTCTGTCCCTACAAGAGCGTGGCCTCGCTTGACGATTTTCGTCGGGTGGTGGGCAGTAATCAACGTCTGGTAGCGTATTATGGCAGTTTTAATTGGGACAAGGCGCGGCTCGTGACAACTGCGGTGCCACGGTTGGTCTATGTGAGTTACCAGAAAGCAGGAGCACTAGCGCGGACCAAGTACCCGCTGCTTTTACCGAAGGGCGATACGCTGCTGACCGATGGAGTTCTCCAGGCACGCACGTACTGTTGCAACGAGGTGTTCGAGATCGTGGATGCACCGCCACCCCCGCCCTCAGAAGGTGAACAGCCGGCATCGCCGCTCCCGCCCTCCCCACAGGCGCTCTGGCCTCCTGAATCCCCGCTATCGCTTGCCCCACCAGCCGGTGAGACACCGCCATCGGAACTCGTAGCCCCGCCTGGAGCGCCCCCCTTCTCGCCGCCCTCTACACCGGCAGACGTGCCACCGTCGTCACTCCTGCCCCCGCCTGGCGGGCTCGCATCCCCGGCCCATCCAGACTCTGCCCCAGCGCCGGTGCCGGTGTCACCATTGCCGACT
>WNGR01021557.1_pt1 | contig 14098 bp, 11 predicted proteins | sample 5407581 | NCBI WGS metagenome assembly WNGR01 (sample SAMN13153383, study PRJNA577476) | soil metagenome | isolation source: 80 cm soil or saprolite under Garry oak tree replicate 2 | place: USA:California | collected 2016-06-15
CACGTCCCCCACCGAGAGCAGCCGCCCGAACGCCTCTTGAGCGAGGCGGCGCCTGAGTTCCGCGAGCCCCTCCCCAGTCACGACCGAGACGCCGTCGGACGGCTCGTGCAGGTCCGCCTTGGTGCGCACGCGCACGACCGGAGCACGCACGGTTTCCAGGAATTCGTCGCGGGCCGACTCTTCCCGCTTCCCTCTTCCCTCTTCCCCGGCCTCTTCACAGAAGAGGACCAGGTCCGCCGCCCCGAGATACTTGCGCGACACTGCGACGCCCAGTTTTTCGACCCGGTCGTCGCTGTCGCGCAGCCCGGCCGTGTCCACGAGCCGGAATGGGAATCCCTCGATCACCGCGTGGGCCTCGATCGCGTCGCGCGTCGTTCCGGGAATCTCCGTCACGATCGCGCGCTCGGCGCCGAGCAGCGCATTGAACAGCGACGACTTGCCGGCATTCGGTGCGCAGGCGATCACCACCAGCGCGCCCTCGCGCAACCGCTCTCCCTCGGGCGCCGTCGCCAGCAGCTGCGCGATCCGGTCGCGCGCGGCGCGCCAGGCGCGCTCCACGCGCTCTGGCGCCACGGGGCCTTCGTCCTCCTCGGGAAAGTCGATGTCGTAGGCGATCAGCGCTTCGAGCTCCAGCAGCTCGGTGCGCAACAGCTCGAGCCGCGCCGAGAGCCCGCGGTCGAGCTGGTGCAGCGCGCGGCGCGCCTGCGCCGGCGAGCCCGCGTCGATCAAGTCCGCCGTCGCTTCCGCCTGCAGCAGGTCGAGCTTGCCGTTGAGCAGGGCGCGGCGCGTGAACTCTCCCGGCGCCGCCGGCCGCGCCCCGGCCGCCACGAGCGCCGCGACGGCGGCAGCCGGCACGAGCAGCCCGCCGTGCGTCGAGATCTCGACCAGGTCGTCGCCCGTGTAGGTGCGCGGGGCGGGAAAGCACGCGGCGAGCGCGTCGTCGACGAGCTCGCCCGTAGCCGGATGCACGAGCCGCACCCGACGCACCGTACGCGCCGGGTCGGGGCGAAACGGGCGGAGCGCGCGGGCGGCGACCTCGAACGCACCGCGGCCCGAGAGCCGGATCAACGCAAGCGCGGAGCGCCCGGGCGGCGTCGCCAACGCGGCGATCGGATCGCTCAGCACCCTTCCCCCTTCCCTCTTCCCCCTTCTCCTACGTTCGCTTCCCCTGCTCCCGCATGCGGCGCAGCGCGATCATGTACTGCTGCGGCAGGCTCACGATGTTCTGCACCGCGTAGTACAGGTTCAGCCCCGACGCGAACCGCAGGAACAACAGCGTCATGAACGCAGGCATGAAGTACAGCATCGTCTTCGCCTGCGGGTTGGGTGGGACGCCGATCTGGCCCAGCTTCGAGAGCGCGAACATCGACAGCCCCATCACGACGGGGATGATGTAGTACGGATCGGGCCGCGACAGATCGGGGAGCCACAGGAACGGCACGCCCCGGAACTCGATCGTGTTGGCGAACACGAAGAACAGGGCGAACAGCACCGGCAGCGGCAGCAGCATCGGGAGGCAACCGCCCAGCGGATTGACGTTGTGCTCCTTGTACAGTCTCATCATCTCCCGCTGCAACCGCTCGGGCTCGTTTTTGTAACGGTCCTGGACCTGCTTGATGAGCGGGGCGACCGCCTGCATGCGAATGCTCGACTCCATCGCCTTCTGGTTGAGCGGCCAGAGGAGCGCGCGGATCAGGACGCCGAAGATGATGAGCACCCAGCCGTACGCCAAGCTGAGGCGGTCGTGCATCCAGATGAGGATGTTCACCACCAACACCGACACCGGCTGGATGATCGGCCGCAGGAACCCGCCGTACGGGTTGGCGTCGTCCAGGTCGTGGCCCAGATGCGCCAGCCGGCGGTACTCGAGCGGCCCCGCGTACACGTCGTAGCGGAAGTCGCCGGCAGGAGGTACGGGCAGCGTGAGCGCCAGGGCGGTCCGCGTCGCCACGGACGACTTGCCGAACAACGATGAGGCGGTGATCGCGCGCGGCCCGCCCACGGCGATGCCGCCGCCGAACTGGGGCCGATTCTCCCCCATCGCCAGCGCCGCCACGAAGAAATACTTCGACTTCACGCCCGCCCACTCGAACGGCCCGTCCAAGATCTTGCGCTCGCCCGGCTGGAGGGACTGGAACGCCGTGCTCTGCGTCTTCGCAGCCTTCGTAACGACGGCGTAGTGCCTGAAGTCGTCGATCGAATCCGCCTCGACCGAGCGGATCCCCTCCCCGAGGCCGACGAGCAGCGTCGAGCCGCTCGAGCCGAAGCCCTCGAGCCGACCCCGCACCTCGAAGACGTACTCTCCGGGGAAGAAGCGGTACGCGAGCGTCACCCGCGCGCCGCCGCGCTGTCCCGTAAGTGTCAGCGCCACGGTGTCTTGACCGACCCGCAACCGCGGCGCACTGGGTGTGAGACTCCAGGCGGAGAACGCCGTCGTGTCGCCCCCGGAGATGCGGGCGGATACCAGCAGCGGCAGGCCCTCGGCCACGAGCTGCACGGCGGCCCCCGAGTCCCCGGGCGCGAACGAGCGGTAGTTCGAGAGCTCCACGCGCACCAGCGCGCCGCCGCGGGTACTGAACCCGAGGCGATAGAGGGGAGACGTCACCCAGACCGTTTCCGCTGGCGCGGAGCCGGATAGCCGGATAGGCGGATAGGCGGATGGTTGGTCTGCCGCCGCAGGCGCCGCAGCGCTCTCCCGGGCCACACGGCTACTATCCGCCAATCCGCCTACCCGACTGACCGCCTGCTTCTTCGGCGGGAACAGGATGCTCGGCAGCACGGCCACGATGAGCATCAAGACGATTGCCAGAATGACGCGTCGTTCCACGATGCGCTCTCAGGGGACCGGATCGTAACCGCCGGGATGCAGCGGGTGGCAGCGGAGAATGCGCTTCACGCCCAACCACGAACCTCGCAACGCGCCGTGGCGCTCCACTGCCTCGAGCGTGTAGCGCGAGCACGACGGGATGAAGCGACACTGGGTGAACACCAGATGCGATAGCGTCATCTGGTACGCGCGAATCAGCGCCATGACGGCGAGGCGCGGCCAGCGACCGACGTTCATGTGATGCGGCTCACGCCGTCCGTCAATTCGGCGCGCAGGACGGCAAACGGGGCGGCGTAGGCGGAGCGCTGCGCGCGCACAACGAGATCCACGGCGGGGAGCGACGCGAGCGCGTCGCGTCTGAGAATCTCTCTCAAGCGTCGGCGCAAACGATTGCGGGCCACCGCGCTGAATTGGTAACGGGGAACGATGATCCCGGTCCGCGGGTGGCCCGCTCGATTGGGGCGCCACGCCAGGTCGAGATGGCGGGTGCGCAAACGGCGACCGTGATCCCAACAAGCGGTGAGGTCCGCGGCGCGGGCGAGGCGCACGCGACGCGGGAACCGCTCTCCCGTTACCGGCTCCGGTGCTTGGACGGCAGGCGGACGGTGAGGCGCTTGCGCCCCTTCTTCCGCCGGCGGGACAGGACGGCGCGGCCCCACACGTCTTTCATCCGCGCGCGGAAGCCGTGCTTGTTGATGCGCCGCCGATTGCGCGGGCGATACGTCGGACCCATACATTCCTCTCGTGAGCCGGGAAACGTACACCGCCGCCCGAGCAGCGGTCAAGGTTGACTTTTCCACATGCGAGCCGTAGTTTCGGGCCGCCCTTGCTGGACGTCCCACCTTTCGTTACTCGCGGATGGAGCAGTCTACTAAGGAAGCCTGGAAGCGCCTGCTCGACGAGGCGCGGCGCGAACTCCCCGACGCGGCGGTGCGGACCTGGCTCGAGCCCTCCGTGCCGATCGCGCTCGACGACGGCCGCCTGATCGTCGGGGCCCCGGATCAATTCGCGGTCGAGTGGAACGAGTCGAAGCACGCCAGCGTGCTGGCGCGCGCCGCCGAGCGCGTGTTCGGACGGCCCACGGCGGTCGTGTTCCGGGTGCAGGAAGACCGGCAGCAGCGTCCCCAGATGGATTTCTTCGTCGCGCCGCGCGAGGCCGCGGCGGCCGACAAGACGGGCGTCCCCACGACCCCGCTCAACGAGCGCTACACCTTCCAGACGTTCGTCATCGGCAAGTCGAACGAGCTCGCCGCCGCGGCGGCGCACGCGGTCGCGGAAGCCCCCGGGAAGACCTACAACCCGCTGTTCATCTACGGCGCGACGGGCCTCGGCAAGACGCACCTGATGCAGGCCATCGCCCACGCGGTGCTCCACAAATACCCCGGCACGCGGGTCCACTATTTCGGCGCCGAGCAGTTCATCAACGAGGTCATCGAATCGATCCACGCGCGCACGATGCCCGAGTTCCGGCGCCGCTACCGCAACGACGTGGACCTCTTCCTCGTCGACGACGTGCATTTCCTCGAAGGCAAGGAAATGACGCAGGAGGAGTTCTTTCACACCTTCAACGCGCTGTTCGAAGCGCACAAGCAGATCGTGCTCACCTCGGACCGGCCGCCGAAGGAGATTCCCGGGCTCGAGGACCGGCTGATCTCGCGGTTCGAGTGGGGCCTGGTGGCGGACATCGGCCACCCGGACCTGGAGCACCGCATCGCGATCCTCCGGAAGAAGGCGGAGCAGGACCACCTCGAGCTCACGATCCCGGACGACGTGCTGCGCTTCATCGCCGAACACGTGCGGCAGAGCGTGCGGGAGCTCGAGGGATGCATCATCAAGCTGCTGCTGTTCGCGTCGCTCAAGAACCGCGAAGTGACGATCGAGCTGGCCCGGGAGGCCCTGTCGGACAAGATCCGGCAGGGGGAGGAGGGCGCGAGCTACACGCAGCCGACGCCGAGCATCGACCGCGTGCAGGAGGTCGTCGCACGCCGCTGGGGAGTCACGCCGGAGGGCTTGCGGTCCAAGGCGCGCACCAAGACGCTCACGATCCCGCGCCAGGTCGCGATGTACCTCGCGCGGGACATGCTGGGCATGCAGCTGGTCGAGATCGGGCAGGCGTTCGGGGGGCGGGACCACTCCACCGTGATTCACTCGGTGGACAAGGTGGAGCGCCAGATGGTGCGGGACCGGACGTTCAAGGAGCGCGTCGAGATGGCGCGGCAGGAGTTGTCCGCACTCTAGCCAACATGTGGGAAGCGGGCGTGTGGGCGCGTGTGGGAATGGGGCAAGCCTGTGGGGAAGCGGCTCGATACCAACACTCCCAACACGCCGCTCACACCGCGGCCGCGGAGGGACGGCTGCCTGGCGGACGCAGGTTAGCACCACTTCCCAACATTTCCCCGCCCTCTACTATTACTACTAGTCTTCTATACTTGGTACAGCAGTAAGACTCTCTACACGAGGCGACACGAAGCAGATGAAGTTCACGATCACCCGGGAGCAGCTGCAGGAAGGATTGAGCGCCGTCGCGGCAGCGATCCCCGCCAAGACGACGTTGCCGGTCCTGGCCAACGTCCTCGTGGAAGCGACGAAGCAGGGCCTCCGGCTGTCTGGCACGGATCTCGACATCGCCGTGAGCACGATCGTGCCGGCCGAGGTGGACGCGGACGGGGCCGTCACGCTCCCGGCGAAGAAGCTGGTGGACATCGCGCGCGAGCTGCCGTCCGGCCCGGTGCGCTTCACCGCCGCGGGTGAAGCCCGGGTGGGCATCGAGTGCGGCCGCTCGAAGTTCAAGCTGCTGGGGCTGCCGCGGGAGGAGTTCCCCTCGTTCCCGGCGGTGCAGTTCGACGGCGCCTGGAAGGCCGCGGCCGGCGTGGTACAGAAGCTCGTGGGTCACGTGGCGTTCGCCGCGTCCACGGAAGAGAGCCGGCCGATCCTGAACGGCGTGCTGTGGGAGCTGCGGCCGGACCGGATGCGGATGGTGGCGACGAACGGGCATCGCCTCGCGAAAATGGACGTCCCGGCGGAGGGGGGCTCGACCGCCGACTTGATCGTGCCGCCGAAGGCGCTCGAGCAGATTCGGCGGCTCTTCGCCGCCGCCGCCGACATCGAGGTCGCGAAGAGCGACAACCACATCGGCTTCCGCGCCGGCGGCACCCACGTGTTCTCGCGGCTGATCGAGGGACCCTACCCCAACTACGAGCAGGTGATCCCGCGGGAGAACGACAAGGCCGCCACGGTGGACAAGGCCGCGATGGCGGCGGCGCTGCGGCGCATGAGCGTCGTCGCGAGCGACCAGACGCACCGCATCCGCCTGGCGTTTTCGGGTGGGGCGGTCAAGTTCTCGGTCCAGACGCCGGACCTGGGTGAAGCGCAGGACGAGCTCGCTGTCACCTACGAGGGCGAGCCGCTCGAAATCGGGTTCAACGCTCAGTATCTGCTGGAGATCCTCAAGTTCATGCCGACCGACGAGGTGCGCTTCACGTTCAAGGCCCCCGAGCGCGCGGCGACGGTGGAGCCGGTTGGCTGGAACGACCCGGCGAGCTACATGGCGCTGGTGATGCCGTTAAGGCTAGTGGACTAGACAGGTAGACGGGTAGCGGTGTGCAGGGAGCGGGGGTCGGGAGGTCTCGGTCCTAATCCATACTCACTTCACGCCGCTACCCGTCTGCCACCACCGGCAGGTGAACGTTCAGCGACTCGATGGGCGGGACGATCACCTCAGGTACGACCAGCGCCGTGTCTTCCTCTTCGGGCGGGATGTACACGTCCACACCGTGGTAGCGTGCCAGAATGAGATTCCGCCGCTCCATGGTGCGGTCGGGGTGGAACGTCGGGGTGGACGTCAGCGGGTGCGGCAGCGTGGCGGCGAGGGCGGCGGCCTCCTCCGGGTCGAGCTGCGCCGGCGGGACGCCGAAGTAAGCCCGGCTCGCCGCGTCCGCGCCCCACACGCCGGGCCCCCATTCGGCCACGCTCAGGTACAGTTCGAGGATCCGGTCCTTCGAGAGCGTGAGCTCGAGCCGCAATGCCGTGACCGCCTCCTTCAGCTTGCGAAGCGGGCTGCGCGACGCTGAGAGATACAGATTCTTCGCGAGCTGCTGGGTGATCGTGCTCGCCCCGCGCACTTGGTCGCGGTGGCGCCACGCCGCGGCGATCGTGCCCCAGAGGCCCCGCCCCCGATCCAGGCGCAGTGCGTCCCCGATCTCGACGGGGTCGATCCCGTGGTGCGTGCGGAAGCGGGAGTCTTCGCCGATGATCACCATCCGCTGGAGGATGGGCGAGATCTCGGCAAGGGGAGTTGGACGGAACGACGGAACGACGGAACGTGTGTAGGCCATCCCCCTTCCGTCATTCCGTCCTCCCGTCGCCTCGCGCATCATCGCCGTTTCGCGGGGCCAATGATCCCGCCACCACACGGGCGGCGGCCACACGCCGAACAGCCACACGAGCACCAGGGCCGCCGTCCCTAGCGCCAGGTGGCGCGCGTTCCTAGGTTTCGCGTCCGTCATGTCCCTCGATACCGCCACGCTGCGTCGCCGCCTCCAGCAGGCTCTCGGGAAAGAATTTACCGTGGGAGAGCTGCTCGGCGAAGGCGGGTTCGCGGCCGTGTTCCGCGTGCGGGAGCAGCCGCTGAACCGCGACGTGGCGGTGAAAGTCGTCGACCTCGGCCTCACGCCCTCGCCGTCGCTCGCCGCGCGCTTCGTGCGGGAGGCGCGCACCGTCGCGCAGCTCGAGCACCCCCACATCGTGCCGATCTATAAGGTCGGCGGCTACCGCAACGAAGTGCTCTACATCGTGATGCGCTGCCTCGACGGCCCGTCGCTGCGGCACCTGCTCGGAAAGTACCAGCGGCTCTCCGTGGGCGATGCCGGGCGCATCGCGCGGCAGGTGGCGGACGCCCTGGGCTTCGCGCACGACCACGGCGTCGTCCACCGCGACATCAAGCCCGACAACATCCTGCTGGACACTTCGGGCCACGTGCTCGTGACCGATTTCGGCATCGCCAAGGCGGCGCAGGAAGCGTCCGCCAGCCAGCTCACCACGCAGGGGATGGTCGTCGGGACACCGCAGTACATGAGTCCCGAGCAGGCGACGGGCGACCGGGTGGACGCGCGGTCCGACATCTATGCCCTCGGCATCGTGCTGTACCAGATGCTCTCGGGCTCGCCGCCATTCGACGGCGAGTCGGCCCAGTCGATCCTCATGAAGCAGGCCACCGCGGATCCGGTGCCGATCCGCAATCTGCGCAGCGACGTCCCGCCCGCGCTCGCCGCGGTGATCGAGCGGCTGCTCGCGAAAGACCCGGCGGAGCGCTTCCAGACCGCAGCGGAGGTGAGCCGAACGCTGGTGCAGGCCCTCCCCACCGCCGCACGCGACCGGGTGAGCGTCCGCGGCGGCCCGCTCGCGGTCACCATCAAGTCGCTCGTGGGCGTCGGCGTCGCCGGATGCCTCGCGTTCCTGGCCTTCGTCGCGGGCGCCATCGTGGTGAGCTGGACGGTCTTCAGCGGGCCGCCACGGCTCGACGCCCTCGCGCCGATCTCGGACAACGTGGCCACGGCGCTCCGGCGCCGCGGTGCGCTCGCACCCGCCGACACGGTCGAGCTCGCGTTCATCCCCGATGGGCCCCAAGATTCCGTCCTGCTCGTGGTGGGGAAGCGGCGGGTCGTCGTGTCGGCGCCGCGCCACGCGCGTTTCTATCGACGCGACAGCGTCACCTACACTTTTTTCGCCAGCTGGCGTGGCGGGCCGCACTTCTCGTTCGTGTTGATCCCGGCGACGGGTCGATGGGACACAGTCTTCACGCAGCTGTCGCCGCGGGGGTTCTGGGTGCTCGGGCGTCAGGTCGGCAGCCTGCTGCCGGCGGACCGGCGTGCCGGTTTCCACTTCGACGTGAACGTCCGGCCGCCGACTACCGGTCCAAACGCCGCGTCGAGACCCCGTAGACGCTGAGCGCGTCGAGCCGTCCGACGTCGCCGGGCGTGGTCGCCACCGCGCCGGCGAGGTCCTGGTCGCCGAGCGAGAGGCCGATGGCGAGGCTGGTGCGCCGCAGCGAGCGATCGGTGTCGAGACGCGCGAGCACGCGGATGGGAAGGGGGGTGCCCTGGTGGAATCCCGTGCGCGCCCCGAAGCCGTACCCCACCACGCCGTCCGACGTGAGGCGCCCGAGCACCGACACCACGGCGCGCGCGCCGAACAGCCGCAGGGTCGCGCCCGGCACATACGTGGCGCGCAGCGTCGAGTCGCGCACCACGGGCTGCCTGATGTTCTCGATCACGCCGCCCACGGTGAACCCCGGCGCGGCATCGTAGAGCAGCCCCACGTCCCAGCCGGTGCCCGACGTGCCGCCCCGGTACAGCGCCGCCGCGACGCCCGCCACGAGGCCCTGGCGGCCTCCCGCGAACCCCAGGCGGTAGGTGTGCCCCCGCGCCCCGCCGTTGAATACATCCCGCTGGTAGCCGAAGGAGAACCCGCGCGAGTCGAACCCCAGCGTGAGCTGTCGCAACCGGCCTGACGCGCCGGGGTCGCCCACCGTCAGATCGAGGTGGACCGAGGCTTCCTGGAGGCGCCCGAGCCCCGCAGGATTCACCCACAGGGCGCGCGCGTCGGTCACGTCGGTGGGATGGAGGTACTGGACCGTCCGGTTGGCTACGACCTGCGCGCGCGCGCCGGCCGCCACAGCGAAGAGTGCAAGGGACAGTCCGACGGTCCGAAGGCCCGACCGTCCCACGCCCACTACCGGAGCACCGTGACGGTCGTCCCGAGAGGTCGAAGGGCTGGCCGGCGTTCTTCCCGCTTCCCGCTACGCGATAGGTCTGGTTGTTCTCGAGACGGATGCCCTTCACCCCTGCGTGGTCCTCCCACCCCCCCGCCCTCGCCTGAATGATGGACCGCCGCGAGATCTCGGAACCGCTCCCCTTCTGGGTCGTCTCCACCGTATCCGTCCACGCGGCGCCCGGCTTTACGCCGTCCGCGGGCAGGCGTGGCAGGAAGTCGCGAAAGTTCCCGAGCAGCTGGACCACGGACTGTGCCAGCGCGCTGTCCGAGGGGGTGGCCCGTACGAACTCTCCCCGCGGCGCTACGCGGCCGGTGAACATCAGCCGCCGCACCTTGACGACGTTGTCGACGACGGGTTGCGGCATCCCGGAGTCTCCCACGATCGAATCGACGGAGAAGATCGTCGGGTAGCCGAGGCTGTCCGCGGGCCCCGTCATCGCGACGGCCAGGAAGATCCGGGCGCCGACGTCCTGCGCCTGGGTCTGCCCGCCCAGGGCCTGCTGGATATGGAGCTGCCGGTGCACGACGTAGCGCACCGCGCTTGGTCCGTAGCGGATCGCGTCCACGTTGGGGGGGCCCGGATGCTCGGTTGAGGCGTAGGGACCGGGGCTGGGCGGCTGGGACGTGACGCCGCGGCCCCCCGACGCACAAGCGGCGGCGAGCGCCGCCGCCACGACCGGCAGCCGGTGTGTCATCTCACTGTTCCTAGGCTGTGCCTGCTGCGGCGGCGCGCTCGCTCTTGGTGCGACCGAAGATGGCCACCATCTCGCTGCCCTCGCTCGCGACACGCAGCAGCTTCCAGCCGCGCTTGCGCATGTCGGCGCGCCAGCCGATGAGTTTCTCCCATTCGTGGGCGGTCGTCCGGAACACCCGCAGGTCCGCCACTTGCTCCCACTGCGCGGGGTACGGCTTGGACGGCAACGTCATGGAGTGGTGGGCGGTAGGGCCATAAGCCGAGTTCTGTTTACCCGCCGATGGCGGATAGATGGTCATCTCTCTGGGATGGCTGTCGCCAGCCACCTCACGCGGCCTACCCGCAGCTCCAGCGACCCGGGCCGGGTCTCGCTGCTTACTTGGCCTTGCTCCGACTGGGGGTTACCGTGCCGCGCCTGTTGCCAGACGCGCGGTGGGCTCTTACCCCACCGTTTCACCCTTACCCTTGGATAAAGGGCGGTTTGTTTTCTGTGGCCCTTTCCGTCGCCTCGCGGCGCCCAGGGGTTACCTGGCAGTCTGCCCTTTGGAGCTCGGACTTTCCTCAGCATACCACTCCAGCCGGCATGCCGCGACCATCCCGCCCTACCGCCACCCGGTACCAAAGCTATCGGCCCCGGAAGGCTCCCGGCAAGCCTCACCGCACCAGGCGGCGGATCGAGCGGGCGAGGCTGTCGACCGGGAGCCGCGGAGCGTCCGGGCTCCCGCCCGCTCGACCGTCTTCCCAGGCCAGCCAGAAGCCGTCGCTTTCCTGGAACAGCAGGCGTTTCAGCCCGGACCAGTCACGCTCGCGTAGCGACGCCGGAACCAGCGCCACCGCGTGCGCTAGGTTGAGGTCTCGAGCCCGGTATGCCGCCAGCGCCTCCCGCGTCCGGACCTCGGGTGTGAAGACGATGATCGGTCGGTCCGGGAGCGCGAAGCCGCGGAGCAGGCCGAGCGTGAACCAGTCCGCCGGCAGCTCGGGCAAACGGAACGCGAAGTAGAGATCGCGCCGCTGCTTGAGCACGCGATCTCGCAGGGCGGCGGCCCGCTCGGCGACCTCGTCTTCGAGGGCGCGATAGTAAAGAGGCAAGAGCCCCGAATCGCGTAACGCCGGGTAGCGTGCGGCGGGTGGCAGTGCGTCGAGCGGGCCGGTCCGGGCGAGGCGCGCGAGGGCGCGCCGCCATGCCCCGTCGCACAACTCCAGGCCCCTCGCCCGTCCTCCCGTCAAGTCGAGCCCGAGCGCGATCACCAGGGTGTGCTGGTCGGCGGCGAGCCGGCCCAGCGCCGCGTACGCGGGCGCGATCGCGCCAGCCCACAGGCTCGAATCGAACGCGCAGGGCACGGGGAACGTCTCACCGCGCGGGCCGCGCGCTGAGTCACCGGGCGCCCACTGCGCCCTGGCCAGGTCGAAGGCGGGGATCCACGCGACGCTGGTGGGCTGGAGCCGGCTCACGGCGTCCATCCAGGCGCGGCGCACCGCCTCCCGCTCCTCCCAGCGCGCGTGCGCCGAGTCCGCTCCCTCGGGGTCGGCGTCACCGGCGATGAGGTTGAACCCGCCGGCGTCGAGCAGCGCGACGAGCGAATCGAGCGCACTGCCCGATCGCAGGGCTCGGCGTCCCTCGCGCGTCACGAGCAGCGGTACCCACAGGGCGCGTATGCCCTGCTGCCGCAGCCAGTCGGGGATGCTGGTCGGCCGGGCCAGCGCCGGATCGGGGACGAGCGGCAACCCGATCGTCGTCGCGCCCCGCGGCGGGGCGAGCGGCGGCGGCGCCAGATCGACCGGTGCGGGCGCCTGGGTGAGCACCAGCGGCACGCGGTGCGCCGCGGGCGTCACGTGCGCCCATTCGGCCGGGCGACGCGTCCACCGCGCGAGCGCGGTGAGAAAATCGTGGGTCCGCGCGAGCGCCTCGAGCTGCAGCACCGGTGCCGTCGTCGGGCGGAACTGCGGTCCCAGCGCGCCCAGCGCGTGGCGGCTGATCACCACCACCAGCCCGTCGCCGATGCGCGCCGCGGCCGCGACGCCGGCGCCCCCCCGGCTCTCGGGCCGGCGGGGCGTGCCTACGAAGACGTGTCGCCCCGTGACGGCGAGCAATTGTGAGCGGTCCCGGACAGTGACCACGTGATTGCGGTCCAGGGGGAAGGGGTCGTACACCGAGCCGAGCGGCTCGTCGCCCACGGCGCGCGCCTCGGCCCAGGGCTGAGGCCGTCCGGTGGTGGTCGGCGGGCGCGTGGTCGTGTCCTCAAGTAAGCGGTCTCCGATCGAGATTCCCGCCCCCTCGAACTCGAGCCAGCGGTTCGCCGTCCAGCGATCGAGGTACCCCTCTCCATCCGCGTCGTAGCCCAGGACCGCTACGCCGCCGCCGGCCACCCACTCGTGCAACAGCGCCAGGTCTCCTGCCGTCATGGCGTCCGAGGGGGCCTCCGGCTCGCGGCCGAGCAGGAAGATCAGGACCCGGTAGCGCTCGAGGTCGGTGCGCGCGAGATGGGGATAGAACTGCCGGTATTCGACGGTGTAGCCCGCGTCGCGCCATGGCTCTGCGCTGCCGCTGATGACGACGGGGTCGGACAGCGCGAGGTCGAGTACCAAGGCGCGGCGCGCCTCGGGCTGGCAGGCGGAGAGCACGAGAAAGATCGAGGCGAGGGTCGTTCCGTCGCCTTTCATTCGGGCTTCGACTCCTCCACGAGGCGCCGAAAGCGCGGGTTCGACCGAACCGCATCGAATTCCGGTGACCGCAGGTAGAACCACAGCCGCGCGCCTCGCGGGCGGACGCGCTCGAGCAGATCGAGCGCCCGATCCGGGTTCCCCAGGGCGACGAGCGCCCGGCCGACCCACGCCGCGTCGGTCACGGTGGGGCGGCCGGCGCTCTCGATCTCACGCTCGAGGGCGTCGAGGCGCGCCCGTGCGGCGCCCGTGTCGCCGGCCGCGAGCGCCGCGAGGACCAGCACCGCCGCCCCAGGCAGCCGGTATCCGGCGCGGAGCCGCACGGCCGTCTCGCCGTCGGCCCGCGCATCGGCTACCTCGCCCAGCCGGAGGTGGCCGAGCGCCCGCAGCACGTAGGCGTAGTCAGCGCCGGGATCGACGGCCAGGGCGCTGTCGAGCCAGCGCCGCGCGTCGCCGTACGCGTTGTGACGCATGCGCACGCGGGCCACGTTGAAGAGCGTGATCGCCCGCTCGGGCTCGAGCTCGAGGGCGCGCCGATACATCGCCAGCGCGGCCGAGTCCTGCCCCAGCCACAGCAGCGTCATGCCGTACTGGTGATACGCCTCGGCGTTCACGGGGTCGAGCGCGATCGCCCGGCGGAACGCGTCCTCCACGCCCGCGAAGCTGCGCGGCTGGCGGAAGCTCAAGAGGAACCCCCGCGCCATCCACGCGTCGGCCGATGTCGAATCCCGTGCCAGGGCGCGATCCGCGGCGCCGAAGCCGCGCGCCAGGACCTCCTCCGGCCGCAGCCCGGGATAGTCCCACCCCCAGTCGAGGAACAGCGCGTAGCCCAGTGCGATGCGGGCGAGCGCGGGCGCGAACGTGGGGTCGAGTCGCACTGCAGTTTCGAACTCCTGGATCGCGCGTTGCACCGCGCGCGGCGTGCGCTGCGCGACGTAATAGTTGCCGTGCAGGAAGTGGTCGTAGGCCGTCGGGTCCGCAGTCGGGCGGCGCGCGAGCGCGGCACGCTCGGCCGGCGCGAGCTCGCCGGTGATGCGCGTCGCCACCGCGTCGGTGATCTCCTGCTCGATGGCCTGGAGGGCCGCGTCGCGCCGCTCGTACTGCGCCCCCCACACGTGCACGCCGTTCCCGGCGCGCAACAGCTC
>WNGR01005119.1_pt1 | contig 14096 bp, 19 predicted proteins | sample 5407581 | NCBI WGS metagenome assembly WNGR01 (sample SAMN13153383, study PRJNA577476) | soil metagenome | isolation source: 80 cm soil or saprolite under Garry oak tree replicate 2 | place: USA:California | collected 2016-06-15
AAGAAAGTTGTGATCTTCTGGTTAGGGAATTGGCGTTGTAGCTCGGAAAGTAGCATCGGCGTCGCGTATCCGCGAAACTGTCGATGCAACGCACTTCTCATGAAGTAGATAGGACGTCAGAGGAAGGGACGTACAGATTGTAACATAGCAGCAATGGGGTTTTGGGTGTCAGGCGCTTCTTGCTGGGACAGCTGATTGAGCGCCGTAGCGGCGGCTTGGACCGCATTCTCATTAGCGTGCGGTCGAGAAAGTTCCAAGTCGTCGGATTGTGGCATATGTGCAACGTTGGTCGCATTGGTATTCTGAAGCAACTGCAGTAGCACGTCGAGACCAGCGACGGTATTCGATTCGGAATTATTGGTGGAATCTGAGCCATTAGGCTGCCCAATGCGAGGGACGGTCGTCGATTCGTCCAGCACAGATACGGGCTCTGTCCATCTGATAAGAGCAATTACCATACGTGAGACAATCGACCCGGAAAGTCACCCACACCTCAACGACTCGGAGTACTTACTTGCGTTTTTTTAGCTCATTCGGTTCCTCGTAGGTGCAAGCATCTGGACAGCCACGATTTACACTTAGGCAAAGTCCATATGAGCAATGTCTTCAATATTATGCAGAGGAAGGCACGCGCACCATCTAGAACAAGGGTGGCCACGGTCACACTGCAACAAGGCCCAACTTGAATATGAAGAGGTGTGTAGACAAAATTTATCAAACTAGCCTGCTGCTTTCTTTGATGACACGCTACGCGGATATAATGAATTCGAGAACTTGGGCATGGATGCGACGAAACCGTTAAATTATATACTCACGTTGACAACTCCTAGTACAAGAGAAGGCAACGATGAGTGCGGGTGATTAACACCAAAGGGGAGAGTTTACAAAATGATTCTATTCCGTTTCAACTTGGGTTTACTTGGTTCATTCGTCTGCGACGTGCTATCCGTCGGAGAAGCAGTAGAAATAGAAGGCTCACGCATTCTCAATGCCGATGCAATCGCCGACGATTAAGGAACAAAACAGCAGCAGCAGCAGCGACAAAAGTGTTTTCGTATTGTAACGCCGATACATTACATAATGCAGACCCTTCGTACCCAATCCTGCAGCCGACCAGACTATGAGGCTTTGTTTGCACGTCCCATCTGAGAATTCACATGCTATCAGCGATAAGTCAGTAAACTACCGAGCTCGGCAGAAAAGAGGTGTGTACTAACCCATATGCGTACTCAACTTCGTCCACACCACCCCCTGAGGGGAAATTCCCTGACCCGTCTCTAGGAACGGGACCTAGTTCGTCCCCTTCTTCGTCATCCACACCACTGTAACCTACGTCGTCCAGCCCAAAGGGTAAGACAGGGCGAAGCTTATCCGATCCCGATGACGACCGTCGCACGCCTGGTCCCGCGGGCGATTTTGTCAACGCAGCCATGGTTTTCGGGCTCATATGCTTGCGGGTCACAATCAGCGTCCTGCAGACGATAATATTAATTCCCATGACTTACCTCCCAGTTGTTTACGTCGGCGATTTCTCCGCCCTCGCGGCCGATGTCTCGGCTTTCGTCACCAAGCTCTCCAATCGATACGATACTTTCGCTATCACTGATCCCGTCCGCAATCTCTGATGCTAGGTCAGGAAGCCTGTGCCATGCCGAGGTGCCGCCGCCCTGGCCATCTGTGCCGTGGGCATGTGACGGGCCATCTGTCCACCCAAGACCAGACAGGTACTCTTCATACTCCTCTTCAAAGACAATATCCTCGGTGATGTAAGGAAGGAATATATTCGTGTCCGGTGCGTGTGCACGAAGCGGTGGGAAAACATCGGCTTCAACCACGTTCGGGGTACCCACTGGACGTAGAAGACCAGACAGTTCTGGGCCGGGATGCAGACCCTCGAGGTGGTGCGACAAGCTCACCGATCGCTTATGTGCTTGACTGTGCACATGCGCTGCTTGCTGCCCGTAGCGCTTGGTGTTATCTGTATTCAATTGGGTCAGGGACTGTAAACGGACCTGAACGTGCATTAACGCAACAGAATTTTACGAGTTGCCGGAGCGCCTGTTCCTGCACCTAAAATGGTACTCGCACTTGATACCAGATCACAGCGTGTAATTGAAACAATGGCGCACCTGTCCCTCCCCAACGTCATCTACCTCGTTGCCTGTCAGCCATTCATCGCGTAAATCTGGCCGACAGTTGAGGTAGATCGACGTAATGACTTGCATGTTCGCTAAGAATTTGCGTCAACAATGAAATAAACAAGTCAGCTGTATCCGCGTACTTTGCCGCCACCTGCGCCCGCTGTACGGCACCTGGCTCTTAATCAATTTCAGGATGTGGAGTTGCAGCAGCGGGTGCTGCACTTTCAATACGCGCTTGAGAACAGCCTGTTCAAGTATGCTGGGTGTAAAAAATGGTGCAAGGGCTTTGAAACGACCGGCTTACCGTGCTCTTGTACTGGACCAGCATTCGGATGCGATGCGAACGGTGTTTCGAGAGCTTCTGCATGACCTTGGCGAAGTTAATTGTAAAGAAAAAGTTTCGCCAAGAGAACTCCGTAAGCATGTCGATTTCCTCGTTTGCCGTTGTTCCATTTGGCAGGATTGTGGTTCGCGTCACAGTGCGCCGTGGAGGGCTAATCATGTTATCTTCCACTCGGCTAGGTTGACTGTTCCTCGAAAAGTGGAGGAGGCAGTATCGGAAGAAGCTAACAATAAAAGCTTCAATACATTACGCGAACCAGGTGGAATCAAGCATACTTATTATCAGGAGAGTCCGCTCTGGAGACCACTGTAGTTGAAACGTCTTGCATCCCAAACATCTTCATAACGAGTAACAGACAATTCGTGTCGAGCAACAGTTGACCGAGATGATGAAATTTCATAACATCTAAGACGATCACTTGAGTCATGGAGACCTTGTATCGAGTGCACGAACCTACGTGAGACCTTGAACCATTTCAGCGTAAGTAGCAGAATCGCAGAGACCGCTTTGGTTGTGATTTCGCGATGACGAGTGACGTCGATTTCATCAAGAGTGGGCGGATGTAAAGGGGGTTGTTGCGGGTCTTGAGCTAAAAATAATGTTAGACCGGCCATGTACCATAACTTTTAGATCCTGCTAACGCGAAGAAACCCCAGGCGGAAACGCCGATGAATTGGCCGATGTTGGCGGCTGACCCGGAGATGAGGCAGATACGATGGCCAGAAGAAGCTTCAATAGGACAAGCACCCAGTTAGAGAGCACGGGAAGGGCCGCGCTCTTTTGATATGTTCAAATTAGCGTATAAGTCGAGCCACCGTCAGAACGCACATAAATTTGTTCGACGCGACGCAAGCGCATCAAATCCTCCCTCTTGATCTTAAGCCGGCGTTTTTCGACGGCACTATCAGCGGCTTTAATCGCGGCTTCCACCTCAGCAATTTTTGCGTCCAAAAGAGCTATGTCAGGCAGGACATCGGTCTCAGCCTCATCAGCGGTCTCATTCTAATGGAGGTGACGACTGTAAAGCAGTCTATCACGAAACGGACGACCACTTACGCTCAACTTTACTTTACTCAAAGCCTCCCAGACATCGTCAGTTCCTGGGAGATGCTCCAGCCCACTTTCCGAATGAATGTATTCTTCACGTGTGCGCCACATTTGCCACAACGCTAAGCTCACATACATATGCTTGCTGTAAAGCTTCTCCGCCTCCTTGATAGCGAAGGGCACAAGCATCATATCACCGTCCCTTCCTCTAGTTCTTGAGAAGGGGAACAAGAACGGACGAGAAGGGTCTGTTTGGTATTGCTGTTTCTTAGGCTTTGGTGCTGCAGGAGGGGGAGACGGTGCGGGAGTAGCGGGCTGAGGAATGGGACGATAGCCAGACTGGAGCTGCGATGATCCCTGCAGACTATGAGAGAGGTTGAGTGGGGCAGGTTGTGAATCGTGCTCATCATGGTGATAGTGATGTCGAACGGGAATGGGGTTATATGCTTCGGCAAGCTTGGACATTGAGGGAAGTGCGGCAACTGGTGATGGCTGTTCGAGAGAGCTGGCGACCGGGAGGGTGGGACCAGGGTTTGGCGGAGAGAATGTTGGATATTTGACGGTGACTTCTCCATGAAAAGCTTCCATGTCAACAGGCGACGATTTGATGGGGACGGCTGCACCACCCGAAGTTGTCAACAAGGGAAAAGACACTGGTTCAGCACGCACCCTCCTCAGGAACAGGCGATAATCCGGCCAGCTCGCGGGAGACTTTCTTGACTCTCTCGAGGTCACGGACGCCACCACAACATGACAATATCGTCTTCCAGAGGACGAGAAGCAGCTTACTAGGTATAAGGGTGGAGAATAAAGTCAAGACGACTAGACTAAGCACCTTTTTCACTGGGTACCCCTTGGCACTTTTGTCTCGAAGACCAGACACTACGTTGAAAAAGTACACGGGGAGTGGGGGATCCATGCTCACTGTGGAACGCTCAACTATACTCTTCATTTCTTGGGGAGTGAGACTTACTGAGCTCGTCCGCAAAGTCATCATGGCCCTTGAATACCTCTATTAAATGGTAGAGCATAGCAAGGTAGACCGATATCTCAGTAGTTATTTCTTCCATTAGATCAGACCGTTCTTCAACAGTGAGCTGGATGCGCGCAACGTCGGCATCTGAAAGAGATCTAAACTGAGGTCAGATAAAGTGATGCGAGGCCATCAGAATAACGGGCTAACCCGAGAAGGTCATGCTTCGAACTTGCGATCTTCATAGCCTCTACAATATTGCTCAAGCCGTTCGCATCACGCACGACCTTGCAATTTTCGAAGATCCAGTGCAGTTGGTGCTCGGGTGATGTAGTTTCGGCGAAGGTGCCTGCCACAGATGGATTTTGGGGCTGTGCCTGCTGCGAAAGCGCAGTCACGAACCTTGCAAAATATAGAGCAGTCTGCGCGCGTTTGTGAATCTTATTTCGACGTCCTTATGTTCTAGGCTCTCGAGAAGAAGTTCTACATGAGCTCTGCGCTTTGGTGGTGGACTCTTGGTCCATTCTTTCCGCAGACGAGTCTCGATGAGAGGTCAGAGATATGAAACAGAGACCCACACCTCCATGGAAGGAGCCACCCCACGCCTTTAGGTTCTCGGCGGCTTGCGGCATTTCTACGTAGGAATAAAACTCCTCCAACTCGTTGAGGACGGTGTCTTCGTCATCGTATTTGAAATCGTAATAGCATTGCTGAATGAGAGCAGAGGTTATGACAAGTGGTCACAGCAGCGTGAGAGCAATGCACGCGCCTTTGGCTTCGGGGCGGAATTGACCAGTACCTTGAGCTGCCCAAGAGTGATGGAATCTTGATCATTGTTCTTTCAAAAAGAGATGTTAGAGCGGATGTATGCGCGTGAAAATGACTCGACGGACCATGGTGGACCAGAGGACGCTGGCATTTACCTAATGCGGACGGCATGTCCATTTTTTCTGGCACGCGGGAGTTTCAAACGGGGTTTTTGTGTTCGCCCGGATCTCGCCTCCTCAGTTCGTCACGGCGTCGGTCTTTCTTTCCATTTCCCTTCCCCTTCCCTTCTCTTCCCCTTTACCTCCAACCACCACCACTGCCAGTTCCCCACATCTCACTAGAGAATCTGGCGTCAGTTTAAGCCGACCCAAACACACAGGGAAGGTCCTCAAAAAGGCACGCCTTCGCTGCGCGTTCGCCATTTCGTCAACTCTTCTCTCCCCCACTTTTTCTCTCCCTTATATCTTACGACTTGTATCACGACCTCACTTTCTTCTTAGCCACCTTCGGCTAAGCCTATCCAGGCCCCGCATTGTCATCAGCTCCAACCGACATCTGTCGGCGTCGTGGGCTCCTGTCCCCCTTTTATTTCTCTCAACGTCAGATGCCCGTTCCCGTCCCTCAATACCCCCAACCGCCTGCGCATCCAGTCATCAAGAAAAACTCTTACACTGGCGACCTGAACACCTCTCAATCTCCGGCATTTCCGAGCTTGACTCAGTCCCTCCCCCTCCCACCTCCCGGTCCGCCTCCGTCTTTCGGCACTCGGGAGGAGTGGATCAGCTCCCTCCCGCTCTGGCGTCGCAAAAAACCACGTCGTATCTGGGAGGAGGAAGAATCGCGGCTTCCCCCTAATCCTGACATGCGGGATTTTTCAAGCGGGTTGATTTGTGCGGGAAACGCACAAATCATTAAAGGAGATCGCGCGCAAGCGTGTATTCCGCCCCTTTTGACTCTCTTCGAGGCTGAACAGCCTTGTCCCCCTCAACCTTCGCAGGAGTTTGAGGAGGATGCTGACGACGATATTGGTTCCAGCAACCTTGACTATGACATAGAAAGCCAGTGGAGTGGTGGCACCTCCCGTTCTGAAGACGTCACCGAGATGGACATCGAAGCGCCCAGCGACCACCACCCTCTCCCTGCTGTCGAGGGCGGTGCTGCCCATCCCGGTGGCCCGTTCCCACAGTTCCATCACCGCCATCCCCTGTTCGATGACTCATACTCCCCGACACCCGAAGGAGGCGCGTCCCCAGAGCCCACTGCCGAGGAAGATCCGGCTTCCAGTCCGCTCGGTCCGATCACCCCTTTCGGTGTTTTTGTTGACCGTGCCGTGGCTGCTTCTCAGTTCTCTGGTGGTCCTGAGGTTGTACTCCCAACTCTCCCTCCTGCTGCTACTTTTGGCCCCCATTCCCCCTACGGTATCCGGTATGGAGCCCAACCGCCTGCGTCCACACTTCAATACGAAGCCGCTGGTCAGCGGCCAGAAACTGCCATGCCTCCAGCCCAGGACGTTATTCCGATGCCGTCGGCCACGCACTCGTACAAGAAGGTTGCCGATCCGCTTGCTGAATGGGTGGCCACATACATCTGGAAGGTCTGCACGACTGGCATGAGTCTGCACACGCATTATACGTATGTTTGTTTGGCATCGGTCTCCCTTGACGTACCTCACATCATTCACAGGGGCGGCGCCTTTCACCAGTACCCTCCTCTTCCGCCCGCATACTTGGCTAACTCTATCCGCTCTCTTTTGCTATCCACCCTACTTCAGCCCTCCGCTGTCCTATTGGCCGTCTGGTACATCGTTCGCCTGCCTGTCCGCTTTGGGCGTGTTTCCCTCAGGCCCGATGCTATGAAGGAGGTGCGATTCAGGCTAGAACTTCTTGGTCTCGGGGAATGGCAAGATTCTGGCTCCGCTCAAGCCGCTGAAGCTCACGCTCCATTTCGTCTTGTCCTCCTCGGATGTATGCTTGCGAATAAGTGGTTGGATGATCATACGTTTTCCAATAAGACCTGGTACACGCGTCTGTTTCCCCTCCTGTCTTCACAGTACTGACCATCCACGCCGCAGGCACACCATTTCCGGGGTCCCCATTCAGTCTCTGAACAGACTAGAGTCCTTGGCTCTTGATATATTTTCATACGACCTTTCCATTGCACCGCAAGAGTGGAACAAGTGGCTCGACCATGTCTTGGCGTACCACAAGTCGCTGGCTTCGGCTCCCAACCCACAGCCGATCTCCCGCCCATCCTCTAATCCCCACTTCGTTGTGCGCAAGACTCTTGAGGACCTTGTTGAGACGGCCATTGCCAGCACCGCTTCTCGCTTGTGCAGCGACCCGTCGTGCTCCAAGTCTCATCCCCAACCTGTGTTCCTGGGCCTCGAAGAGAGGCGCCGTGAGAGATTAGATCCGACCTCCGTAGAACCCGGCCCTGAGGCTTTGGAAATCGATCTTGATGAAGATGGGCCCTTACGCGAAGAGTATATGCCAAAGCGACGCGTCAGCAGGAACGACTGTATCCACGATGAGAACGGCGTCATTTTTGGCGCCCCTTTCAGGTTGGTCAGCGGAATCGAGTGGGAGCGCGCCCCACAGATGCAGAAGGGCTTACCGCCTCCAGCTAAGTGGAGCCCTGCTGCGGACGAGCCCCTGCGGCGTGACGGGATTAGGGAGCCAACCCACTACATGGCAGTACAACCACCACCCATTCCTCCACTGCTAGTGATGCCCCTATACCCGTCAAACGGTCACAGTATGGCCTATGCACAGGGATGGGGGCCCGGAGCTCCGGCCTTCCACTTGCCTCCGCCTCCGCCCCCAGTGTTTGGCCAACCCTATGACCATAACCATGTACGGTCAATCTCAGTTATCGATGGTAGGCGTCACCCTTTACAGGATGGAGGACACTGCTGGTCACAGTCCACCCGCATTGAGTATTCTTGTAGTTCAACTGCTGCAAAGCTGCCCTACCAAATCCCCGAACTGTGTTGGACTGGCGCCGAACAGTACGATTACGACGTTGCGTACGGTCAGGGCTTAGGACACAAGTCCATCTTCCCGCAATATGGGCCACACTGGGTTGGGCACTAATTCCGCCTGCACTCCCATTATGTTGTCGCTGTACATCATATCTCGTTTTTTCGGCATCGACACTTATCTCTGTTTCATCACTTGTCACATATTCGCATCGGCTCCACTATAGGCTTCTTTTTCACTTTAAGGCACGAAGGCGATCAGCTGAACCACCCTGCACTAGCTGCATAGACGATTCGGCTCTGTTCGCATCTTCCCATCCCTTCTCGGCATACTTTCCTACTCTGCTTGACTCATTCGTAATGGCTTTATCGGGCACATCCATCACCACTTCAAAGGACATATCCATCCTGTCCCCCAGCCGCCCGCCTCTTTCTCGTTCCAACTCGTCAGCATCATCTGTCATGTCATATTTATCTACCCCTTTACCGCGCGACCCCGTTCCCTGACCTTTATGGTCGGCGACCACTTGCCGACCGCTAACTCACAGGCATCAATCGGACGATTTTATAGGTGCCGCTTACTTTATCGTTGGTGGCGCAGCTACTCGTGTACATTGACCATTGCACGTCCATCTCCTGTCCTTGTGCCCTGTGTTTTCTCGTTGATGTGTTTCCATGTGTGTTTAGCTTTCTCGCACCTACGATACGCGACTGCTTTTTTCGTGTTTCGAACCGTCCTACGTGCTACATAGCAATTCGTCTATCACACACAACCTTCTCCCGTCGGCTACTCGGTTGTTCGCCGTTTCTCTATGTCGATTATTTACTCTCTCCATCCATCTCTTCCCTCATTTGAAACACCCCAAAAAACACCCAGAATACTTTTTTTTTTCATCAAATCCCCCAAAAAATCCTTTTCCTACCCTTTACATCCTTACCAGCGCCCAGTCCTTTCACCACCTTGCCGTCTTTACCTGATTCCCCGCAGTCACAGTTTTACGATACACCTATCTGTTCGTTTGCCGGTGATGTCCTATCCCACTTTGTCACCGACACGTATGAGTTTTTGTACTACGGTTGTCCTTTCGCACAGATGATGAGCCTCGCGCTACACTGTTACAATGGATAACAATTATGCCCCATGGTACCATAGGCCTCGTGAACTTATTCATCGGACTATCTTGTGTGAGGAGACAATTCGTAGAGTACATAGGTGCTGCTCAATCATTCAGAAAAGGTACACAGAAAAAGGCTACTTCTACTACTCGCGGTTCCTCTCAGACCTCCACCCTACTTGCGCACGACGATGAACGGGACCTATGCAGTGCTCAGATTTAGCGGAAGGGAGACCAGTCAACGATCGCGAATATGTACCTCGACATCTTCTCCGTCTCCATCGAGAGCCATCACTTCTACAACAAAGTGTGTAACGTGCGCAGGAACGGGCTTCTTAGTGACGTGCTCGACGAGCGAACTGAACTTCATCGGGAGTCGCTCCTCACTCTGCGAAATGAACGTGATCACGACTCAGCAACACAGCCATCGCGCCGCAGTTTCCAGCGCACAGTGCACCCTGCATGCGGGCGCAGCAACAGATACGCACCTTCTTCTTGCCAACAAACGAGCTCCAGAGCATGCTGACCCCCTGGCTGACCATGGAAATGTCGAGCTTGTGCTCCTTCTGGAACCACGTGATAATTTCTTTGAGGGTGGGGTCATTCTTGAATTCGAAACGGTCCCACAACGTCCACTCCGTCGTCCCGTACTTGTTCTTCTGGGCCGATATCGGTTCCGAGAAACCGAAGAACGGTAGGGCTAAGTTGACGAAGCCGTTCTTGTAGTCTTCGAGCTTGTTCTTGCCGTCAATAATCTAATAGCAGAGCGCGGGACAAAGCATGAGGGACTCGTGGGATCGGAATGGAGAACTTCTTACCTTTAATAGCTCTAGACAGACCAAACCCACAACAAGGGACGTCGTGGTGGCGATTGCGGGAATGATTTTCCCGGCGATTTGTTTGGTAGAGTGGCGATCAGCAGGGGTGATGCTATAGTTCATTGCGCGAAGGTTGGAAGCGGCGGTGATGAAGTCGATGTGGTGATTGGCATCGTCATCCTTCTCAAATTCTACAGGATTGAGGCGGAATCCAGCTAACGATGAAGGCTGGGGTAAGGACTTGGCAAGCTCGTTAGGGTCAGTAGAATCTACACAAAGAACTTAGTAATTCGGCTGATTGAATAGAAATGAATTCTACCGTTGCCAGCGTTATCTACTGGCTCGTTGTCGTTCACCTGGATCTTGACACCACTCCTAGGAGTGAACTCAGGGACGACCACTGAGTCCGCGACCTTCTTGAGTATAGCCGAGTCTGCCTCTCCGCGTAACCCATAGTTGAATGCGCGGAGGTTAGCTGCAGCTACAATAAACTGGAGGTGGGTGGGCTGGCGACAGCCTGGTCAACAGTTGAAGTCAAGGGAAATGAAATCTGCTTACGTCGTTCGAGTTGAACGTCAACGGGTCGGGTGCCCGCTTAGGGCTGCTCCAGAACGGTTGCCCATTACTCGTTACGGCGTCTTTTGGGAGACTGAACAACAATTGACGTATGGCGTTATTGTACTTTTCCTCGAACTGCAACCGAGCCCAAATGATGCATTCCTCAAAAGTGATAGGCCTATCTTTCACAAGATACGACGCAATCTGTTCGATCTGCTCCTTTTGTTGGCCCGAGTATTTGAGAGCGCTTTCGAGGTAGCCTGGTTCGGAGAGGTATGAGTTGACTGATTGTACAGGCTTGACAAACAGATTGTCAAATTCCGTTCGGCTCCACTAATACCAACATCAGTCAACGCGTTGAGTTGTCAAGTTCAGGTGCCTACCTCAATACAATGCTGGATGGCGTTTGGGAAGTTCTTTACGGTGCACGAGGGAGTCTCTTTCTCTGGAGGGTCCTGCGACGACGCATATGACTCCGTCAAGTGCGGAATAACAACTTGGGTATTTCCTTTCGTTCCGAGAGTGCCAGACTCCAGTAAGGGTTTCTCGAAAAACACACACCGCTGATCCATGTAGAGACCTACAGTACAACGTGAATAACATATCTAGTTAGTGAAAGAGACGACATACGAGCTTTAACGTTGTCAAGAGCATTGGTGACTCCATCGATGGTGGCAAAGAAGCTCTCTCCGTAGACGTCTAGTCCAGCAGGTTAGCTCTGCTAGTGAAAATTACCGTATATGCGTACTCTCTGTATCTGCGCCAACAGCGTCCTGCCGACTTTCGATATGTCCCTTAAGATCCGGGTTCATCTCTGCCACGGCGGCTCCAGCAACCACAGACTTGAAGTTGCCCAAGTCCTTTGCGCGGAACAAGAACTGGCGATTGAGATTACTCTTCTCAATAGTATCAAGATCCGTGACACAGATCGCGCCTTTTTGTCCTGAGCCGAGACCCATCATGCTCCAGTTCTTCAACATCTCACAACCTATAGCCCCAGCCCCAACCAAGAACTGTCGGTGATTAGATATCTTTTCTTGGAAAGCCTTTCCAAACACGGCTATCTGGCCGTCATACCGAGAGCCAGTCGGTTGACAATCTGCCGCGCTAGGGAGAGTTGATGGAAGAGATTCAAGCGAGTCGAAATACGTGAATTGGAGGACGGGGTGGAACTTCGCGGAGCACGCTTTCAGAACTTCTTGGGCGACCAGGCCGCCGATGACAGCATTAACGGGAGCAAGGTTACCAGTAGCTTGATACGACAACTCCGTCAATACTTTCTGGTCGACTTCGGCTTCCAACTTTTTTGCGAGCGAAACTAGTATCGCTGCGTCCTCGGCATTACGAGGACGGGGGAAGCGTTGTTGTTCGGTGTGAAACTGCCAGAGAGCCTGGAACCCGGCGTGTAGAGTAGCTGGGCGGTCGAATTTCGCGAAGTCAGTGATCCAGAATTCGGGAGATTTCAACGATTCCCGAAGAGATTTCTGTCATTGGATGTAAGACCCATTCGGCATATGTAGTGGGGACACCCACAAACTCCAGAATTTTCGGCATCTTCACCTGCGTAAAGATGCCGCCAGTTTTGTACTCTCCAAGTGCAACTGTGTCACCGATCGAAAACGTATATGGACCCTTGACGGACACCTTGCGCGGTTCACAACCATTAAGCTCCACCATGCCTTGGACTTCCGAGAACGTGACAAAATCGCCATCCTCCAGACCATGTCGCGTCTCATCGAGGCATGTGACAACGGCGTCTTTGCCCTGAACCCCAGATCTAAGGTGCCGAACAGCAGCGGAAACAAGAAGGACACGTACATTCTCTACAGAAACAATCATTCCGGATAAGGGCTGCTCGCCGGTTGGATCAACACACGTAAATTTAGACCCGAAATCATTGAAAGCATAACTTCAATGCGTGAGTAACGTTGAACGAACACGTCTCAGATACATACCCAAAGAGCCCGTGAGTTCCCGCGGCTATGAAGTTAACATCGTTTTGATGCGTCCAGTCATTGATCTCCAGCTGCTTGATCAACGGTGCGTTGACCAAGACAACGACCTGCAAGCATGGTGTTATCTAGAGGCTGACAACCTCCGCGATAACTTACCTGGAAGCCTTTCACGAGGTCAACAGTGATGGGCTGTCCCGCGTTGCCGCCGAGGTTCCGGACAAAAACGTAGGAGTTTAGCTCAGCAAGGCGTGATACTGTGGCATCTCCCCTCGACTTCCCGACGTCCTCTTCGCGAAGGAAGAACTAAGGGAGCGGAGCTCAACGCGTGAGACAGTGATATACTTAGAATGGATCGTATGCTCACTTGAGAGCTCAAGTCCTGAACCCGGACTGGCTCGGGGTCATAAACAGTCACTGATTTGACCCCTGCAAGGATGAGGTTCTTGGCTGAACTCGCGTCAGGGACATCACTCCGTCTAACGCGCGAGAGTACGCGTACCGATCTCCACACCAAGGCCATCCAAGCCTACAATTAACACGTTGGAAGCGGCCATACGCTTCATTGCTGTAGGGTCTCATTAGCATAGTTCATCCACCAGTATCGATCCTCACACCTTCGTGACCCAATACATATCTAACAAAGAAGATAAGCGATGTCGTGAGGAATGTACAACAGAACTTGCAGTTGCCGGGAGTACAATCCCTCATCGATCTGAGCTTCATCGACGTCCATGAGCGCGCCTTGATTCGCCATACTCGCGATCTATGTATATAGATGTAGAGGATAGAAAGTAAAGAAAGAAACGACTATCAACTCGACTATCCATCACGTTTACTAAGCCGTGTTCGGGGCGCAACGGCCCGGGTCCGTCGAGTCAGGCTCGAGTCAGGCTGGAGCAGCCGCAGCTTGAGTGCGATAGCCGAGTCGTTATTCACAAATTGCAGAACAGGATAATCGGACGTAGTATGAATAATGAATAGTCTATCACAAGGGTGAACTCATATTCGACCCACTAGGTGAGGCCGCACGAGTTGCCGCTTCTCACCCTTCTCTGAGAATAGAGATAATCCGAAGCGTGAGCGTTCGGCGCGGAAAGGCATCTGCTGTACGAACCCATGGTCAGGTTATGGAATGAAGAAAACTGAGAAGTGAAAGGCATAACACTTACTGGGAATCAATGGTGTAGGTTTTTTGCATAGGATATTGGTAGCCTGAGTGACCTAAGTCGCTCCAAGGTCGAGACGCCGAAGATAGGCCTACGAAAGAGTACAAGGAGACCGAAGAACAAAGGTAGTGGGGTCAAGGACGTTGCGTGAGTGTGAAGGAAGAGGACATAATCGGCAAGCGGGTGACAGGCATATCGGAAATGGCAGGGCACGTTGGGTCAATGCGAGTCAGAG
>WNGR01005451.1_pt1 | contig 14096 bp, 10 predicted proteins | sample 5407581 | NCBI WGS metagenome assembly WNGR01 (sample SAMN13153383, study PRJNA577476) | soil metagenome | isolation source: 80 cm soil or saprolite under Garry oak tree replicate 2 | place: USA:California | collected 2016-06-15
TCGGGTCGGCGGGGTCGGGGCGCTTGGCCTTGGCGCACAGCGCGCGGACCTTGCCCGGCGTGTCCTGGCCCTCCAGCGTGGTCAGGTCGATCATCGAGATGGCGGCGTCGAGCGCCCACTGCTTGGCCGTGGTCTTGATGGACCGGCTGGCCAGCATGGCCGCCCGCGCCTCGGCCCCCACCCGGTCCACCCCGGGCAGCCCGTGCAGGAACCCTCGCAGCGAAGCCTGCGACCAGGCGACGCTCTGCGTGTCCGCCAGCGCGCTCATCGGCGACTCCTCTCCCTGGGACCATTCTCACCCATGGTGGCGGCCGGGGTCTCACTGGCGCGTCCCGCACGGTGTGCGGGGGATGTTTCGTCGTTGTTGCGTGCCGGCAGTGGCGCGGAAACGGGCCGTTCTTAGCGTCGGCATGCGAGCGGCCATCCGCTCACCATCGCCTGATCGCCGCAGCCGACTCGGAGGATAGCCCGATGACCACGAAGACCGCCCAGGACGCTGCGCAACCGCGGGCAGCGAGAAAGCCCGGCAGATGGATAACGGAGTGGCATCCGGAGGATGCCGGGTTCTGGGCTCGGGCCGGCTCGCGGGTGGCACGCCGCAACCTGGTCTTCTCGATATTCGCCGAGCACGTGGGCTTCTCGGTGTGGAGCCTGTGGTCGGTGTTCGTGCTCTTCCTGACGCCGGCCTACGGGATCAGCCCCGATCCGAAGACGGCCGCCGCCGAGAAGTTCCTGTTGACGACGTTGCCCACGGCATTCGGCGCGGGCGTGCGCATCCCCTATACGCTCGCGGTCGCGAGGTTCGGCGGGCGCAACTGGACATGCATCAGCGCGAGCTTGCTGCTCGTGCCCACGGTGGCCGCAGCGATCGTGCTCAAGCCCGGGGTCTCTTACGGCACCCTGCTCGTGATCTCCGCGCTGGCCGGCGTGGGGGGCGGCAACTTCGCCTCTTCGATGGCCAACATCAACTCGTTCTACCCGCAGCGGCTGAAGGGCCGGGCGCTGGGCCTCAACGCGGGCGGCGGCAACATCGGCGTGGCGGTGGTGCAGCTCGTGGGGCTGGCCGTGCTGGCCACGGCCGGCAAGGAGCATCCCCGGGTAATGCTCGGGATCTATATCCCGGTCGTCGTCATCGCCGCGCTCTGCGCGGCGCTGTTCATGGACAACATCGCGCACGTGCGCAACGAGAAGCGCGCCATTCGGTCGGCCTGCCGTGACGCGCACACCTGGATCATCTCGTTCCTCTACATCGGAACGTTCGGGTCGTTCATCGGCTACAGCTTCGCCTTCGGCCAGGTGCTGCAGAATCAGTTCGGCACGCACTTCCTCACCGCCGGGAAAATCGATCCGGTCAAGGTCGCCTACCTGACGTTCCTTGGCCCACTGGTCGGCTCGCTGATCCGCCCGGCCGGGGGCTGGCTGGCGGACCGGATCGGCGGGGCACGCACGACATTCTGGAACTTCCTTGCCATGGCGGTGGCCGCGACCGTCGTGCTCATCGCGTCCGGGCAGCGGTCGCTCGCGCTGTTCTACGTTGGCTTCATCGCCTTGTTCGCGTTGTCGGGCCTCGGCAACGGATCGACGTACAAGATGATCCCGGCGGTCTTCCGGGCCAAGGCGTTGCTAGGGATCGCCGACGGCAGGGACCCGGCGTCGGCCGAGCACGACTCACGCCGGCTGGCCAACGCGGTCATCGGCATCGCGGGAGCGATCGGCGCCTTCGGCGGGGTGCTCGTCAACATCGCATTCCGCCAGTCGTTCCTCGCCACCAAGACTGGCAACGCCGCCTACATCGGGTTCATTGCGTTCTACGTGGCCTGCCTGGCAGTGACCTGGCTGGTGTACCTCCGGCAATCCGGCCGTCGCCTGGCCGCCATCTAAGCCTCGCTGGATCGTTGACCGGGAAATGTGGGCAGGTCACACGTGGTCGTAGGCGATCAAGGGCCGCTTGACGGGTGCGCCGATCTGCCAGTTGTGCCAGATGGCGGCGTTGAGCGCCAGCAGGCGTTGCGTGATCCGGGCGCACAGCCCGGCGGGAACCCGGCCGCCGTGGCGTTCGAGGCCGGGCTGGTTTTTCAGCGCCCAGATGATCGCCTCGATGCGCTGCCGCAGCCAGTTCGGGAAGTACCTGGGGTCGTCTCGTCGTTGCGGGCCGGGCGGATGAGCGTCAGTTCCAGGCCGGGGCTGGCGAGGAACGCTTCGGTGTCTTCACCCGATCAGCGGCGGTGTGCCGCGCACGCGGAGCCCAAGCCTGCGGCCCGTTCAGCACTCCAGTCGCACTTGGTGATCTGGCGTGAGGGGTCCTGGGGACGGAGTCGTCGTGGCGGCTGCCGGTCACGTCAGGGCTGAGCGGCCAGGTTGTCCAGCATGCGCCCGAGCATCAGGGTCAGCGCCTGGAGGTCGCCGGAGGAGAAGCCGTCGAACAGGCGGCTGGTGACCATGCCGAAGGCCGGGGCCAGGCGCGGGGCGAGGGCGGCTCCGGCGTCTGTGAGCTCGACCCGGACCGATCTGCGGTCCGCAGGCTCACGGACGCGGCGGACCAGGTCCTTGTCTTCGAGCCGGTCAAGCAGGCGGGTCATGCCGGCGGTATCGGTTCCCAGGGCGGCGGCCAGGCGGCTGGGGCCGGTCTCGGTGCGCAGCCGCAGCAGGAGTGCGGCCTGCTGCGCGGTGACGTCGTAGGGGGCAAGTGACCGCTCCAGCGCGGTGGTCAGCTCTTTGGCCGCCCGGTGCAGCAGCGAGCCGCCGCCCAGCACAAGCTGCGCGACCTCGCGTGACGGGAATGGAGACGCCATACATCCGAGGATAGCTGACCAGACATTTGCTGTCGCGACAGCTACCGGGTAGCGTGGCGCCCGTGACAGGACACATCCCGAACAGCGTCCCGCCCCGCGTGCTGATCATCGGCGGGGGCATCGGCGGGCTCTGCCTGGCCCAGGGGCTCCACCAGGCGGGGATCGACGTCGCCGTGTTCGACCGCGCCGCCTCCGCAGTGCCTGACCGGCAGGGCTACGGCTTCTCCGTCAACCGCGACGGTGACGGCGCGCTGCGCCGGTGCCTGCCCCCGAACCTCTACCAGCTGTACCGGGCAACCGCCAGCCCCGCCCCCGCCGGCGACTTCGTCTTGTTCACCGCCGGCCTTGATGTGATCTTCCGCAAGCCGCTGCCGGCCGCCGCGGGCGTGGCGGTCAACCGCCAGACACTGCGGGAGGTTCTTCTCATCGGCCTCGGTGACGCGGTGCGGTTCGGTACGCAATTCGTCCGGTACCAGACCCGGCCGGGCGGCCTGGCCGATGCGCATTTCGCCGACGGTTCCGTGGAGACCGGGCACCTGCTGGTCGGAGCCGACGGTGCTGGCTCGGTGGTGCGATCCCAGCTCATCCCGGGCGCCGAGTTCGACGATTTCGGGCGGTCCATCTACGGCAAGACCCCGGTCACCGACGGGCTGCGCGCCGTGGTGCCCGCCGAGTTCTTCACCGGGATGCCGCGGGCCAAGGACGCCGCAGGCCTGACGCTGGGGGCCGGCGCTTTCGTCAAGCGGGAGAGGTTCGCCCAGGCCACGGCCCGGCTCGCCCCCGGTGCACGGCTGAGCCCAGCCCCGGACTACCTGCGCTGGACGCTGAGCCTGCGCGACGGCGGCGTGCCGGATCACCAGTCCTGGGCATCCGGGGGCCAAGAGCTTCAGCAGATCGCGGCAGACCTGGTCGCCGACTGGCACCCGGCCTTGCGGGCGGTCGCCGAACAGGCCGACGGCCCGGCCACCTTCCCGTTCGGCATCTTCTGCGCCCGCCCTGTCGGTCCGTGGGACGAGCCGGCCGTCACCTTGCTCGGCGACGCCATCCACACCATGACCCCCGGCCGCGGGGAAGGAGCCAACACCGCCCTGCGTGACGCGGCCCTGCTCACCGCAGTCCTGAGCGAGGCGGCCGCCGGCCGCACCGGCCTGGTCGCAGCAAAACGGCGCTACGAGACCGAGATGCTCGGCTACGGCTTCGCCGCGGCGGCCAACTCGACCAAGCCGTTCTTCGCCGACGCGATGCGCCGGCGTCCCTGGCCATCGCGAGGGGTGACGTACCGGTACCAGCCCTGATGGGAGGGCAGATCGGCGGTGCGCTGGCGCCGCTGCGCTCTGTCATCGTCAGCGGCGACATCGCGGCCGCGCCACCTGCCGAGCTGGCCAGCTAGTAACCCGCCAGCTGCGGAGCTAGCCGACTAATACCGCCAGCTGCCGTCGCCGTCACCGGCCCGCTCGGGCTCGTAGGCGAGCCGGTAACCGCGCTTCACCACGGTCTGGATGATGCGCGGGTCGCCGAGGGCGGCGCGGAGCCTGCCGACGGCCACTTCCACCGCGTGCTCACCGCCGCCGTCACCGGGCGCGATCTCCAGCAGCCTGGCGCGGGAGACGACATGGCCGGGCCTGGCGGTCAGCTCCCGGAGCAAGGCCATGCTCGCGCCGGTGAGCGGGGTCAGCCTGCCGTCCACCACGGCGGCGTGTCCGCGCACGTCCATCGTGTGGCCGGCCACGGGCACCAGCAGCCCGCGGCGGCGCGGGACCTGCTCGACGATCTCCCTGACCAGGGCGCCCAGGCGGCTTCGGTCGGGCTGGATCACCGGGATGCCTTCCTCGGCGAACGGGCCGGCGGTGACAGGGCCGACGCATGCGGGCACGACCGGGCCGCGCAGGGCCGCGCGCACGGCCTCGCCGCAGCCCTCCTCGCGGGCGGCTTGCAGGAAGCTCGCCGCCGCCGGCGCGCTGGTGAACGCCACCGCGTCGAGAGCGGCGGCACTGACGGCCTGGATCAGGCGGTGCAACGGTGCGGTGTCTTGCGGCAGCACCCAGCGGTAGACGGGCACCTCGATCACTTCGGCCCCCGCCAGGCGCAGCGTCTGGACGACGTCAGGCAGCGGCTCGCCGTGCAGTTGCACGGCGATCCGCTGCCCGGCGAGGTCGAAGCTGGCGATCAGATGCGCGAGGACCTCACTGGACGACTCTGACTCCGGCGACCAGGTCTCGCGCAGGCCGGAGGCGCGGATCGCGCCGCGTGCCTTCGGCCCGCGGGCCAGGACGGTGGACCGGTCGATGGCCTCAGTCAGCTTCTCCGCCAGGCCCCAGGCGTCGGCGGCCTCCATCCAGCCCCGGAACCCGATTCCCGTGGTCGCGACGACGATATCGAGCGGAGCGTCCAGGCAGCGCTGCGTCGCTGCACGCAGCTCGCTGTCGTCGGCCAGCGGCACGATCCTGATCGCGGGACCCGAGATCACCTTCGCGCCGCGGCGCTCCAGCGCGACCGCGAACTCCTCCCGGCGGCGGGCGGCCGTGATGCCGACCGTGTACCCGGCCAGCGGCCTGACCTCAGCGCTCACCGGCCGCCACCTCCACCAGGCCGTCACGCAGCCGGATGCCGAAGACTCCCGCGGCGGCCGTATCGTCGTCCAGGCACACCCCGGTGCGGAGGTCGAAGACCTGCTTGTGCAGCGGGGACGCGACGGTGGGGATGCCGTTCCTGGTGCCCACGATCCCGCGGGAGAGCACGAACGCCCCGGTGAACGGGTCCTGGTTGCCGATGGCGTACAGCGTCCCGTCGAACGCGCGGAACAATGCCACCTGTTCGCCGTTGACCAGCGCCGCCATGCCGCGCTCGGGCTGGAGGTCGTCGTACCGGCACACGGCGGTCCATGCCTGGCCGGTCACCGGGTCACCTCCGCTGCCCTGCGCCGCGGCACGGGCAGGTCGGCCGGACGCGGCTGGCCACGCTGCGAAACGAAGGCGACGCTCGGGTCGGGGGTGCCTGGCGCGTTGACGAAGGACACGAACCGGCGCAGCCGCTGCGGATCGGCGAGCACCGCCGCCCATTCGTCCTGATATGTTGCGATATGCCGTGATATCGCGGCGTCCAGCTCCGCCGCGATGCCGAGTCTGTCCTCAACGATGACCGAACGCAGGTAATCCAGGCCGCCGTCCAGCGCTTCCAGCCAGCTCGCGGTCCGCTGCAGCCGGTCAGCGGTGCGGATGTAGAACATGATGAACCGGTCGATGGTCCGGATCAGCGTCGGCGTGTCCACGCCGGACAGCAGCAGGTCGGCGTGCCGCGGCCGGAATCCGCCGTTGCCGCCGACATAGAGGTTCCACCCGGTGTCGGCGGCGATGACGCCGATGTCCTTGCCCTGCGCCTCGGCGCATTCACGGGCGCAGCCCGACACCCCGGCCTTGATCTTGTGCGGCGAGCGGATGCCCCGGTAGCGCAGTTCCAGCTCGACCGCCAGCGACACCGAGTCCTGCACGCCGTAACGGCACCAGGTGGAGCCGATGCATGACTTCACGGTCCGCACGGCCTTCCCGTAGGCGTGACCGGACTCGAACCCGGCGTCCACGAGCCGCCGCCAGATCTCGGGCAGCTGCTCGACCCTCGCGCCGAGCAGGTCGATCCGCTGCCCGCCGGTGATCTTGGTGTAGAGGCCGAAGTCCCTGGCGACCTCGCCGAGCACGATGAGCTTGTCCGGCGTGACCTCGCCGCCCGGGATGCGCGGCACCACCGAGTAGCTGCCATTGCGCTGGATGTTGGCCAGGAAGTGGTCGTTGGTGTCCTGCAGCGCGGCCTGCTCGCCGTCCAGGATGTGCCCGCGGCCCAGGCTGGCCAGGATGGAGGCGGCCGCCGGCTTGCAGATGTCACAGCCCCGGCCGCGGCCGTGCCGCTCGATCAGCTCGGTGAAGGTGGTGATCCCTTCCGCCCGCACGATCTCGAACAGCTGGGCCCGCGTGGCACTGAAGTGCTCGCACAGCGCCGCGCTGACGGCGACGCCGCTGTCCGCCAGCAGCGTCTTCAGGGCCGGCACGCACGAGCCGCATCCCGTCCCGGCCTTGGTGGCGGACTTGATCCCGGCGACGTCGGTCAGGCCGCAGCTGGCGATGGCGCCGCAGATCGCGTCCTTGGTGACACCGTGGCACGAGCAGACCTGCGCGTCGCCTGGCAGCGCGCCCGGGCCGGGCAGCGGGCCCGCCGGGGCGATCATCGTGACCGGATCACCGGGCAGCGGGCGGCCAGCCAGCGGCCGGAGCATGGCGTACCTGGACGCGTCTCCGACGAACAGCCCGCCGAGCAGGGTCTTCGCATCGCCGGAAATGACGAGCTTGGAGTAGCTCCGCTTCACCGGGTCGTTCAGGGTCACCTCGAGCGCGCCTTCGGTGACGGCGAGCGCGTCGCCGAAGCTGGCGACGTCGACGCCGAGCAGCTTGAGCTTGGTGGAGGTGTCGGCGGCGGCGAAGCCGGCGGTGCCGCCGGTGAGCCGGTCGGCCAGCACCTCGGCCATGGCGTAGCCCGGCGCCGCCAGGCCGTAGACCCGGCCGCCGATGCAGGCGCACTCGCCCACGGCATAGACATCCGGGTCGCTGGTGCGGCATCCGTCGTCGACCACGACGCCGCCGCGGCCGCCGACGGCGAGCCCCGCGTCCCGGGCCAGCTGGTCACGCGGGCGCACGCCTGCGGCGAAGACGACGATGTCCAGGTCCAGCTCGGTGCCGTCGGCCAGCGTGGCCAGCAGCCTGGCCCCGTCACGCTGGATCCGGCTGACGGACGTGCCGAGCCGCACGGTGACGTTCAGGCCCTCGATCATCTCCCTCAGCAAGGCTCCCCCGCCCTCGTCTACCTGCTGCGGCATCAGGCGCGGGGCGAGCTCCACGACGTGCGGGGACATGCCGAGCAGCCGAAGCGCGCGCGCCGCCTCCAGGCCGAGCAGCCCGCCCCCGACCACCAGGCCCGCCCGCCTGCCCCGGGTAAGGGCGGCGGCCCGGGCCGCCGCCGCCCGGATGGCGTCCAGGTCGTCGAGGGTGCGGTAGGCGAAGCAGCCCGGCAGGTTCTGGCCGGGAACCGGCGGGACGAAGGGAGCCGAGCCGGTGGCCAGCACCAGGGCGTCGTAGCCGATGGTGGCGCCGCGGCTGGTGGTGACGGTGCGCGCCGCGCGGTCGATACCGGTAACCGCCTCGTCTAGGCGCAGCTCGTAGCCCCCGTTGCCGTAGCAGCCGTCCGGGACGAGGTCCAGGTCTTCAGCCGTGCTGCCATCGAAGTAGGACGAGAGCGACACCCGGTCATAGGCACGGCGCCGCTCTTCGGACAGCACGGTGACCCGCCAGCGGCACCGGGTGTCCCGGTCACGCAGCGCCTCCACGAGCCGCTGCCCGACCATTCCGTTCCCGGCGACAACAAGGTGAGCAGGCATGCTTCCACCATGGACGGCTCTCGTTATCCGGAGTCTTCCGGCACGTTACATTCGCGAAACGCCCCCCTCACGACGGTGACTCATTGCGTGTGCGGCGGCCAGCCTCCAGACGCGCGGTGCCCCTTCAGACGAGGGCGGGGTCCGCCGCGGCCAGCCAGTCGACGATTCCCTCGACGGCGTCCCGGCAGGTCCCGCAGCCGGTAGCGGCACGGGTACGGGCGGCGATCTGGTCCGCGCCCCTGGCTCCTTCTTGCCACGCTGCGCAGATGGCGGCCTTGGTGACCCCGTTGCACTGACAGATGGTTGCCCGCCCGGGGAGCGTGACCGGTGAGTCCGCGACGGAGGCCGGAGCGTCTCGGCGCGCGATGAGCAGCGACGACCTGTCCTGCGGGAGCACTGCACCCCGGTCGAACAGCTGCGTGATCGTGCCTGCGGCGCGGGTGTCACCCAGCAGGATCGCGCCGGCCAGCCGGCCGTCCCGTACCACCAGTTTCTGGTAGACGCCGCGAACGGGGTCGGTGAACGTGATCACCTCCGCGCCGCCGCCGGCGTCGGCCGAGCCGAGGGTGGCCAGCTCGATGCCCGCGGCCTTCAGCCGGATCACGACAGGCGATCCCGCGTAGCTCGCGGACGAGCCCTGGTCCGCGATGACCCGGGCGGCGACCCGCGCCTGCTCCCAGGACGGCGCGACAAGCCCGTGCGTCCGCCCGCGGTGCTCGGCACATTCCCCGACGGCGAAGATCGCCGGGTCGGTAACGCTGCGCAGCTGGTCATCCACGATGATGCCCGCGCCGACGGCCAGGCCCGCCGAGCGGGCCAGCTCGGCGCGGGGCCTGGTCCCGCAGCACAGCACGAGCAGGTCGGCGTCGAGCACCCGGCCGTCGTCAAGCTCGACCCCGGTGACCCGGCCGCCGCCGCGGACCTCCCGCACGCACACCCCGGCGCGTACCGTCACGCCGAGAGATCGCACGGTACGGGCCAGCACGCGCGCGGCGCCCGCATCAAGCTGGCGTTCCATCAGCCGCCGCCCGCGCTGGATCAGCGTCACCGGCGACGGGCCGGCCAGCGCGCGGGCCGTCTCCAGGCCCAGCACGCCGCCGCCGAGCACTACCGCGGACCGTGCGCGGACGGCGAGCGCCTGGATCTGCGCGCAGTCCGCGAGGGTACGGAACGCGACTGCGCCCGGCACCAGCCGCCCTTCGCCGTCGGTCAGCCCGGCGGCCGGAGGCAGGACCGCGCTGCTGCCGGTCGCCAGCACGAGCACGTCGTACGGCACGGCGGATCCGCTGGACAGGTGCACGAGCCGCTGCTGGCGGTCGATCCGGACGGCGCGGATCCCGGCCCGCAGTGTCACCCCGCGGGCCGCGTACCAGTCCTCATCGGCCAGCTCGATGCTGGCCGGGCCGGCCACGCCTGCCAGCACGTTCGGCAGCTGCACGCGGTTGTAGGCGCCGCCCGGCTCATCGCCCACCACGGTGACGGCGAATCCGGCCGAGATGCTGAGCAGTTCCTGCACGAGCCGGAAACCGGCCATGCCGTTTCCGACCACGGCCACCCGCGTGATCACCTGACCACCTCGAGCCGCACCGCGCACACCTTGAACTCCGGCATCTTCGAGACCGGGTCCAGCGCGGGATTGGTGACCCGGTTGACCGAGGCCGCGCCGCCCCAGTGGAACGGCATGAACACCGTGTCGGCGCGGATCGTCTCCGTGATGCGCACCAGTCCGTGCGCCGCGCCGCGCCGGCTGACAACCCGGATCCGGTCCCCTTCTTCCAGCTGGTAAGCCAGCGCGAGGTCGGGGTGCACCTCCACGAACGGCTCCGGCTGCGCCTCGCGCAGGGCCCGGACGCGCCTGGTCTGCGTGCCGGATTGGTAGTGCTGCAGCAGCCGCCCTGTCGTCAGGTACACCGGGTATTCGGCGTCGATATCCTCGGCGGGCGGGCGGTGCTCGACCGGAAAGAACCGCGCCCGCCCGTCCGGCGTCGCGAACCCGTCAAGGAACATCCGCGGCGTGCCCGGATGGTCCGCCGCCGGGCACGGCCAGAAGACGCCATCGGAGGCGGCGATACGCTGGTAGCTGATCCCCGCGTAGTCAGCCGGACCACCCGCACTCGCGCGGCGCAGTTCCTCGAACACCGCCTCGGGCTCGGTATCCCAGTGTCCCGGTGCATCCAGCAGCCGGGCCAGCCCGGCGATCACCTCCAGGTCGGTCCGAACCCCCGGCGGGGGTACCGCCGCGCCCCGCCGGAGCAGAACCCGGCCTTCGAGGTTCGTCATCGTGCCGGACTCTTCGGCCCACTGCGCGACCGGAAGCACCACATCGGCGGACGCGGCCGTCTCGGACAGGAACATGTCACACACCGCGAGGAAGTCCAGCGAGCGCAGCCTGCGCCCGATCCGGCCGGACGACGGCGCCGACACCGCGACATTGCTGCCCATCACCAGCAGCGCTCGCGGGCCGCCGGGCGCGCCGAGCGCGTCCAGCAGCTCGAACGCCGAGCGCCCGGGCCCCGGAATCCGCACCGGGTCGATGCCCCACACCGCCGCGACATGCTGGCGGGCAGCCGGATCATCGATGTGGCGGTAGCCGGGGAGCTGATCGGCCTTCTGGCCGTGCTCGCGCCCGCCCTGCCCGTTGCCCTGGCCGGTCAGGCAGCCGTATCCGCTACCCATGGTGCCCGGCAGGCCCAGCGCGAGGGCGAGGTTGATCAGCGCGGAGACCGTGTCGGCGCCCTTGCTGTGCTGCTCCGCCCCGCGGGCAGTGAGAATCATCGCGCGCTCAGCCTCCGCGAGCATGCGGATCGCGGCGCGCTGCTCGGCCACCGTCACGCCGGTGATCCGCTCCACCCGCTCGGGCCAGTATGCGGCCGCGATCCGTCGCACCTCGCCGAATCCGGACGTCCGCGCGGCGATGTACGACTCGTCGAGACGTCCCTCGGCGATCGCGAGGTGCAACAGGCCGTTCGCGAGCGCCAGGTCGGTGCCGGGCGTGAGCTGCAGGTGCAGCGTCGCGCGGCGGGCCGTCGGCGTCTGCCGCGGATCGGCGACGATCAGCACGCCGCCGTTGTCGTGCTGGTCGGCCAGCCACCGCATGAACGGCGGCATGGTCTCGGCGGCATTGCTGCCCGCCAGCAGGATGGCATCGGCGGCCGCGAGATCCGAGAGCGGGAAAGGCAGCCCGCGGTCGACACCGAAGGCCCGCGTGCCCGCTGCCGCCGCCGAGGACATGCAGAACCTGCCGTTATAGTCGATATTCGGCGTACCGAGCGCGACCCGGGCGAACTTCCCCAGCGCATACGCCTTTTCGTTGGTCAGGCCGCCGCCGCCGAAGACCGCGACAGCATCAGGCCCGTGCGCGGACTGGACGCGGCGGATCTCGGCTGCCACCCTCGCCAGTGCCTCGTCCCAGCCAGCGGGCTCCAGGGGAGCTCCCCGGTGCCGCCGGACCAGCGGTGTCGTCAGCCGGTCGGGAGAAACCAGCAACTCCGCCGAGGTCCAGCCCTTCTGGCACAAACCGCCCCGGTTCGTCGGGAAATCCCGGCTCCCCGCCTGCAGGCCCCCGCCGAGGTGCCGCAGCGACATGCCGCACTGCAAAGCGCAATACGGGCAGTGGGTCAAGACGCCGGGCGCAGGCACGACTCAACCCTGCGCGGCTCTCGTTATCCGCAGTCTTCATGCGCGTTACATTCGCGAAACGACCGCCTCTCCTGCGCTGGCTGACCCCGGTGCGATCGTGCCGCCGGGCCGCGGAATTCACCGAAGCGCCGCCTCGATGACGCGGCCGACGGCGATGAGCTGTTCTTCGCCGCCCGGCGGGCCGATGAGCTGCAGCGAGGCGGGCAGGCCGGCCGGGCCGCCGGGGACGGGCAGCGCCAGGGCCGGCAGGCCGGCCACGTTGGCCGGCATGGTCAGCACGGTGAGCGACATGCCGCGCTCGCCGAGCAGCGGCGGCGCGCCCGTCAGCGTCGGCAGGGCCAGGAACGGATGGCGGTCCAGCGCGGCGGCGAACCAGTCACGCACCTCCCGCCTGGTCAGGCGGGCGGCGTCCCGCTGGCCGGCGGTGATCGCGGCCGACTCCTCCATGTTGCGCCGTATCGGCGGGGTGAGCCGGTCGAGCTGCGGCAGCAGGTGCGCGTTCGCCTGGTAGGCCTCCACGTCGATGAGCACGTTCCCGGCGTCGTTCACGGCCCGGAAGTCGAACCCGCCGACGCTGGTGACCCGCAGGCGGGCTGCGGCCAGCGCGGCGTCGACCGCGGCGTCGGTCACCGGGTCGACGTCGATCTCCGGCCGTATCCGGCCGACCGGCAGCCCGGCGTCCCCGGCCGCGAAGCCGGGCTCGATCAGGCGCATGCCGAGCTCGGCCGCGGCCACGTCCGCGCCGAGCGGGCCCACCGTGTCCAGGGACGGGGCCAGCGGGTACACGCCGTCGACGGGCACCCGGCCCCAGGTGGTCTTCAGGCCGGCGATCCCGCAGCAGGCCGCCGGGATCCGCACCGAGCCCCCGGTGTCGGTGCCGAGAGCCACGTCGGCCTCCCCCGCCGCGACGGCCACCGCCGAGCCGCTCGACGACCCGCCGGGCAGCCGCCGCGGATCCGCCGGGTTCGCCGGCGTGCCCGACCACGGGTTCACCCCGCTCGCCGACCAGCACAGCTCGGTCAGGTTGGTCTTGCCGACGATCCGCGCCCCAGCCCGCCGGGCCGCCGCCACAACGGCCGCGTCCCTGGCCGCCGGGCGCGCCTGCGCCGCGATCAGCTGGCAGCCGGCCGTGGTGGGCAGGCCCTCGATGTCGATGCAGTCCTTGACCGCCAGCCGCGGGCCGTCTCCCGGCGCGTCCAGCCGCATTATCCAGATGGGGTCCATGGGGTCATTGTCCCGGCCCGGGCCGGCCCGGGCAGAACTAAGAAGTCACAGAACCTTCTCCTGGAAGTCACGGCGGCTGCTCTGCCGCGATCGGTTGATACCGGACCTTGTGACCATGAGGGTCGCGATCATCACCGAGTCGTTCCCGCCCGACGTCAACGGCGTCGCGCACTGCGTCCTGCGGGTCGCCGAACTCCTCGCCGGCGGCGGGCATCACCCGCTCGTCATCGCCCCCCGGCCGCCGGGGGGAAGGGACGAGCAGGGAACCTCGTTTGGGTTCCCGGTGGTGCGCGTGCCCGCGGTCCCGCTGCCGGGGTACCCGAGTTTCCGGCTGGGGCTGCCGAGCCGCCGGGTCCGGGCCGCGCTCGTCCGGCACCGGACCGAGGTGGTGCACCTGGCCAGCCCGGTCTGCCTGGGCGCGCACGGCGCCGCCGTGGCCCGGCGGCTCGGCCTGCCCGCGGTCGCGGTGTACCAGACCGACCTGCCGTCCTACGCCCGGGCCTACCGGCTCGGCCGGGCCGGCGAGGCGTTCGCCTGGCGGTGGCTGCGCGGCATCCCCAGGCGCAGTGAGCACATCCGGGCCCGGCTGGCGCCGGGCGGTGAGCTGATCGCGGGGTACGTCGGCCGCCTGGCCACCGAGAAACGGGTCGAGCTGCTGGCCGGGATCACCGCGCTGGCCGGGGTCCGGCTGGTCGTCGTGGGCGCCGGGCCGGCCGAGGCCATGCTGCGCCAGCACATGCCGGACGCCGTCTTCCTCGGCGAGCGGCGTGGCGAGGAGCTTGCGGCCATCTACGCCAGCCTCGACGTGTTCGTGCACAGCGGGCCGTACGAGACGTTCGGGCAGACGCTGCAGGAGGCGGCGGCGAGCGGGCTGCCGGTGGTGGCGCCGGCCGCCGGGGGGCCGCTCGACCTGGTGGCGGACGGGGTGACCGGGTACCTGGTGCCGCCGTCGGATCCGGACGCGTTCACCGCCGCGGTGGCCCGGCTGGCCGCCGACCCGGCGGCGCGCGCGGCGTTCGGCG
>WNGR01005122.1_pt1 | contig 14095 bp, 9 predicted proteins | sample 5407581 | NCBI WGS metagenome assembly WNGR01 (sample SAMN13153383, study PRJNA577476) | soil metagenome | isolation source: 80 cm soil or saprolite under Garry oak tree replicate 2 | place: USA:California | collected 2016-06-15
TCCACGATGCCCGCCTTGCGTAGTTCGGTCAGGCGGTCGGCGAGCACGCTGGAGGACACCCCGCCACACCGGCTCTGCAGCTCCCGGAAGCTCGGTACCGGCCCGGAGCGCAGCTCCCAGAGCACGCGCAGCGCCCACCGCCGCCCCAGCAGGTCGAGCAGCGCCATGATGGGCCGGCCGGTGGCGGACCCCCGTACCGGCCGCCCGGGCAGCGGCGTGTCCGACCGCGCCATCCGCGCCTCCCGTAGCTCGTCGCTTGCCGCTTGCCGCTTACCGCTTGTCGCTTGTCGCTTGTCGCGCTTCTATTTCCGAAGCAAACCATGCTACGGTAGCAACCATGCTTCGGAATTCGAACCAGAATACCCGGCCCCAGACTACCGAGCCCAGGGTCGCGCCCGTGACGCCGCCGTACGACGCGGACACGGCCGCCGCGCTGGAGGTACTCGGGCCGCCGATCGGGATCTTCCGGGTGTTCGCCCGCCGCCCGGAGCGCGCGCACGGCCTGGCCGGCTGGGGCCGGTACTACCTGTCCCGCCGGTGCGCCCTGAGCCTTCGCCACCGGGAACTGCTGATCCTGCGTACCACCGCGCTGTGCGGCGCCGAGTACGAGTGGGGCGTGCACGTCCAGGTGTTCGCGGAGAAGGCGGCCCTCACCGGGGAGCAGATCCGCTCGGTGACCGCCGGGCAGCCGGACGACCCGTGCTGGACCGAACCGGCCGACCGGGCCGTGCTCCGCGCCGCCGACGCGCTGGACCGCGACAGTGACCTGTCCGACGCGGACTGGACGAGCCTGGTCGCCGGGGTGGGCGAGGAGGGCGCCGTCGACGCCCTGCTGATCTGCGGCTGGTACCACGCGATCTCCTACGTCGCCCGGGCGACCCGGCTCGCGCCCGAGCCGGACGCACCGCTGTTCGCCGACGCCAGCGCGGCGATCTAACCTCACCCCGTAGGGCCCGACCGCGGAAATACCGTAGTTTTACGGTACTGCCGCCGCGCCAGCGCGTCTTAGCGTGTGATCACCAGCAACAAAGATGATCATGATCCGGTGGCGGCTGGCCATCCGCGCGATCGGCGGAGACTCCCCGCGGCAAGGCTCCCGGCAAGGCTCCGGGGGAGGCTTCCCGTGGAGTGACGGCCTGGCCGTGACGCCCCCTGATAACCGGCTACATCAGCCGGTACGGCCGGCGCTCTCTCGACGAATTGGCGGGCGGGCCGGGCCGCTTATGGAGAAACATCGTGAAGGAGCGCGAGCGATGGCTCAACTCAGCGGATCACCGATGGTCGGCTCCGGCGACGACGTCGCAGCCCTCAAGCCGACGGAGCTGCCGCCCGGGCTCGTGCCCGGCCCGGCGCTGCTCCCGGCCGACAGCCAGCTGACCTACACCGGCGATGTCAACGGTGCGCAACGATGGATCTCAGCCGACCTCAGCGTGGTCCAGTACCGGGCGGCCGGGCGGCTGCTGACCTTCCACGCGTGGAAGCGGAGTCACCTGGTCTACTGGTCGATGGGCGCGAGCGTCACAGCCGACGGTGAGAACTGGGATGCGGCCATCATCGACTCCAACTACTACATGACCGTGCCAGAGCGGCCGCCCTGCGACATCGTCAAGGTCGGCCAGAGCACCAGCCGCAACAACAGCTACTTCGACGAATGGCAGTGGGGGGTGAATTCACAGCAGCCGGAGCGGGCCGCCTCCCTGTGCCGGGTCCAGTGGAACGGCGCGCGGTTCGCCGACCTGGTGACCGCCGGCACGGGCTGCACCCGCTACCAGAACGACCAGTGGCCCTCCGGCTTCCCCGCCGACTGGCCGCCCCTCCCGGTCGGTGTCGAGGTCAGCCCGGCTTCCCTGGCCATGCAGGTCAAGGGCCTTGGCCTCAGCGCCGTCAAGCGGACGGCCGTCCTCAACCACACCGCCAGTGACGTGCCCGTTCAGGTCGCCCCGGCCACGTCCGGTTACTTCGACTGGCCCAGCGGCACCTTCACCGCCCCCGCCCACGGCGGGCTGCCGATCACGGTGACGTTCGAGGGCGGCGACGCAGCGGGCTCCTACCGCACCTCGGTGCGGATCGTGGTCGGCCAGGGCACGGAATTCACGGTGCCGGTCACCGTCGCCGTTTCGGCTTCCGGGCCGGTCAAGTAGCGCCGGGCCGGGGGATCCGATGACGCAGGTAACCGTCTTGCAGCCGCACGGCGACGCCGTCCTGACCGCGGCAACGCCGCTGCGTGTGACCGGGAATGCGACGGGGAAGGGCGGGTTCGAACCGGACGTGGTGGACGCGGTGACGGTCTCGTTCGACGGCGGGCCGCCAGTGGACGCGTCCCTGACCGTCGTGCCGAAACAGAAGATCCCGGCCGTACGGTTCACCGCCGATATCCGGGTTCCCGGTGAGGCGGGTCCGCACGACATCCGCGTCGTGGCCATCGCCGCCAGCGGCGCCAGGGCGACCGCCCATGTCCGCGTCGAGGTCCAGGGGGCGGCCACGCCGGCCGGGAGCCTGCAGGTCGCCGTGGTCAATCCGGCCCCCCCGTCCCCGGGAAACTGGGCGGCGGAAATCGTCGAGGCGAACCAGAGTTCCATTCCCGACCTCCTCTCGCTGCTCTCGCTGCCCGTATGGCTGGAAAGAGGCGACGACTATCCCGTCTGCGAGCGGGAGTGGAACCAGGTCACCGCCCCCGGCGGGGACTACGACGTCGACACCGCCGGGTTCAGCGGGTGGCTGCTGCAACCCGAGATCTCCGGTGCAGACGTCCCCTTCACCCATCCGTTCGGACGGGACTGGGAATGCATGGTGGCGCTGGACCCCGAGTACGCCGGCCTGCTCGCCGCCGGGAACGCCGTACCGGACGGGGCAGACGCCGCACAGGCCATGGGCGACGCGGCGAACCTGAACATCAAAGTGCCCACAGGCGGCCTGCTGGCCGTGGAGACCGACGGCGGCTGCGTGCCGAGCGCGCTGAACGCCCCGTTCGGCGACACGGTGCGGGTCGGGGACCGGATCGCCGTGTTCGGCCGCTGGATCGTCGACGCCGCGCACCACGTGGAGGTGTCCGGCCAGAAGAGCTACCGGTCGGAGGTGCATCCGCCCCTGCTGATGGCCATCGGGGGAACCCGCCCCGCCGAGTCCGGCGGCACGCTGACCCGCATCGTGGTGACCTCGCGGCCCTACCTGGTCAGGCAGGTCTACACCACCGACGTGGAGACGATCTACGACGATTCCGCGCCGGACGACGGGCCGCTGCTGGCGCACCTCAACCACGAGATGGACAAGCTGACCAAGGCCGACATCTGGCACGCCGGCCTCCCGGACTCGACCTCGATCGAGGCGCACCCCAAGATCGCGTCCAAGCCGTTCGACGGCGCGCACCTGTTCCGGTTCAGCGTCCGGCCGCCACCCGCGAACTTCGGCGTGCTCCAGGTCAGCTTCGAGTTCACCTGCCGCAGCGGCGTCGGCGTGCAGGTCATCGGGGCCGGCGACCACGTCGACGTGCTCATCTCCTTGAACAGCAGCGGCTACCAGACCCCTCGGCTGCCGCCGCGCCAGCCGGACATCTGGACCAAGGAGCGTCTCGACACGATCGACACCGCGTCGGCCGACCTGATCACCTACGAGCAGGTCGCCAGCGTCCTGACCCTGTTCACCTCGCCGTTCGGGCCCATATCCCCGGCACTGCTGCTGTCCGGGTTCGCGCGGCGGGAATGGGTCCGGACGGCCGCCCAGCGTACGGCCGCCTGATCGTCATCCGCTACGGTCAGACCTTGTCAGAGAGGGCGGCCGGTTCCCTGGGGAGCCGGCCTGAAGAGGGAGGGAACTGACCATGGCGGTAGCGGTAACCCTGGACAAGGCGCTGGACAAGGCCTACGAGAACAAGAGCCTGGCGGAGATCCTGGACGCGCCGGTGGCGGCGCTGGCCGGGGTGAGCGACGGGGACGCCGAGAAGCTGGCGGCGGCGTTCGGCATCAAGACCGTGCGCGACCTGGGCAGCAGCAAGTACTTCGCGGTGGCCCAGGCGCTGGTCGCGCTGGGCGCCCATAGCGGCTGAGCTTGATCTGCGGGGACGGCCGGCCTGGCGCCGGCCGTCCCTTCTCGCTGTCCGGCCCGGTCGCGCCGGAGCAGGCCCGAATCCTGCTGAGGGCCAGATATGCCGGTCCTTCGGCGCTTTTCTGTGCTCGAATTCCCGGCAGGACCGGTGACCGCAGATGCACGCGGGCTTAGATTCGGAATGTGGTGTATCCGGCGGCTGGGGACGGCGTGGCGGGGATCGTCGGGCGTGAGTCCGAGCTCAAAGTCCTGGCTGACTTCGTCACGCCGACGGCCAGCGGCGCGGCCCTAGTGCTCAGGGGCAGTCCCGGGGTGGGCAAGACGACGCTGTGGCAGGCGGGGCGGGATGCGGCGCTTGGCCACGGGATGCGGGTGATATCCGCGCGGCCGAACAGTGCGGAGACGAGCCTGTCATTTGTCAGCCTGGCTGACCTGCTGGACGGGATAGAACCGGAAGCGCTGGATGCTCTGCCTGCGCCGCAGCGCCGAGGGCTTGAGGTCGCGCTGCTCCGCGCCGACCCCGATGGTGAAGCGGCGGCGCCGCGCGCGATGGCCTTCGGCCTGCTGAACCTGTTTCGCCAGCTGGCCGCCAGCCGGCCACTGCTGGTGGCGGTGGATGACCTTCAGTGGCTCGACCAGCCCACGGCGGATATGCTCGCGTTCGCCGTTCGCCGACTTCACGGGCCGTCCGTGCGGTTTCTCTTCGCCGCACGCGCGGGACCCTCCTCGACCGTCGAACAGGCGCTCGCCCCGGCTGGGCCGCAGATTCTCGAAGTGCGGCCGCTCAGCGTCGGCGCGATGCGCCGGATGCTGTCGGACAGACTGGGCCTGGCACTGCCGCGTTACGTGCTGCGGCAGGTATACGACACCACCCTGGGCTATCCGCTCTTCGCGCTGGAGGTCGGGCGGACACTGGTCGAGCGCGGGGTGCCCGCGCTCGGGCAGGATCTTCCCGTGCCCGACACGGTGGAGGAATTGCTCGGGAAGCGTGTGTCACGGCTGGCGCGCCCGGTCCGCACGCTGCTGCTGGCCTTGGCGCTAGGCGGCGACCTCGACCGGCACCAGCTGGCGAGCCTGGCCGGTCCCGGCGCAGTAAAGGACGCACTCGCGGCTGGGGTGGTGGTAGCCGACGGTGAGCGCGCCCGCGCGGCGCACCCGCTTCTTGCCGCCGCGGCCAGGAAGCATTCCGATTCCGCCGAGTGCCGGGCGTGCCATCTGGAGCTGGCGGAGGTCGTCGCCGAGGGGGACCGCCGGGCCCGCCACCTTGCGCTGGGAACGCTGTATCCGGGCGAAGGGCTGGCGTGCGTGATCGCCGCCGGGGCGGCCACGGCGGCCGCGCGGGGCGCGGCGCGTGAGGCGGCGGAGCTCGGCGAGCACGCGCTGCGGTTGACCCCGCCGGAAAGTGACGAGCGGGTCGAGCGGATGCTCAGGCTCGCCTCGTATCTGGAGCGGGCCGGCGAGCGTCAGCGGGTCACTGATCTTCTCGAGCCCGAGCTGTCATCCCTGCCGGGGGGCGGCCCGCGGGTCCGGGCCTGGCTGCTGCTGTCCGAGGGCGAGGCCATCAGCTCCTATTTCGACAAAGCCCCCTACTTCGACCGGGCGCTGTCCGAATGCGGCAGCGACCCTTCGCTGCGGGCCGAAGTACTCGCCAGGAAGTCGCTCAGCACGGCCGCCGAGGGCGTCGAGCGCCTCGCCGAGGCCGAAGCCTGGGCGGCGCAGGCCCAGCGCGATGCGGCGAGCGCCGGGCCAGAGGCCGAGCGTCTGGCGCTGCGTGCGCTGGGCTGGTCGCGTTGCCTGCGCGGACGTCCGATCGATGACCTGTGCGAGCGCTTCGTGGCCGCGTCGAGCGCGACGTCAAGCGTGATCGACTCACCCGAGCCCCTAGCCGGGCTCCGGCTCGCCTGGCGCGGCGAGGTGGAGCGGGCCCGGGCCATCCTGAGCGCCTTCCTGGCGCTGGCGGACGAGCGGGGCGAAGAGGTGGGTTACGCGTGGCTGCGGCTGAACATGTGCGAGCTGGAGCTGCGCACGGCACGGTGGGACGCGGCGGCAAGGCTGCTGGACGAGTGGGGCGAGTCCGACGACCAGCAATCGCTGATCACACCCACCTACCAGCGCTGCCGGGCGTTGCTGGCGGCGGGACGTGGGGAGGCCCAGGCGGCCGAGCAGTGGGCGGCGCCGGCGTTCGCTGACGCCCAGGCCCGCGGGTATCGCTGGCAGGTCCTGGAAGCCTCCCGGGCGCTGGGGATGGCCGCGCTGCTCGCCCACCAGCCCGGCGACGCCGTCGGGTGGTTGCGTGCCGTATGGCAGCACACGCAGGACCAGGGCGTGGAGGAGCCCGGCGCCTTCCCGGTAGCACCGGATCTGGTCGAGGCCCTGGTCGAGGCGGGCGAACCGGGCGAGGCGGCCGCGATAAGCGCTCGCCTCCGCGAACTGGCCGAGCCGTACGCGCATCCGTGGGGCCTCGCGTCCGCGAAGCGGTGCGACGGCGTCGTCAGGCTGTGCTCCGGACAGCGCGACGACCAGGCCGCCGCGCAGATGGCAGAGGCCGCGGCCGACTTCGGGCGTCTCGGCCTGCCCTTCGACCAGGCGCGGACGCTCCTGGCGCTCGGCCGCGCCCTGCGACGGGGCAAGAGGTGGGGCGCTGCCCGCGCGGCGCTGGCCGAAGCGGAGACGGTGTTCGACGATGTGGGCTCGCCCGGATGGGCCGCGGAGGCGCGATCGGAGCTGGCTCGCGTGGGCGCCCGCCGCCCCAGCCCGTCCGGTGAGCTGACGCCGACCGAACGGCAGGTGGCCGAGCTGGCCGCAGAGGGGCGCTCGAACAAGGAGATCGCCCGGGTCCTGCACGTCACGGTGAGCACGGTCGAAGCCCATCTGTCGCGTGCCTATGCCAAGCTGGGCGTGCATTCTCGCGCACAGCTCGCGAACCGGCTGCCGACGGCCAGCCGCCCATAAAGGGTGGGGGAATCCAGGATTTCGCCGTCCTGGTGGCGTGCGTAGCGTCGTACGCATGACCGAATTCCTGGTCGAGTTCTATCTCTCGCGCGCCGATGCCGCGGCCCGTGGCCGTAGCGTGCGGCGGGCTCGCCTGGCCGCCGAGGAGCAGACCCGGCAGGGCACGCCCGTGCGCTACCTGCGCTCGATGTACCTGCCGGACGAAGAGACGTGCTTCCTGCTCTACGAGGCCGAGTCGGCCGAGGCGGCGCGCCGGACGGCAGCACTCGCAGCTATCGCCTTCGAGCAGGTCAGCGAGGTGATCGGCGACATCCAGACGGCGGAAAAAGGACGGCGGACACCCTGACAGCGGACAATCGTGAAGGAGTATGAGCGATGGCTCAACTCAGTGTCAAGGCTGATCGGCGGCCGCCTCCGGTCGGTGTCGAGGTCAGTCCCGCTTCCCTGGCTATGCAGGTCAAGGGCCTCGGCCGCATCGCCGCCAGCCGGACGGTCATCCTCAACCACACCGCCAGTGACGTGGCCGTTCAGATCGCCGCCGACACGACTGGTTACTTCGACTGGCCCAGCGGCACCTTCACCGCCCCCGCCTACGGCGGGCTGCCGATCACGGTGACGTTCGAGGGCGGCGACGCGCCGGGTTCCTACCGCACCTCGGTGCGGATCGCGGCCGGCCAGGGCGCGGAATTCGCGGTGCCGGTCATCGTGGCCGTCGCCCCTTCCAGCGCCACGCTGATCACCCGTGAGACGAATCGCACGGCGGGCGGCCTGACTGGCCGCGAGCTAGAGATCATGCTGCTCGTCGCGCAGGGCAACACCAGCCGGCAGATCGGCCAGGCCCTGTTCATCAGCCCGCGCACGGTCGAGATGCACGTCGAGGGCAGCCTGCTCAAGCTGGGCTGCCGCACCCGGGCCGAGGCGATAGGCCGGCTCGCCGAGCTGGGAACCCTGCCGGCCGAAGCAACTGGCGGGGCGGCACGCGCCCGGTCCGTTCGGGGTTAGTTGTCGTCGCCGGCCAGGTTACGCAGCAGCAGGGCCTCGGCCAGGCAAGCCCGCTCGAAGGTGGCCAGGTGCAGGCTCTCGTTGCTGCCGTGCGCCCGGGTGCTTGGGTCTTCCACCCCGGTGATCAGGATCTCCGCGTCGGGGAACAGGCCGGCGTAGGCGGTCACGAACGGGATGGAGCCGCCCGCGCCGGCGTCCACGGCCGGCCTGCCCCAGGCCTCGCCGAGGGCCGAACGGGCCGCCTTATACGCCCGCCCGCCGGGCCGGGCGGTGAACGGGGCGGCGACAGCGCCGGGCAGCACGCTGACCTGTGCACCCCAGGGCGCATGCGCCGTCAGGTGCGCGGCCAGCGCGTCGCAGGCGGCGGCCGCGTCGTCGCCGGGCGCCACCCGCATGCTCACCTTGGCCCGCGCCACCGGGACGAGCGTGTTCGAGGCCGCCGCCACCGACGGCGCGTCGATGCCGATCACGGCGATGGCCGGGCCGGCCCAGAGCCGGGCGGTGAGGCTGCCCACCCCGGTCAGCCGCACCCCGTCGAGCATCCCCGCCTCGGCCCGGAACTGCTCCTCGGTCAGGTCCAGCGGATCCGCGTCGCCGTGGGTCAGGCCGGGTACCGCCACGCCGCCGCGCTCGTCGTGCAGGCTGGCCAGCGTCCGGCACAGCGCGGTCAGCGCGTCCGGGGCCGGGCCGCCGTACATGCCGCTGTGCACGCCGTGGCGCAGCGTGCGTACCTCTACCACGACGCTGGTCCCGCCGCGCAGCGAGGTGGTCAGCGCCGGGATGTCCGTGGTCCAGTTGCCCGCGTCGGCGAACACCACCACGTCGGCCCGCAGTGCGTCCCGGAAGGCGCTCAGGAAGCCGGGCAGGGCCGGCGAGCCGATCTCCTCCTCGCCCTCGACCAGCACGGTGACCCCGACCGGGAGCCGGTTCCCGTAGGCGCGCAGCGCGGCCAGGTGCACCGCGACGCCGGCCTTGTCGTCGGCGGTGCCGCGCCCGTAGAGCCGGCCGTCCCGTTCGGCCGGCTCGAACGGGTCGCTATCCCAGTCCGCGGCCTCGCCCGGCGGCTGGACGTCGTGGTGCGCGTACAGCAGGACGGTGGGGGCACCCGGCGGGCCGGGCCGCCGGCCGAGCACGGCGGGCCGGCTGTCCCCCGCGGTCACCACGTCGACCTCGGGCAGGCCGGCCTCGCGCAGCAGCGTGGCGACCTCGGCGGCGCTGGCCCACACGTGCCGCGCGGCGCCCGGGTCCGCCGACACCGACGGGATCCGCACCAGGCGCTCCAGGTCGGCGCGGGCGGACGGCAGGACCTGCCGGATGCCGTCGCTGAGGTCAGCGGTCATGAAGTGGACGCTACCGCCCAGGTCAGCCGGTGAACAGGTCCAGCCGGACGGGTAGTGCCCCCTTGACAGCGGGAGGCGGTCGCGGCACTCAGGGGACCGTGTAGGCAACCAGCTGCGGGTGGCCGCCCCCGCCAGAACTCGACGTCTTGGGGCCGCCCGCCGGGACCAGCACCGTGTTGCCGAAAACGGCGATGGGTGCATTGGTCGATGTCGGCAGCTGCCGCCGGTAGACGATCGCGCCCGTGCTGCGGTTGAGGGCGACGAGGACACCGTTGTAGAGCGTGGTGAAGAGCAGGTCGTTGGAAACCGTGGCCGCGCCGAGCGGCATCGAGGAGAACTTAGTGTCCCACTCGACCTTGCCGGTGGCCAGGCTGAGCGCCTCCACCTCCCCGGTTTCGGGACCGGCGGCCTTGTTGCCGATGACCGAGCTCATGCCGGTGTAGGTGATCGGGAGGTCGATGGTGGCCGCGTAGACGCTGCCGCCCGCCACCGCCATGTCCGACAGGATGCCGCCCAGCGATCCGGGCACCACCGTGTACGGGAACTTGAGCGTGATCTGGTGCGACAGCGCGAGCAGGGAGTCGCTGTCGTGCCCGTTGTGCTCGCCGACCGGCGTCTTCCACAGCAGCGCGCCGGACCGTGCGTTCAGCGCGTAGACGTATCCCACCTTCCCGCCGGTGATGATCGACCGAACCCCGCCGATAACCGTCGAGATGGGCGACGCCTGCAGGTCGTGGTCCTGGAAGTCGTCCGGCACAGCCTGGTAGTACCAGCGCAGCTTCCCGGTCGCCGCGTCCAGGTTCACCTCGCTGTCGGTGTAGAGCTGCCGCGATGGATGGGCGATGGCCTGGCCGATGCTCTGGTAGGGGTTACCGATGCCGAACGTCACCGAGCCGTCGCTTCCGACCAGCGGCGTCTCCCAGGCCCCGCCCGAACCGAGACCGAGAGCCTGCACGCCCGCCCCCCGGCCGATCACCGTGTTGAACGTCCAGAGCAGACGGCCGGTTGACGCGTTCAGCGCCATGAGCACCCCGCCGCCGGGTCCCGAGCCGTAGGCGCTGGCCAGGTAGACCCGCCCGTCCGCGACCTGCGGCTGGATCTCGAACGCCCCCTGGCTGCTGTTCAGCAGGCTGCTGTCCACCCATTTGGTCTTGCCGGTCGCCGCGCTGAGCGCGAACACCGCGGTCGACGAGTCCCCGTACACGGTGCCGTCCACGACCGCCACCCCGTCCGGCCCAGGCCCGCTCTTCTCCGGGATGTTGACCGGGTACTCCCACTTCAGCTTGCCCGTGGCCAGGGCCAGTGCGTACACGTTGGCGTCCTCGTCCTGCAGATACACGACGCCGTCCTGGACGACCGGCGGCGCGGTCAGCGAGCCGATCCCCGAGACGCCGGCCGCGGCCGTGCCCGCCAGCTTGAACGCCCAGGCTTCCCGGAGGCCGTCCACGTTCGCCGCCGAGATCGCCGAGCCCGGTATGTCCCTGGCGTTGGCGATGTCGCCATTCGGGTCCGGCCACGATCCGGTCGGCACCGCCACGCCGGGGAATGCCGTGCTGGCCGGCGTCGCGCTGCCGCCGCCGCTGCACGCCGCGGCCAGCATCGTTATCGAGACGAGCACGGTTACCGGGACAAACAGCCGCACCCCGTGACGCGCATGCCCAGCTAGCTTCGCTCTCATCAGGCCCACCGCCCTACCGTAAATTGATATCACGATGATAGATATGTGAAATCAGGCATGTCAAGGCATCGCCCGCTTAGGGTTACCGGGGCTGGTCAGTTGCTGGTGGCGCTGCGGGGGTCGATGCGGAGTGCGCTGAAGCGCGCGGCCAGGTCCTCGACCCACTGTGGTGGTGTCCGGTGATCTCCCAGCGGGAGGCCGGCTTCGCTGCGCCACAGCACGTCGCCGAGGGCCTGGCGCACATGCCAGGCCATTACCCGTGCGGGCGACAGCCGCCGTCCGGTGACCTGCTGGTAGTGGCGCATGGTCGCGGTCAGCAGCTCCAGGCCGGGCCCCATCCCGGGACCGGGAAAGCCGCGTAGCTCGTATTCGGGCTCGGCGGCCCCGATGTTCTCGAAGTCCAGCACCAGCCGGAGCTCGTCGCGGTCCCAGACCTGGTTGTCGCCGTGCAGGTCACCGTGCACGAGCACGGCCGGGCCAGGCGAGCCGAGCACCGCGTCGGCCCAGTCGCACCAGCGGACGACGGCCTGGCGCTGATCCGGCCGGATCCACGTCCCCAGCCGCTGGCGCAAGGTGCTGGTCGTGGCCGGCGGCAGCTGCGGGCCGGTGAGCGTGCCTACCGCGGCCTCGGCGCGCGCGCGGGCGGCCGGGTCGTGCAAGGCGGCCAGGAACCGCACGAGCTGCCGGGCGGCGTGGTCGGGGTCGATCGAGTCGGCCACCTCGAACAGGGATGTCCCCGGCACCCGCGTGGTGATCATCAGCAGCGGGTCGGCGCTGCTGGCGACCACCTCGGGCAGGAACGGGACCTTCGGTTCACGGGCGAGCGCGGCCAGGACGCCGATCTCCCGCGCCAGCCTGAGCGCGGCAGGACGTGACCAGGCGAACTTCACGAAGAACTGGTCACCGACCGGCACGCAGCCCGAGTGCCACAGCGGGTCCTGCTTGCCGGCCGGCCCGGGAACCGTGATCGGAAACCGGCTCAGCTCCGGCGCCACGGCCCCCAGTGCCTCACGCAGCGCCGCAACAGAGCACTCAGCCAGCCATTTCATCTTCGGTACCTAATCCGGGCGGCCCGCAGGTGCGGGATTTATCCATGACGCCTTTCTCGGTGGCGCGTGACAGACTGGCATAGCCACAGGGAACTAACGCAGGTGATGGGCGATGGCGACCTTCAAAACATACGCGGAGGTCCTTAAGCCTGACCATCCGATGATGCGCAACTACGCCAGGAGCAGGACATGGCGCCCTAGCGCATACCGGCCCGCCACCGTCGAACAGGCCATGCGCGCTGAACCAGGCCTTGTTCTCGCAGACGTACTCCAGCGGACCGGCGGCGTCTATGAAACGACGACCCAGCTGACGCCGAAGTCCCGCGGGGACATTCGCGAGATAGCGGAACTGACATCGCACGACGAGCTTCTCGCCGTGGCGCAGCTTCCTGAAGTGCCGGTCTCACTGGAGCAACTTCGCCATGTGGATCCGCACACCCGTATCGTCGTCGGCTATCGGCTCGATGCCACTCCGGCCGAAAGTCCACGGCTGCGCCGCAGGCTGGCACTTCCGCCTGATCCTAGGATCACGGTGCATTTTGACGAGGTCGTCTTCCCGGACACTCCGGGAAGGTTCTGGGGCGCCATGCGCTGGGACAAGTCCGGCCCCGAAACTGGCGCTCGTTCGACAGCACCGCACTGACCGCTCCGTATGCTCCAGGGCACAGCCGGACCTGGCAACCCGACGCACGGCGCAGTAGATGCTGCATTGGCATCTCATGACCACCACGAGTCTCATTTCACTCATGCGTACCGATTTTGCGGAACGGCGTGGTTGTCCCGGGAAATGTCGTAGCCGGGGAGTAGAATCGAATTCAGATCCTAGAAACCTGCCCGTCAGGGACGAGAACCGCCGCCAGCAGCGACCAGTCCCGGCGAGGAGGTGACCAGGTGGGTGCCAACGCCCCGGCGTGTGCCCGTGAGGCGCTGGACATGGTCCGCGCCGGGCTGGGCTACCTGGCCGCCGCGGATACCGCCCAGCTCGCGGCCGCGACGCAGGCGGAGTGCCTGGCCGAGCTGGAGCAGGCCGGCGCGATCGCGACCGCGGCGCGGGCCTCGATCCTGGCCGGGTTCGCCGGCGGGAAGGGGTACTCCGGCGACGGCGACTACAGCGCGGTGTCCTGGCTGATCCACCGCACCGGGATCACCCGGGGCGCCGCGGTCGGCCACACCGCGTGGGCTAATCGGACGACCACCCACCCGCGGGTGCTGGCGGCGCTGGCCGCCGGGCAGGTCTCGGAGCCGGTGGGGCGGCTGATCTGCGTGTGGACGGACAAGCTGCCGGACCAGGCCCGGGACGAGGCGGACGAGCAACTCCTGGCCGCCGCGGCGGGCGGGCTGGGGCTGGAGGAGTTGGCGGCGCTGTTCGCGCAGATGTACGAGCAGGCCCGGTCCGAGCGGCCCGATGAGGATCCGGGCCGGGACTTCGCCGACCGCGGCGTGAAGCTGGCCGCCACGTTCGGCGGCGCCGGGCTGCTGTACGGGGACCTGACCCGCGAGTGCGCCGAGGTGGTCGGGCGGGTGCTGGACGCGCTCGGCGGCAAGGCCGGCAAAGACGATGACCGCAGCAAGCAGGAGCGGTACCACGACGCCCTGCACGAAGCCATGCGCCGGCTGGTCTCCGCGAACCTGGTGCCGGAACGGGCCGGGCAGCCGGTCAAGGCCTGGGTGCACATCGCGCTGGGCGACCTGCTGCTGCTCGACGGCGACTCCGCCCTGCAGGAGCAGTGGACCGCGCAGGTCCGCCAGCGGTGGGCCGCGCACCGCGCGCGGGCCTCCGAGACCGGCGCGTCCGACGGAGCCTGGCTGAACGGGGACGCCGCCGAGGCGATCGCCTGCGACGCGGCGATGGCCCCGATCGTGACCGGCGACGTGAACGTGGGAGCCCTGGAAGACCTGGTCCGGCTGTGCGCGGAACTGGACCGGGTCCGCCGCGACGGCGACGGCCCGGGCACGCCGGCTACGGACACCACGGCGGCCTGGGCCGCGCTGGAGCAGGCGGTGATCGGCAAGGCTGTGGACCTGCTGTCCGG
>WNGR01005124.1_pt1 | contig 14093 bp, 8 predicted proteins | sample 5407581 | NCBI WGS metagenome assembly WNGR01 (sample SAMN13153383, study PRJNA577476) | soil metagenome | isolation source: 80 cm soil or saprolite under Garry oak tree replicate 2 | place: USA:California | collected 2016-06-15
CTCGACCGCGCCGCGGGGCTGAATACCGCGGGTTTCGTGAGTGGTTATCGTGGCTCGCCGCTCGGCATGGTCGATCAGCAATTGTGGAAGGCTAACAAGCTCCTAGCCTCGCATGACGTGCGCTTTTTGCCGGCCATCAACGAAGAACGCGGCGGCACGGCCGTGCTCGGCACGCAGCGGGTTGAATCCGATCCCGAGCGGACCGTGGATGGCGTCTTTGCGATGTGGTACGGCAAGGGCCCGGGCGTGGACCGCGCCGGCGATGCGCTCAAGCACGGCAACGCGTACGGCTCGTCGCCGCACGGCGGCGTGCTGGTAGTGGCGGGCGACGACCACGGCTGCGTGTCGTCGTCGATGCCGCATCAGAGCGACTTCGCGATGATGGCCTGGCACATGCCGATCGTGAATCCGTCGAACATCGCCGACATGCTCGAATTCGGCTTGTACGGCTGGGCGTTGTCGCGTTTCTCGGGCGCATGGGTCGGCTACAAGGCGATCTCGGAGACGGTCGAATCGGGCTCCACGGTCGATCTCGACGCGCTGCATACCGAATGGGCGATTCCACAGAATTTCGAAGCGCCCGCAGGCGGCTTGCATAACCGCTGGCCCGATCTGCCGAGTCTGACGATCGAATCTCGCATGCATGCGAAGCTCGACGCGGTGCGCCACTTCGCGCGCGCGAACAGCATCGACAAATGGATCGCGCCGAGCCCGCATGCGAACGTGGGTATCGTCACGTGCGGCAAGGCGCATCTGGACTTGATGGAAACGCTGCGCCGGCTCGATCTGACGGTCGCCGATCTGGACGCGGCCGGTGTGCGGATCTACAAGGTCGGTTTGTCGTTTCCGCTGGAGATGACGCGCATCGACGCGTTCGTTGCCGGTTTGTCCGAAGTACTCGTGATCGAGGAGAAAGGCCCGGTCATCGAACAGCAGATCAAGGACTATCTGTACAACCGCACGCAAGGCACGCGGCCGATCGTGGTCGGCAAGAATGCCGAAGACGGCACCATGCTGCTGTCGTCGCTCGGTGAATTGCGGCCTTCGCGCATCTTGCCGGTGTTCGCGAACTGGCTCGCCAGGCACAAGCCCGCGCTCGATCGACGCGAGCGCGTGGTCGATCTCGTCGCGCCGCAAATCCTCTCGAACGCCGCGGACAGCGTGAAGCGCACGCCGTATTTCTGCTCGGGCTGTCCGCACAACACGTCGACGAAAGTGCCGGAAGGGTCGATCGCGCAAGCCGGCATCGGCTGCCACTTCATGGCTTCGTGGATGGAGCGCGACACGACCGGCCTGATTCAGATGGGCGGTGAAGGCGTCGACTGGGCGTCGCATTCGATGTTCACGAAAACGCGCCACGTGTTCCAGAATCTCGGCGACGGCACGTACTTTCATTCCGGCATTCTCGCGATTCGCCAGGCGGTGGCCGCGAAAGCCACCATCACGTACAAGATTCTCTATAACGATGCGGTCGCGATGACGGGCGGTCAGCCGGTTGACGGCAACATCTCGGTGCCGCAGATCGCACGCCAGGTGGAAGCCGAAGGCGTGTCGCGCTTCGTCGTGGTCAGCGACGAGCCGGAGAAATACGACGGCCGTCACGATCTGTTTCCGAAGGGCACGACGTTCCACCATCGCAGCGAAATGGACGCCGTGCAGCGCGAATTGCGCGACACCGACGGCGTGACCGTGCTGATCTACGACCAGACCTGTGCGGCTGAAAAACGGCGTAGAAGGAAGAAGGGCGAATTCCCCGACCCGGACAAGCGTCTTTTCATCAACGAGGAAGTCTGCGAAGGCTGCGGCGATTGCGGCGTGCAATCGAATTGCCTCTCGGTGGAACCGGTTGAAACGGCATTGGGGCGCAAGCGCCGCATCGATCAATCGTCATGCAACAAAGATTATTCATGCGTGAACGGCTTCTGCCCGAGCTTCGTCACGGTGGAAGGCGGCAAGCTGAAGAAAGCCGCCGGTGTGGCGTTCGATCCGCAAGCGTTGGCCGGGCGCGTCGATGCGTTGCCCGTTCCCGCGACGCATCTCGACGCCGCGCCGTACGACATTCTGATCACAGGCGTCGGCGGCACGGGCGTCGTGACGGTCGGCGCATTGATCAGCATGGCGGCGCATCTGGAAGGCAAGAGCGCGTCCGTGCTCGACTTCATGGGCTTCGCGCAGAAAGGCGGCTCGGTGCTGTCGTTCGTGCGCTTCGCCGCGCGCGACGAGTGGCTCAATCAGGTGCGTATCGACACACAACAGGCCGACGTGCTGCTCGCCTGCGACATGGTGGTGGGCGCGAGCGCCGATGCCCTGCAAACGGTGCGTCATGGCCGCACGCGCATCGTCGTGAATACGCATGCGATTCCGAACGCGAGCTTCGTGCAGAACCCGGACGCGACGCTTCACGCGGATGCGTTGATCGACAAGATGCGTCACGCGGCAGGTGCGGAACGCATGTCCACGTGCGATGCGCAAGCGCTCGCCACGCGTTTTCTCGGCGACACCATCGGCGCGAACATTCTGATGCTCGGTTATGCCTGGCAACTCGGTCTGGTGCCGGTATCATTCGCCGCGATGATGCGCGCGATCGAGTTGAACAACGTCGCCGTGCAGATGAATCAGCTGGCGTTCTCGATCGGCCGCCTCGCTGCCGAAGACCCGGCCGCGCTCGAAGCGCTGTGGCAAGCGCGGCATCTGGCGAAGCAGACCGTGCGCGTCGATACGCTCGATGAACTGATCGCGCATCGCGAAGGCCGTCTGCAAACGTACGGCGGCGAGCACTATGTGACGCGTTACCGCGCGCTGGTCGATGCGGCGCGCCGTGCGGAAACCGCGGTGGATGCACAGAGCGAACGTCTCACGCGCGCGGTGGCGACAACGTTCTATCGTCTGCTGGCCGTGAAGGATGAATACGAAGTGGCGCGCCTGCATACGGACGCCGCGTTCCGTGAGGCGCTCGAAGCGCAATTCGAAGGCGTGGCGGGCAAGGACTTCGGCATCAAGTTCAACCTCGCGCCGCCGACGCTGACGCGTCCGCAGCCCGGCATCAACCCGGCCAAGAAAACCTTCGGCCAATGGATGTGGCCGGTGCTCGGCATGCTGGCGAAATGGCGCGGCCTGCGCGGCACGATGCTCGACCCGTTCGGCCGCACGCTCGAACGCAAGATGGAACGCGAACTCGCCGGCGATTACGAAATCACGCTGCAACGCGCGTTTGCGAAGCTCAACGCGAACAATCTGGAGGACGTCGCGAAGCTGGCCGACCTGCATGCTCGCGTGCGCGGTTATGGTCACGTGAAACTGGCGAATCTGGCGGGTGTGAAGCGCGGTGAGCGCGATCTCGCCACACTCTTGCAGATCGAAGCGGCAACGGGCGCTTGTGTGAAGAAGTCGCTGGAAGAGGTGAAAGGCGCCGGGCAGTTGCGCGGTATTCCGGTGGTCGTCGCAAAGTAAAGCTTGCGCACGTGTGCGAAATGCCGCTTCAGGAGTGAATCCTGAAGCGGCATTTTTTTGGCGCTTTGTTTGCGCGCTATGCCGCGTTCAGCAGCGCTCTCACCTGCGCAACTTTGGCGGCATCGACCGGCGCGAGCCCGTTACCGCCAACGCGGACGCCCGAGCCGAAATGCACCGCTTGTACCTGTGTCGCGCGAACGAAGCCGGCGACCGCGTCGACAGTCAAACCGGCGCCGGCCAGCACCGTGCAATGCGAACCGGACGCTTGCCGCACCAGCTCGCGTAGCGTTTCTTTCGCGTCGAGCACCGAGGATTTTCCGCCCGACGTCAGCACGTTCGTCACCGCCTTGAATTCGAGCAGCACGTCGAGCGCCTGTTGCAGATCGCGCGCTTCGTCGAATGCGCGGTGGAAGGTGATCGCCAGGCCATCGGCCGCATCGATCGTGCGTGCGAGGCCGTCGCGGTCGATCTCCCCCTCGGCGGTCAACATGCCGATCACCACGCCGTTCGCGCCCGCCGCTTTTGCCGCGCGCACGTCGCGCAGCATCACCGCGTAGTCGTCGGCGTCGTACATGAACGAGCGGCTGTGCGGCCGCACGATCACATTCACCGGAATATCGACCGCGGCCGCCACCGCCTCGATCAATCCGACGCTCGGCGTCAGGCCGCCCTCGCCCATCGCGGTGACGAGTTCGAGACGGTCAGCACCGGCTTGCGCCGCAAGGCGCGCATCGGCAACAGTGGTGGCAATGATTTCGAGCAGGACGGACATGAGTACCAACGCGTGTCGTTGAAAACGACATCATCTCAGAACCGCTCTTCGTCCACCCAGTCGATATCGCCACACAGCACGCACGTCTGCGCGCCGACGCGCGTCGCCACCGAAAGCGTCACGCACGGCAACGCCTCGTTGATCGACAGATACGGACGCGTCACATGCACGCGTTCCGGCGCATTGATCGCCGCGCGGAAATACGGACGACGCAGCCAGTTCGCCCCTTGCGCGTCGGCCAGCGGCAGAAAGCGCGTTTCATGCGCCGCGCGATCGGCGCGCAGCACGACGTTGCGGCCCGCCTGCTTGCCCTTCGAGTCGAGCAGGAAGCAGCGCGCGGCGTGATCGAGCGCGAGAAAATTCCAGCAGACTTCCTCGAGCGGCTCGCCGGCGGCAAGCCGCTCCGCCGCGCGCTCGAAGGCTCGCAGATATGGCGCGAGGCGGCTTGCATTGCGGCGCTCGCGCGCTTCGGCCTGTTCGCGATACCGCTCGGTGACTTCGTTGATACAAGTCGCGGCCTGCACCGCATCGGCCGCGCCAGGGTTCGGGCGGCCGAAGAAAAAGCCTTGCACGAAGTCGGCGTTGCAGGCGAGCGCCATCTGCGCTTCATGCTCGGTTTCCACGCCTTCGATCAGCACCAGCTTGCCGGCTTCGTGCAGCAACGCGACGAGCCCCGGCAAAATCGTCGCCATGTCGGCGCGATGCGCGGCGTGCGACAGCATGATGCGGTCGAGCTTCACGATATCGGGATTCAGTTGCCAGATCCGTTCGACGTTCGAATGCCCCGCGCCGAAATCGTCGAGCGCGATCAGGAAGCCGCGGTCGCGGAACTGGCGCACGGCGTCGGCGAGACGTTCGAGATCTTCCGCCCGCTGCTCGAGCACTTCGAGCACGATGCGCCGCGGCGGCAGATCGAGCCGCCGCAGATTGGCCAGCAACGCGGCGGCATGATACGGATCGGTGAGCGCGCCGGGATGCACGTTGAGGAACAGCCATTCGCGCTCGGCGCCGAGCACCTTGAAATTTTCCAGATGCAGCGTCTGCGAGAGCCGGTCCAATTGAAGGACGTCGCCCAGACGCGCGGCCTCGCCGAATACGTCAAGCGGCGATACGGGGCGGTCGAGCGCATCGTGCGCGCGCAGCAGCCCCTCGTAGCCGACCGCCCGCATATGCGACAGGCTGAAAATCGGTTGAAATACGCTCGTCAGCGTCAGCTCGCCATGCTGCACCGAAAAACGTTCGAGCCCCGACGTAACCTCGACGTCGAAACCATGCGGCGCGCCGGCCGTCCTTTCCTGTTGCGCAATCGTCATGCAATCCTCTCACGCGAAAGCCGGGCCGGTCCGAACGCGGAAGCGAGCAACCTCGGCGCCGTCTCTCTCAAAATGTGCGTTGTCGATATGGGTTAAGCAAGCTCCATGCGCGCGCTAGCGCACTTTCGAAAGTAATTTGCATGAAAGTTGCACCGGCAAAAGGGCCGATGCGCCGCGCGAGGGCGCGGCGCGCACCCTTTAGGTGCGCCGCCTTGTTCGCGCGCTCGCTTGCCGGCTTCGCTGGTCACTCGCTTGAAGTCATGTCCGGCTCGCATTGGCGCGGCGCGTCCTCGGGCTAAACTTCGGCCTTCTGTCTTGTGAGCGTGACGCGGCGAGGCCGTCGAAGATCACAGATAAAACACGTTATAGCCCTAGAAACAGACCGATGGAAATTGTCTTTACCGTATTGATTCTTTTGCTCGCCGTCGCCGCTTCAGGCGTCATCACCCGCCTCCTGCCGGTCGCATTGCCGCTGCCGCTCGTGCAGATCGCGATCGGCGCAATGCTCGCCTGGCCGAGGCTCGGGCTGCACGTCACGTTCGATCCGGAAATCTTCATGATGCTGTTCATTCCGCCGCTGCTGTTCGCGGACGGATGGCGCATTCCCAAGCGCGAATTGTTCATGGCGCGCCGCTCCATTCTGATGCTCGCATTCGGCCTGGTTTTCATGACGGTGCTCGCGGTCGGCTACTTTGTGCACGCGCTGGTGCCGTCGATGTCGCTGCCGGTTGCATTCGCGCTCGCCGCGGTGCTGTCGCCGACCGATGCCGTGGCGCTGACCGGCATCGCCGGCAAGGGCAAGATTCCGGGACGGCTCATGCATATCCTCGAAGGCGAGGCGTTGATGAACGACGCGTCGGGTCTCGTCGCGTTGAAGTTCGCGATTGCCGCGGCACTGACCGGCGTGTTCTCGCTGCGCGACGCGTCGATCAGCTTCGTGATCATTGCCGCGGGCGGACTAGCGACGGGCGCGGCGGTGAGCTGGCTGTTCAGCTTTGTGTCGGCGCGCTTTCTGAACCTCACGGAAGAAGGCGATCCCGCGCCCGGCGTCGTGATGACGCTGCTGATTCCGTTCGCCGCTTATCTGATCGCCGAGCGTTTGGAGTTGTCGGGGATTCTGGCCGCGGTCGCCGCCGGCATGATGATGAATTACGCGACCATTGTGAACGTCGGCCCGGTGTCGTCACGAATGCGCGCCAACAGCACGTGGACGATGATCGAGTTCGTCTTCAACGGCATGGTGTTCATTCTGTTGGGGCTGCAGTTTCCGCATATTCTCGGCCGGGCTCTGCTCGATGCGCACGAGACCAGCGACGCGCAAGTGTGGCTGTTGATCGGCTACATCGCCGCGGTCGCGGCCGCGCTGTATGCGATGCGCTTCGTGTGGGTGTGGCTGCTGCGCTGGTTCGCGAGCCGCGGCGCGGCGAAGCACGGCGTGACGAACGCGGTGCCGGGCTTGCGCACGGTGACGGTGACGACTGTGGCCGGCGTGCGCGGCGCGCTGACGCTGGCGGGCGTGCTGTCGTTGCCGGAGGTGTTGCCTGGCGGCGCGCCGTTGCCGGGCCGCGACCTCGCGATTTTCATCGCGTCTGGGGTGATTCTCGTATCGCTGCTGGTCGCGGTAGTTGCGTTGCCGTTGTTGTTGCGCGGTTGGCGGCGGGGCAAGGACCCGCACGCCGCCGAGGAAATCCTCGCGCGCAAGATGGCGGCGCAAGCGGCGATTCGCGCTGTCGATGACGTGCACGACACCGAGTGCGCGAATCTGGACGAGGCGGCATCGGCGTATGCGGCGGACGTCACCGCGCGCGTGATGGACATTTATCGACGCCGGCTCGCCACGTTCGAGGAAGACCAGGAACCGCGCGAGTTGGCGCGCCGCGCGGATGCGCTGGAGTTCAGGATGAAGCTGGCGGCGATGAGAGCCGAGAGAAAGACGCTGCTGGCGCTGCGTAGTTCTCAGGAGATTAACGATGAGACTTTGAATAAGCTCATGCGGGAGGTGGACTTGTCGGAGACGGCGTTGACTGTTCGGAAGAGGTAGGGGGTTTTTGCCCACGAAGGCAAAAACCCATCCTTCAGGCCACCGGCCCCTGCGCCGGCTCCCTCCGCAGCAGAGCATAAAGAATGATCGCCCCAAACGTGGCGGTGCCAATCCCACCAAGCCCAAACCCACCGAGCTTCAACGAAAAATCCCCAGCCCCAAGCACGAGCGTCACCGCAGCCACGATCAGATTGCGATTGTCGGCAAAGTCCACCTTATTGACCACCCAGATCCGTGCGCCGGTCACGGCAATCAGACCAAACACGACAATCGATACGCCGCCCAGCACCGGCCCCGGAATGGTCTGGATCACGGCGCCGAACTTCGGCGAAAAACCCAGCACGAGAGCAATCAAGGCGGCAATCACAAACACCAGCGTCGAATAGATCTTGGTCACGGCCATCACGCCGATGTTCTCCGCATAAGTCGTCACGCCCGTGCCGCCGGCAAAGCCGGAGACGATCGTCGCGATTCCATCGCCGAGAAATGCGCGGCCGATATAGCCGTCGAGGTTCTGACCGGTCATCGCGCTCACCGCCTTGATATGCCCGAGGTTCTCGGCCACGAGAATCACCGCGATCGGCGCGAGCAAGGTCATCGCCCGCAAGTCGAACACCGGCGCCGTGAAGCGCGGCATGCCGAACCACGCGGCGTTCGCGACGATCGCGAAATCGATCGGCTTACCCATGCCGAGGCCGTTCGTGACGATCGCGTAAATCACATACGCCATCAGCAACCCCACCAGAATCAGCAGACGCTGCAGCATGCCGCGCGCAAACACCGCGACCGCGCCCACGCACAGCACCGTCACGAGCGCCATCCACGAATCGAAATTGCTGCCGCTCACGCCGCGCACCGCGATCGGCGCAAGGTTCAAGCCGATCACGCAGACGATCGCGCCCGTCACGACCGGCGGCATCAGCGTCTCGATCCATTTGGTGCCGACCGCCGACACGATCAAGCCGATGATCGCGTACACCACGCCGCACGCGATGATCCCGCCCAACGCCACCGGAATGTTCATGTTCGGCCCCTGCCCGCCGTACCCCGTCACCGCGATCACGAGACCGATGAACGCGAAGCTCGAGCCGAGATAGCTCGGCACGCGCCCGCCCACCAGCACGAAGAACAGCAGCGTGCCGATCCCCGACATGAAGATGCACAGATTCGGATCGAAGCCCATCAGCAGCGGCGCGAGCACGGTCGAACCGAACATCGCGACGACGTGCTGAATGCCCATCGCGAACATTTGCGGCCAGGCAAGCCGTTCGTCGGTGCCGACGATGCGGCCCTCGGCGGCGGGGGACTGGGCGCGCCAGCGGGGGAAATAGGAATCGGCCATGGCGGGGGTTCTCCTCTGTTCGGCGTGATGGTGGACGGCGCCCTAAAGACGCGCCGCCCAGGAATTACGCGCGAGTGTACGGAGTGCCACCAGGCCTGGCAAGGGCGTTGAAGGGCGCGGCGAACGGATCGCGATACGAAGCCGATGAAGTGGAGATAACGGCGGCGATAGGCCGGTTCGAACCCACGACGAACGCCACGCCCTTGATCACGCGCACGCAATAGCTCGCGTGCGCAGAAAGATCACCGGAGCGATCAGCCGCGCCGCGGCTCCAGCGAAAACACCGTAACGGCCGCCTGCAACTGCCTCGCCTGGTCCGCCATCGACGACGCCGCGGCCGCCGCCTGCTCGACGAGCGCCGCGTTCTGCTGGGTCACGTCGTCCATCTGCGCGACCGCGCGGTTGACTTCCTCGATGCCCGTGCTTTGTTCCCGCGACGCCGACGAAATCTCGCCCATGATGTCGGTCACGCGTTTGACCGCTTGCGTGACGTCGGCCATCGTCTGGCCGGCCCGCTCGGCCAGTTGGGCGCCGCTGCCCACGCGCGCCGTCGAGCTTTCGATCAACTCCTTGATCTCCTTGGCCGACACCGCGCTGCGCTGCGCGAGCGAACGCACTTCGCCCGCCACCACCGCGAAGCCGCGCCCCTGTTCGCCGGCGCGCGCCGCTTCCACGGCAGCGTTGAGCGCGAGAATGTTGGTCTGGAACGCGATGCCTTCGATCACCGCGATGATGTCGGTCATGCGCCTGGAGCCGGCCGCCAGTTCGCGCATCGTTTCGACGACATCGCCAACCAGACTGCTGCCGCGCGCCGCCACCTCCGACGCGCCGTGCGCCACGCTGCCCGCCTGCTGCGCGTTCTCGGCGTTCGTCTTCACCGTCGACGTCAGTTCCTGCATGCTCGACGCGGTTTCCTGCAACGCGGCGGCCTGCTCTTCGGTGCGCTGCGACAGGTCGGTGTTGCCTTGCGCGATCTCGCCCGAAGCCGTCAGGATCGACTCGCTCGATACGCTGATACCCGACACGATGCCGGCCAGCCGCTCACGCATGTTGCGCAGTGCGAACAGCATGCTGTCGGTATCGCCCGCGCGGGTATCGACGCGCACGCTCAGGTCGCCGTCCGCAATGCGGTTGGCAATCTCCATCGCGTAGTACGGCTCGCCGCCGAGCTGGCGCGACAAGCGGCGCGCGATCGTCGACGCGAGCAGCGCGCCGGCCACGATCGCGCCGAGCACCAGCGCGAGCATCACAAGGCGCATGTGTTCGTAGCTGGCTGTCGCACTGTCCTGGAAATCATTCGCCTGCTGCCGGCGATAGTCGATCAGCGCGACGATGCGATCGCGCAGCGCCTCGCTCGACGCAATCGCCCGGCGCACGAGTTCGTTGTTGTCGACGCCTGCAGGAATCGGTTCGAGACCGATCTGCTGATGCACGATGCCTTCCCACAGCGCCGACTTGCGCAGCACTTCCTCGAACATCTCCTGGCCCTTGCTGGTCGCGATCGTCGCGCGATACTGGTCGTACGCGCCGTGCATCTCCGTGAGCGATGCGACGATGCTGTCCTTCAACTTCTGGCGGCCGGCGTCGTCGGTGGCGTAGCCGAGATTCGCGGCGGCAAGATCGGAATCGATCTTGTGACGGTTTGCCTCTTCGAGCCAGTAGAGGCCGTCCATGCTTTTATCGGCGATGGCGTCGGTAATGTCGTGCAGCGACGAAAGTGCCGCTAACGCCATCCCACCGATCACGACCGAAAACGCAATCACGACGGCAAATGCCAGCAGCAGCTTCCGGAACACGGTCATGCGGTCGAACCACTTCATTTCGCCATCCTTGTTAAGTTCTGATGGGGCGCTCCCCACCTCTCTTTTACGGCTGCGATGGCAGGGGACTGAAGCGGTAAATGGCGGGAATAAGCGGAACGGGATGGTCGAGCCCGGCTTACGTGGCCGGCCGGATCATGGAATGCATGCGCGTTCGCACGGCCTGTGATCCGGACCTGATTGGGACTTGTCTTATGTATGCGGACGCGCCTACCACTTAGACTGGATTCCGCTGCGTTCACCCCATGAGTAAGCGCAAGCGATGTTGTTGTAACTCTCCGACTTTCCGCTCACGCTCCCCGGCGTGAGCGGCTTTTTTTTGCCCGTACGTTTCATCGCAGCACCATTCGCTGCTGCGCGTCCGAATTTACGCGTGCCTGGACGTGCGTCAAGAAAGCGCGGCTTGCAAGCCGCAGCGTGTGATTGCGCACGTCCTCCGGCCATGCCGCTACGATCGCTTCAAAGCGCGGCCGATCGTCGGCATAGAGCGCGCGTGTCGCATCTTCGTAACCCGGCAGATTGCCGGCCAGCGCGGTCATGAAGCGATACACCGCTTCCTGCGCCGCACGCTGTCGGTCCTTGTCCTCGCCAGCGATACGCGCCGCCTCGACAAGTCTGCGCAACGCAACCGAAGCGCCGCCCGGCTGCCCGTTCAACCAATCCCAATGACGCGGCAGCAAAGTCACTTCTCTTGCCACCACACCGAGCTTGGGCCGGCCTCGGCTACGCGGGGCGTCCTCTTCCGTCGCATTGGCGGCAGCGGTGGTTTGCGCAGCTTCGGTTTCCTCGCCCGGATGCCGGGCCGTGAGCCTCGCCACGATCTCTTCGGGCGTGCCGCGCAGATCGAACTCGATCGGACGGCACGTGATGTCGTCGAAGATCAGCACCGGCGCCTGTTCGCCGCGCGCAAGCACCGCTCTGACCGCTAGCGCCACGTCGGTCAAGGTGCCGGACGCGATGCAGCGGTGCCCTTCGAAGGCAATGCAGGTGGCGGGATAAGCGGTCATGACAAACTCCAGAAGAAGAATTTGTCGAATTATATCCGGGTAAAATAAAACAATATATTACCCGGATGAAATTAGCAGCGGGTGTGGGGCGAAGGTTTCGGCTTTAGGTATCCCGGAACGCCGGTGACGCCGCCGCCATGCGCTTGCGCGACGGCACCGTAGACGAGAACGCGATTGCGGCCCGCGTCCTTCGCTTCGTAGAGCGCCTCGTCGGCGGCGTTGATTAGCGCGCGAGTCGTTATGAAGGTCTGGCCCCTGGTGCAGGCAACGCCGATGCTGACCGTCAGCACGTGGTGCGAACTCGCCACGTGACGAACCCCGCGCTCCTGGATCGCGGCGCGGATCTGCTCGGCGAGGCCCATTGCACCGGCTTCGTCGGTATCCGGCAGCAGCACCGCGAACTCCTCGCCGCCGTAGCGCGCCGCGGTGTCGCCGGGACGCCGCACGTTATTCGTGATGCAGCGCGTGACCTCGATGAGCGCATCGTCGCCCGCGGAATGGCCGTACAGGTCGTTGAAGCCCTTGAAACTGTCGACGTCGATCAGCAGCATCGACAGTGGCGACGCGTTGCGTTGCGCGCGGCCCCATTCTTCTTCCAGGTCTTGCTCGAAGGTGCGGCGGTTGTTCAGGCCGGTGAGCCCGTCGGTGCGGGCCAGCACGCGCAACTCTTCCTCGGCGGCGCGGCGATGCCGCAACTGCTGCGAGAACAGGACGGCAAGCGCGATGATCGTCACGTCGAGCGCGCCGATCAGCGAGCCGATGATCCACGCGCGACGCCGCCATTCCACATAGATGTCGCGCGTGGAAAGCGCGACGTCGAGGATCAGCGGATACATGTCGATATGGCGGAACGCGTACCAGCGCTCCACGCCGTCGATCGCGGCCGTGCCGAAGAAGTCGCCGCTCGGCTGCAGGAGAAAGCGCGAATAGTTCGCGGTGCCCTTCAGACTGCGGCCAATGATTTTCGGATCGTAGGGACGCCGCATCAGCATCGTGCCGTCGCTCAGCATCAGCGCCATCGAGCCGCCCGGCCCGAGATTCATGCCGGCGAACAGGCCGCGGAAGTAACTCAGGCGCATGGTGCCGACCACCACGCCGCCGAAGCTGCCGTCCGGCCGGGAAATACGCCGGCTCAACGCGATGCTGACTTCCTTGCCAGCGACCTTCGGCAAAAATGGACGGCTGACGTACAGCCCCACGTCGGACGAATCCCGCTGGACCTTGAAGTAGTCGCGGTCAGCGAGATTGATACGGCGCGGCGGCGAGGCTTGCGAGTCGAACTTGATGTCGCCGGCTTCGTCGAGGACGAGAATCGAGCCCATGTCCTTCGCGCTGGCCGCGCCGTCGAACAGCACCAACTGACGCATGGCCGCCGGCAAGTCCCGCACGCCAGGTTGTTTCAGCCCCTCCATCACCGCGCGCAATGACAGGTCGTAGATCTCCAGATTGCGCGACACGTCGCGCTCGACCAGCAGCGAGACGTTGAAGACGGAATCCTGGGCGCGCCGCAACGCGTCGTCGTGCATTTGCGCGAGCACCCACACGGCGATCGCGAGTATCGCGCTGGCCAGCATGATGCTGATCGCAATCACAATGTTCGGTCGGCGCGTCACCATTGGCTTTTTGTTCGAGGCAGGCGCGGGACCGCGCGCGTGAGAAGTCGGAGTTGGCGGCGTCCGTTGGGCGCGTGCCGTGATATCGGTAGCCTACCAGACGCTGCCGCGCGTCAAATGACCGAACAGACGGACTTTTGACGTGTTAGGCGAACGCCGCGTTGCGGGTAGCGTACGTAGCCTCAAAAAAATCTGCTTGCCGTTGTGCGGGGTTTCGGGGTTTCAGTGTTTCCCCGTCGCGAACATGCAGCGTCGGGACTCAAGGTTGCCGTCATGCGCCTCAATATATATCGATAACTGCTAAATGGGATGAACGTGCGGCTGACGGCGATTGTCGGGAGGGTTGTGAGCAGGATGCACGACACCCGCGATAGCTGGACAGGATCGTGGACATCGCGGACCAACGCAGGCAAGAAAAAACCCCGAAGGCGATAGGCCTTCGGGGTTTTCGTAAAAACGCTGCTACCTGCAAGTTCGGTGGGAGGAGGGCAACCCAACAACACCCGGTCACCCGCTCTGGACAAGGAACTGGGGAAACTCTCTTCAAGGACATGCCCCCGCGCGATGCCCCGAGATTACGTGGCTGCACCAAGCTTTCTGCGGTACACCCACGCACCGCCCAACAATTTCCCAGATCGGATTTAACCCGGCACCCGTGGCTGGGACCATTGGCTTTTGCGCGAAGGGACGCTCATGGGAGTCGCGCCGCGAATCGCGGCGCTCGCCAACGCCATC
>WNGR01019834.1_pt1 | contig 14093 bp, 12 predicted proteins | sample 5407581 | NCBI WGS metagenome assembly WNGR01 (sample SAMN13153383, study PRJNA577476) | soil metagenome | isolation source: 80 cm soil or saprolite under Garry oak tree replicate 2 | place: USA:California | collected 2016-06-15
CAACAAATCGGCGGCGCTGGTGACGCCCGACCGCGTACTGGCGCGGCGGGTGATGGCAGCGCTGAGCCGCTGGAATCTCGAATTCGACGATTCAGGCGGCGACGCGTCGATGGAAACGCCGGCAGGCGTTTTTGCGCGGCTGACGGCCGAAGCCGTGGCAAAGGGACTGGAGCCACCGACGCTGCTGGCGCTGCTGAAGCATCCGCTGTTCCGGCTCGGCGGCACGCATGGCGCGCTTAATCGCGCGATCGAGGTGCTCGAACTCGCGCTGTTGCGCGGCACAAGACCGCAAGCCGGAAGCAGCGGCCTTGTCAGCGACTTCGAACGCTATCGCCTCGAGCTTGCGAAACTTGGGCGTGGCGAGCCATCGTCGCTCCATGCGCTGGAGCCGCGCGCAAAACTGAAAGAGGACGACCTCGACCAGGCGCAAGCGCTGATCGCCAAACTGCAGACGGCGGTCGCGCCGCTTGAAAATCTCGCGTCATCCAGGCCGTATGATTTTGCCGAACTGGCGCTGCACCATCGCGATGTCCTTACGGCGCTGTCATCCGACCAGGATGGCGTTGCCGTCGTGTTCGAGGAGCGCGCGGGCTCCGCGCTGGCGTCCGCCTTCGACGACCTGTTCGGCGGCGGGAACACGAGCGGGCTGATGACCCAGCTCGGCGATTATCCTGACGTGTTCCAGACCGCATTCGCCGACCGGATGGTGCGGCGTCCGGAATCGCCCAGCGCCCATCTGCACATCTTCGGTCAATTGGAAGCGCGATTGACGGAATCCGACCGTGTCATCCTCGGCGGACTGGTCGAGGGCGTATGGCCGCCGGCGCCACGGGTAGATCCCTGGCTGAGTCGGCCAATGCGGCACGAGCTTGGCCTCGATCTGCCGGAGCGGCGCATCGGCCTCTCCGCGCACGATTTCGCGCAATTGCTTGGCCATGAGGAGGTGATCCTCACCCATTCGGCAAAGGTCGGCGGCGCGCCGGCGGTGGCGTCGCGTTTCCTGCACCGGCTGGAAGCGGTCGCCGGCGAAGCGCGCTGGAAAGAAGCGCAATACGCCGGCGACAAATACGTGCAATACGCCGGCGAACTCGACCGGCCCGACAAGGTCGAACCGATCGAACAGCCCGCGCCGAAACCGCCGCGCGAAACGCGGCCGCTGAAGATGTCGGTGACGGCGATCGAGGATTGGCTGCGCGATCCCTATACGATCTATGCCCGATATATTCTCAAGCTCGATCCGCTCGACCCCGTCGACATGCCGCTGTCGGCGGCCGATCGCGGCTCGGCGATCCACGATGCGCTCGGCGAATTCACCCAGACTTTTGCCGACAAGCTTCCCGACGATTCCGTGCGCGCATTGCGCCGCATTGGCGAAAAATATTTCGCGCCGCTGATGGAGCGCCCCGAGGCGCGCGCGCTGTGGTGGCCGCGATTCCAGCGCATCGCCGGCTGGTTTGCCGAATGGGAAACGGCGCGACGCGGCGACATTGATCTGATCAAGGCCGAGATCCGCGGCGAGATCCAGATTCCGCTCGACCATGACCGCACCTTCATCCTGTCGGCGCGCGCCGACCGCATCGAACGCCGCCATGACGGCAGCTATGCCGTACTCGATTACAAAACTGGCCAGCCGCCGACCGGAAAACAGGTGCGGATGGGACTGTCGCCGCAACTGACACTGGAGGCAGCGATCCTGCACGAAGGCGGCTTTGACCATATCCCGGCGGATTCCTCGGTCGGTGAACTCGTCTATGTCAGGCTCAGCGGCAACAATCCGCCGGGCGAAGAGAGATCGCTGGAACTGAAGATCAAGCCGAACGATACGCCGCAACCGCCCGACGAGGCCGCTGACAGCGCGCGGCGAAAGCTCGAAGATTTGATTCGGGCGTTCGAAGACGAGAACCAGGCCTATACCTCGCTGAACCTGTCAATGTGGTCGAACCGCTATGGCGCGTACGACGATCTCGCCCGCATCAAGGAATGGTCGGCGGCCGGCGGATTGGGGATCGAGGAATGGTGAAGGCGCCGCGCCCCATACCTGCTGCTGTCCGCGCCACCCAGGCGCGCGCCTCCGATCCGACGGCGTCCGCATTCGTGTCCGCCAATGCCGGCTCGGGCAAGACGCATGTGCTGGTGCAACGGGTGATCCGCCTGCTGCTCTCGGGCGTGCCGCCGGAGAAAATTCTCTGCATCACCTTCACAAAAGCCGCGGCCGCCAACATGGCCGAGCGGATATTTTCAACGCTCGGCCATTGGGTGACGCTCGACGATACCGCGCTCGACACCGCGATCCGCGAGGCCGGCATCGCCAATCCCAATGCGCGGCTGTGGCGGGAGGCACGCAAGCTGTTCGCCTGTGCGCTGGAGACGCCGGGCGGGCTCAAGGTGCAGACCATCCACGCGCTGTGCACGCGCCTGCTGCAGCAATTCCCGTTCGAGGCCAACGTGCCGGCGCGCTTTGCCGTGCTCGACGACCGCGACCAGAACGAGATGATGGAGCGCGCCAATCTCTCTGTGCTGCTGGAAGCCTCGCGCAATCCTGATAGCGCGACCGGGCGCGCGCTGATGACGGCAATGGCCAGCGCCGCCGACGTCACCTTCAAGGATGTGGTGCGCGAAGCTTGCCTGAGCCGCGATCATTTCATGGCATGGACTGACGCTGCCGGGGGGGCGCATGCGGCGGCAGCCCAGATCTCGGCGACGCTTGGAGTGAGCACGGACGATCGCATCGAAGACGTCGAGCGCGAGATCCTGGACGGCCCGAACCTGCCGCGATCGCGCTGGGAGCACGTCGCGTCGATTCTCGATACCGGGAGCAAATCCGATCAGGGCCAGGCGGCACAGCTCCGTGCTGCCCTGGCGTTTTCCGGCGCGGCCCAGGTGGACGAATATCTCAGCGTCTTCCTGACCGACGCTGACCGCACGCCTCGCAAATCGGTGGTGACAAAGAATTTTGCGCGGGACAATCCTGCGGTTGGCCGCCTCTTTGAATCCGAAATCGGCCGTCTCGCTCCCCTGATCGAGAAACGTCGCGCGGTGACGATGCGCGACCGCACCGCGGCGCTGCTGCATATCGCGACCGCGGCGGCGGCGAATTACCGCCGCGAAAAGCTCGAACGCGGCCTGCTCGACTATGACGATTTGATCGACAAGACCCTTGCCATGCTCGACCGCGTCTCGTCCGGTTGGGTGCACTACAAGCTGGACCGTGGTGTCGACCACGTGCTGATCGACGAGGCGCAGGACACCAGCCCGCGGCAATGGGACATCGTCGCCCACATCATTTCCGAATTCACATCCGGCGCTGGCGCGCGCGACAGCATCTTGCGGACAGTGTTTGCGGTCGGCGACGAGAAGCAATCGATATTTTCGTTTCAGGGCGCCGCGCCGCGTGAATTCGACCAGCGCCGCCGCGAACTGAAGACGAAGTTCGAGGGAGCCGGGCTGAAATTCGATCCGGTATCCTTCACCTATTCGTTCCGCTCGGGGCCTGCGATCCTGCAATCCGTCGACCACGTGTTTCGCGAGCCGGAGATCTATCGCAGCATCCATTCCATCGACATCGGCCATCCCATCCACAATTCGCTGGAAGACGCTGGTCCCGGCCTGATCGAACTCTGGGAGCTGGCGGTACCCGACGACAAGCAGGACATCGAGGGCTGGCGCGCGCCGTTCGACGGCGTGTCAGCGACGAGCCCGGAAGTGAAGCTGGCAAGGCGCATTCAGGCCGAGATCAAGCGGCTCGTCGAAAGCGGCACCCTGACCGGACATACTGGTGGCCGTCGTCCGTTGCGCTATGGCGACATGCTGGTGCTGGTGCGGCGACGCGGCAACGCGTTCGATGCTGTCATTCAGGCGCTGAAGCACGCCAATATTCCGGTTGCGGGCGCCGACCGGCTCAAGCTGACCGAACACATCGCGATCATCGACCTGATGAACCTTGGCGACGCGCTGCTGCTGCCGCAGGACGATCTGGCCTTGGCGGTGGCGCTCAAGAGCCCGCTGTTCGGCTTGACCGATGACGATCTGTTCAGGCTGGCCTGGCAACGCAAGGGGACCCTGCGCCAGGCGCTCGGCGCTCACGCCGCAACGAATGATCGTTTTGCAAATGTGTTGAAGCGCCTCGAACAATGCGAGCGCCGCGCACCGACCGAAACCCCGTTCGCCTTCTATGCCTGGCTGCTCGGCGGCGACGGCGGGCGGGCGCGCATGCTGCGGCGGCTGGGGCACGAAGCCAATGATGCGCTCGACGAATTCCTGGAACTGGCGCTGAATTATGAGCGTAAGGCACCAGCTTCGCTGCAGGGCTTCATGGCGTGGCTACGCGCCGCCGACCTGGAGGTGAAGCGCGACATGGAAATTTCGCGCGACGAAGTCCGTGTGATGACCGTGCATGGCGCCAAGGGCCTGGAATCCTCCGTCGTGTTCATGGTGGATACCACCACCTCGCCGTCGGATACGCAGCGGCTGCGGCTGATCAACCTGCCGCAGGGCAATCACGCACCGGATGCGCCCGGCATCGTGGTCTGGGCCGGCAAGAAGGCCGACGATCCGGCTCCCGTCGCCGCCGCACGCACGGCGGTGCTGGCCGATACCGAAGACGAGTACCGCCGGCTGCTCTATGTCGCGATGACGCGGGCGGCCGATCGATTGATCGTCGGGGGCTGCATGCCCGGCAACATGAACATGGTGCGAAAATCGTCATGGTACGACCTGATCGACAAGGGCCTCGTCAATTCAGCCCTGGAGCTTCAGGAACTTGAAACGCCGAACGGCAAGGTGAAGCGCTATTTCCGGCTTGAGGACGTCGCTCCCTCCATCGGCGAAGTCGCAGCGCCGATGTCAGAGTCGATCGCGCTGCCGTCCTGGCTCCGCATGGCGGCGTCGCCGGAGGCTTCCGCCGAGCGTCCCCTGCGCCCGTCCGATCCGGCCAACGATGGCGGCCACCGTATCCGGACAGCCGAATCGATCACGCTACGCGCCCGCGCCCTGCAACGCGGCACGCTGGTGCATCGTCTGCTGCAGTCGCTGCCCGAGATCGACCTCGCGCGGCGACGCGACGCCGCGACAGGCTATCTCGCCCGCAACGCGGACGGGTGGACCGAGGAGGAGCGAAGGGCGCTGGCCGAACAGATCCTGTCGTTGATTGCGGATTCGCGCTTTGCAGCCGTCTTTGCACCCGGAAGCCGGGCGGAGGTCTCGATCGTCGGACGCCTGGAGCGAACCGGCCAGGGAGCGGCCCTGGTCTCGGGGCAAATCGACCGGCTGGTGGTCACGCCATCGGAGGTTTTGATCGTCGATTTCAAGACCAACCACGGCCCGCCGCGGGCCTCGGCCGACGCCCCCAAGGGCTATGTCCGCCAGCTCGCACTGTACCGGGCCGTGCTGCGAAAACTTTATCCCCAATTGCCGGTCCGCGCCGCGCTGCTTTGGACCGAAACTGCTGAATTGATGGAGATTTTGACCCCTGCGCTGGACGCGGAACTGGCAGCCATTAGCCAAAGGGATGACCGCGCTTGACCCGGCAAGATCGCGTTCATAGGTTTGTCCCTATCATCCGCGGGCGCGATTCTCTGGCGCGCCCTCTGTGTTTCAACCGAACGAGGTAATCCCATGGCCGTTGGCAAGGTTTCTGACGCCGATTTCGAAGCCGAAGTGCTCAAGGCGACCGGTCCTGTCGTGGTCGATTTCTGGGCCGAATGGTGCGGCCCGTGCCGCATGATCGCACCCGCGCTCGACGAGATTTCCGGCGCGATGGGCGACAAGGTCAAGATCGTGAAGCTCAACGTCGACGAGAGCCCGAAGACAGCCTCGAAGTATGGCGTGATGTCGATCCCGACTTTGATGATCTTCAAGGGCGGCGAGATGGCTTCCCGCCAGGTCGGCGCCGCGCCGAAGGCGAAGCTGCAGCAGTGGATCACCGCCGCGGTCTGATCGTCGCAGAACTGAATTTTCGAACGGCCGGTGGATTCGCCGGCCGTTTTTATTTTCCAGCTTTATTTTTTTTCTTGGGCTTCGGTTCGCTCACTGGCTTGAAGGAGCGCCTGGAACATCGCGATCAGCCGCTTGGTGTCCGCCGCCAGCGGTTCGAAAAACGCGGCGTCGGTATCCTCGACCACCACGATGGCCTTGCGGGCCAGGTCTCGGCCGGCTCGTGTAACCGTGATCGCCTTGGCGCGCGGATCCTTGGGATGATCGACCCGCGCGATCAGCAAAGCTGCTTCCAGGGCGCGGAGAACCTGGGACGTGGTCATCGGGTCGATGCCGGACAGCTGGGAGATCCGCGCCTGCGTCAGGATTTCCTCGGCGCTGAACCAGGTCGCGGTCGCCAGCACCACGAACTGGGAATGGGTGAGGCCATAAGGCTGAAGCGCCGTCCGCTGCCGCCGCTGCCAGGCGTTCGATATCTTCCACAGCAGGAAGCCCGGACTTTCCGCCGGACCGGAAACGCGCGTCGGCAAGGGTGGAGTCTTCGGTTCGCGCGTCACGTCCCAAATCCTCCCGCCGGCTGTACGCCCATGGCGGCAGCGATCGTCGCGAAGTCAGCCACATCGAGCGGGAGGTGACCGCGGCGGAGCGCCATTCCCCAATTGGGACCTGCACAGAGCTTCAGCTTTGGCTTGATCACGTCCAGCACCACCTCTTTGGCCTCGACATAGCGGACATCCCGCCGGTTCGGGATAAATCCGCCGCCCATGTCGTGCAGGTAGATATCCTCGCCCTCGACCTGTCCAATCGCCGTGAACGCGCGCAGCGGCGCGCCGCCCATCCCGACCGTCGGCGAGTAATAGACGAGCCAGTCGCCACGGCGCATGGGCGAGTTTAACGAGGCTTGCGAGAACCTCGGGGAAGTCGGACGCGACCGCGGGGCGGATCTCCGCGGCGTCGGGTCCGCTTGCATCGACGGCGTAAACAATGCGAGTGCGGCCGGTGCCAGAGGATTCGAGGCGATGCGCAACCGCAATCACGAGGTCTCCGACGCGCGTTTCATCCACGAAGCAGGCGTTCTCCCGGACCTCGATCAGCTTCGAACGCAGGGCATCCTGCCCCGGAGGTTTCATCGTGAACCAGGTTCCGGCAGCGAACGGGCCGTCGATCTCGATGTGCTCGATGCCAGCATTCCAGGCTTTCCAGCCGGGGACATCGCGGAAGATGCGCCAGATGACATCAGGGGTTGCCGACGTCTCGATTCCGTATTCGCCCTGCCAGGTCTGTTGTTCGCTCATGGTCGCGCTCCCTCGTTGTATGTGCGCTTATAATAAGCGCACATACAATAGGTGTCAAGAGCTTCGTCTGATCCGTTACCTGATCCAGCCGGTCGCCAATGCCGATGCCAGTTCGGGCTGGTTGTTCTGTCGCGCGAGCGCCGCCATCGCTTCGTGATCGTACGGCACGTGGCGGAACGTGGCTCGCCAGGCGCCATCGGCAAATTCGAGGATCGCGTAGCGTGCATCCGGTGAACCGGCCTCCACGACATGCGGATACGGATGGACATCGCGATAGCTGGGCGAACCGACGCTGCCGGGATTGACGATCAGGCGACCGTCTCGCAACCGCACGGCGCGGGCGAGATGGGTGTGGCCGCAGAGGATCAATGACTGCGTGATCCCCAAGGCTGCCTGTTCGATCGCGTCCAGCGACGACATCCGCACGGTGCCGTCGGGAAGAACCATATCCAGCCAATAGACCTCATCATGCGCGGGCGTTGCGTGGCAGAGAAACACGAGATCGCGATAGACACGCGTCGACGGGATTGCGCGCAGCCAATCCAGATGAGTGGCATCGAGCTGCGCGTGCGCCGGCCGATCCCATGACCCCATTTTCTCCGGCGGCCGATCGATCAAATAGCGGTCGTGATTGCCGAGCACGTGAACGGCATCGAGCGCCATCAAGGTGTCCATCGTTCGCCGCGCGTCGAGTGGGCCGCTCGCCATATCGCCGAGATTGACGATGTCGTTGATGCCCTGCGCGCGGATATCGGCAATGACGGCTTCAAGCGCCAGATGGTTTCCGTGAACGTCGGCAATCGCGGCAAAGCGCATGGTCGCTCTCTTTCTGTACTGCGAACGCGACTCGCTATGCAGGCGGCGTGCCGTTGGCGGCCAGCACATGGCCTGCGAGATAGAGCGATCCCGTGATCAGGATGCGCGGCGGCACCTCATAGGCGAGGCGCGACAAGGTCTGCAGCGCGGCTTCGACGCTGGCGGATATTTCCACGCGCATGCCGAGCGCGCGCGCGGCGTCCGCCAGCCGGTCAGGCGGCATGGCATTGTTCCGGCCCGGTATCTGCACCGCCATGATGTGGCGCGTCAGTCCGGCGAAATTGGCGAGGAAGTTTTCCGCATCCTTGTTCGCCATCATGCCTGCGATCACGACCAGCGGGCGCGACACACGTTCCTCGAGATCGCCGAGCGCAGCAGCCGCCACCCGGCCGCCCTCGGCGTTGTGCCCGCCATCGAGCCAGATCTCGCTACCCTTCGGGCCTTGATCGACCAGCTTCCCGGATGTCAAACGCTGCATCCGCGCCGGCCATTCCGCATTGACGATGCCGGCCTCGAACGCTGCCGGATCGATCTTGAAGGCGCTCTGCGCACGCAGGGTGGCGATCGCAAGCCCGGCATTGTCGAATTGATGCCGGCCGAACAGCTTTGGCGCGGCGAGATCCATCAGGCCGCGATCGTCCTGGTAAACCAGCCGACCGCGCTCGACGCTGACATGCCATTGCTGCCCGGCGGCATGGAGCGGCGCGCGCATGCGACCCGCCTGCGCTTCGACCACCGTCATGGCCTCGGGAAATTGCTCGGCACAGATCACCGGGACATTGCGTTTGATGATCGCGGCCTTCTCGCCGGCGATCGAGGTCAAGGTGTCGCCGAGGAATTCAGTGTGGTCCATGCTGACGGGCGCGATCACGGTCGCAAGCGGCGCGTCGATGACGTTGGTGGAATCCAGCCGTCCGCCAAGACCTACTTCCAGCAGCGCAACATCAGCCGGATTTTGCGCGAACAGGCAAAAGGCCGCCGCGGTCTCGGCCTCGCGGCGCGGCCCAGGCGGTAGCATTCGTTGATCCGCACCAGATAAGGCGAGGTGAAGACATGCACGCGCAGACCCCCAGCCTCGAGGATCGAGCGCAGATAGGCGATCGTCGAACCCTTGCCATTGGTGCCGGCGACATGGATCGCCGGCGGGAGCTTGCGTTCGGGATGGTCGAGCCGGGCCAACAACCCATCCATGCGATCAAGGCTGAGGTCGATCTGCCTGGGATGGAGCGCCGACAGCCGCGCGATCAACTCGTCGAGCGAAGGCTGCGGTTTGGCGGCAGACAGGTTCACGCGTGGGGTGCTGCCGGCACCGTTTCCGGAGCCGAGACGATCTGGGCCGGCTCCGTCACCGGCGATGTCGGCTTGGAGGCAACCTCAAGCGCCGCCGACTTCGTCAGCAGGCGACACAGCCGCGCCAGGGTCGGCCGCATCTCGTGGCGATGCACGACCATGTCGACCATGCCGTGCTCGCGCAGATATTCGGCGCGCTGAAAACCTTCCGGCAATTTCTCGCGGATGGTCTGCTCGATCACGCGCGCGCCGGCAAAGCCGATCAGCGCGCCGGGTTCGGCGATCTGGACGTCGCCGAGCATGGCGTAGGAAGCGGTGACGCCGCCCGTCGTCGGGTTGGTCAACACCACGATGTAGGGCTGCCTGGCCTCGCGCAGCATCTGCACGCCGACCGTCGTGCGCGGCATCTGCATCAGCGACAGGATGCCTTCCTGCATCCGCGCGCCACCGGAAGCCGCAAACACGATGAAGGGCGATTTCTTTTCCACCGCGAGCTCGAGTCCGCGCACGATTGCCTCACCGGCGGCCATGCCGAGCGAGCCGCCCATGAAATCGAAATCCTGCACCGCGACGACGACGCCCATGCCCTCCAGCTTGCCGTACCCGACCTTGATGGCGTCGTTCAGTCCGGTCTTGGCGCGGGCGTCCTTGATGCGGTCGACATATTTCCGCTCGTCGCGAAACTTCAGCGGATCGGCGGTCACGTCAGGCAGCGCGATGTCGTACCAGGTCTCGTTGTCGAACACCGATTTCAGCCGCGCCACCGCGCCCATCCGCATGTGGTAGTCGGAGCCCGGGATGACGAACTGGTTGGCCTCGACATCCTTGTAGAACACGAGCTGCCCGGAATCCGGGCACTTGATCCACAAATTCTCCGGCGTCTCGCGGCGCAGGATGCTGCGAATCTTCGGCCGGACGACATTGGTGAGCCAATTCATGGTTCGCTCCGAAATGCGCGTTAGATGAACTATATGGCGGCCCGGACTGACCCCGGCAAGCCGCCTTCTCTACCGCAATTGTGGCTTATTCCGCGGCCTGTTTGGCACCCCGGACGCCTTGCGCCAGCGAGGATACCAGATCGGCCACGGCGGTCACTGTTTTGGCGGTCGCACGCCCTTCGGCATCGAGGCTGCCCTTCAAGGCATCGACCAGGGCGGTGCCGACCACGGCGCCGTTAGCGCTTTCGGCGATCGCACGCGCCGCTTCCGGGGTGCGAATGCCGAAGCCGACGCAGACCGGCAATTTGGTATGCCGCTTGATGCGGGCAACGGCCTCGCCGACGGCGTTGGAATCCGCCGCCGCGCTGCCGGTGATGCCGGTTATCGAGACGTAATAGACAAAGCCCGAGGTGTTCGCGAGCACCGCCGGCAGGCGCTTGTCGTCCGTGGTCGGCGTCGCCAGGCGGATGAAATTCAGTCCCGCCTTCATCGCGGGAATGCAGAGTTCGGTGTCTTCCTCCGGCGGCAAATAGACGATGATGAGGCCATCGACACCGGCGGACTTGGCATCCACCAGGAATTTGTCGACGCCGTAGATGTAGATCGGATTGTAGTACCCCATCAGCACCAGCGGCGTGGCATCGTCGTCCTTGCGGAAACCGCGGACCATCTCCAGCGTCTTCTTCAAGGTCATGCCGGCCCTGAGCGCACGCAATCCGGCTGCCTGGATCGACGGGCCATCCGCCATCGGATCGGTAAAGGGCATGCCGATCTCGATGATGTCGGCGCCAGCCTTCGGCAGCGCCTTGATGATCTCGAGCGCGGTCGCAGGATCGGGATCACCGGCCATCACGAAGGTGACGAAGGCGGAGCGGCCCCGCTTGGCGAGTTCGGCGAAGCGTGCATCGATACGGGTGGTCATGGTGTGGCATTCGCTGTGCTATACCTCTCCCCTCCGGGGAGAGGTCGGCTGCGCAGCAGCCGGGTGAGGGGGATGGACAAGTTCAAGGCCAGAGCAAGGGCTCTTCGCGCGTCACAAACGAGCGCGGAGGCGAAGCTTTGGCAGGCGCTGCGCAATCGCAGGCTGGCACGTTGGAAGTTTCGCCGCCAGCACCCGATCGACCGATACGTGGTCGACTTCGTCACGCTCGACGGTAAGTTGATCGTCGAGGTCGATGGCGTGACACACGCCGAACCATCAGAGCTAGCAAAAGACGCTGCGCGGACCGAGGTATTGGAGGCTTGCGGCTTTCTGGTCGTCCGCGTCTCTAACACCGACGTGTACGACAATCTCGAGGGCGTTCTGGAAATGATCGAAAGCAGCCTTCGATTCGACTGAGCGGATAGACCCCTCACCCGGCTGCTACGCAGCCGACATCTCCCCAAGGGGGAGAGGTGAAGGGAAGAGCAGAGCTCTACAATCACTTCTTCTTGCCCTTCAAGATATCGCCGACCTGCGGCACGTCCTTGTCGCCGCGGCCGGAGAGGTTGACCACCATCAGGTGATCCCTCGGGCGCTTCGGCGCGAGATCCATCACTTTGGCAATGGCGTGTGCGGGCTCCAGCGCCGGGATGATGCCTTCGAGCCGCGACAGCAACTGGAACGCCGCGAGCGCTTCATCGTCGGTCGCGGACAGATAGGTCACGCGGCCGGTCTCGTGCAGCCACGAATGTTCCGGTCCGATACCGGGATAATCCAGCCCCGCCGAGATCGAATGCGCGTCCTGGATCTGGCCGTCATCGTCCATCAAGAGATAAGTGCGGTTGCCGTGCAGCACGCCCGGACGGCCGCCGGCGATCGAGGCCGCGTGCAGCTGCGTCAAACCATGGCCCGCCGCTTCGACGCCAAAGATCTCGACCGAGGGATCGTCGAGGAACGGATGGAACAGCCCCATCGCATTCGAGCCGCCGCCGATGCAGGCGACCAGCGAATCCGGCAGACGGCCTTCGGCTTCCTGCATCTGCTTGCGGGTCTCGGTACCGATGATCGACTGGAAATCGCGCACCATCATCGGATAGGGATGCGGTCCCGCCACCGTGCCGATGCAGTAGAACGTGTTGTGCACGTTGGTGACCCAATCGCGCAGCGCGTCGTTCATCGCGTCTTTCAGCGTGCGCGAACCCGACTGCACCGGGATCACCTTGGCGCCCAGCATCTCCATGCGGATCACGTTGGGCTGCTGCCGCTCGACGTCGACCGCGCCCATATAGACCACGCATTCGAGCCCGAACCGCGCGCACAGCGTCGCCGTCGCGACGCCATGTTGGCCGGCGCCGGTCTCGGCGATGATGCGCTTCTTGCCCATGCGGCGCGCGACCATGATCTGGCCGAGCACGTTGTTGACCTTATGCGAGCCGGTGTGGTTGAGCTCCTCGCGCTTGAAGTAGATCTTTGCGCCTCCGAGATGCTCGGTCAGTCGCTCGGCGAAATAAAGCGGCGAGGGGCGGCCGACATAATCCTTGAGGTGGCCATTCATCTCCGCCTGAAATGACGGATCGGCCTTGGCGTCCGCATAGGCCTTTTCCAGGTCGAGGATCAACGGCATCAGGGTTTCGGCGACAAAACGTCCGCCGAAAATGCCGAAATGCCCGCGTTCGTCGGGACCGCTGCGGAAGGAGTTGGGAAGGTTTGGATTCATCTAACCATCAGTTCCTGGGTGGCGCGCGCGGCGCGGATGAAGGCACGGATCATCTCGGGATCCTTGACGCCGGGCGAGCGTTCCACGCCCGACGACACGTCGACACCGCCGGCACGGGTGACGCGAACGGCTTCCGCGACATTGTCGGCGTGTAGCCCGCCGGAGACCATGAAGGGCAGCTTGAGATCGAGATCTTCCAACACATGCCAGTCGAACACCGCGCCCAACCCGCCGGGGCGGGTGGCCCCCTTCGGCGCGCGGGCATCGAACAGGATGCGGTCGGCGACGCCGGCGTAGCCCGGAAGGACGGCTAGATCGGCCGCGGTCTCGACCGGCAGCACCTTCATCACCGGCAGGCTGAATTTCTGCTTGATGTCGCGCAGCCGCGCGGTGGTTTCCTTGCCGTGCAATTGCAGGAGGTCCGGCCGCAGCGTCTCGACGATATTTTCCAGTGTCGCATCGTCGGCATCGACGGTGAGCGCCACCTTGACCGCGCGGCCCTTGGCCTGCTTGCCGAGTTCGCGCGCCATCTCGAGGCTGAGATGCCGCGGCGACGGCGGAAAGAACACGAAGCCCACCATGTCAGCCCCGGCCTGCAGCGCGACGTCGAGCGTCTCGCGGGTAGACAGGCCGCAGATTTTGACAAGCAGGGACATGGTCTCTCAGGTGGCACGGTTCAGGGGCGGCCGGGCATGGATCGAACCTGGCCCAACGGGGCGGGTTCTACAACGTCGCGCCCTGCTTGTCTCGCCCGGCGGATCCGTAAATGCCGCGCTGCGCATGGGCAGGAAGCCGCTGCTGATCGCCCCGGGAGGCGGTGGCGGCAGCCCTGAGATCGGCGGTTTCAGCCCTTGCCCGACGGGCATCGGCCTCATGCTGCCGTGCCGCGCGACGCCAGCGGCGCTGCCGGAACCAGGTCGCGGAGCCGCCGGCGATCACGCCCAAAATCGCCACCGCGATGATGAGGACGAACAGCGGCAGCGACACCCGGATGGCGGGATCGACCGAATTGAACGGGTCGAACGACATCGTCACCCAATGACGGTTGGCGACCGCGAACACGATGAAGATCAAGCCTAAGGGAATGACGACCAGCGCCGTGAAGAATTTTCGCATGATCATCTCTTATACCGATGGAGAGTGGCTGATACATGACCTGCCGTCATGACCCGCAAGGCGGCACT
>WNGR01007485.1_pt1 | contig 14092 bp, 17 predicted proteins | sample 5407581 | NCBI WGS metagenome assembly WNGR01 (sample SAMN13153383, study PRJNA577476) | soil metagenome | isolation source: 80 cm soil or saprolite under Garry oak tree replicate 2 | place: USA:California | collected 2016-06-15
GCGGACCTCTTGCATCTGTGCCATGCAAATTCGAGGTGCTGCCATCTGCGCCCTAGACGGCCGGAAGCAGGCCGGCGCATGTTGACCTTTTTGTCGCCACCAAGTTGGATGCGCACGCAAGAAGGCACGACGATATCCCATCGTTGATCTGGAGAGGTCAACAATCAGGCGAAGATTAGGCTTGGGTCCGCGCGGGGCTTGGGCAGACCGGGGTTGGACAGTGCCGCACGTTCAACAGGGGATTTTCATGACCTTTTCCAGCATCTTTGCGCAGTTCGTCGCATTCGTCGGCGGCATCGCGCTGCAATGGCGGAAGCTGTCGGGCACCGAGCCGGTGCCGGCCTGGGGCCAGGCGCCGGCGATCCCCGAGGCGAAGCCGCAAGGGGCGTTGCCGACCTTGAAGATGCCGACGGCCAGGGGCTGGAGCGAGGGACAGAAGCCGACGGTCGCGCCCGGGCTCAAGGTCAATGCGTTCGCGACCGGCCTCGACCATCCGCGTTGGATCGAGGTGCTGCCCAACGGCGACGTGCTGATTGCGGAAGCGACGCAGATCGCGGGCGCGCCGAGGTCGGTGTTTCACTACGCGATGCAGGCGACGATGCGTCGCGCCGCGGCGCTCGGCGTCAGCGCCAACCGTATCACGCTGCTGCGCGACAAGGATGGTGACGGCGTCGCCGAAGTGCGCGGCGCCTTCATGGAAAATCTCAGCCAGCCGTTCGGCATGGCGCTGATCGGCGACACCTTCTATGTCGGCAACACCGACGGCGTGATGGCTTTCCCCTATGTCGCGAATGCCGACCGCATCACCGCGCCCGGCAAGCGGCTCACCACCTTCAAGCCGAGCGGCCACTGGACGCGGAGCCTGCTCGCAAGCCCCGACGGCAAGAAGCTCTATGCCGGCGTCGGCTCGCTCACCAATATCGCCGAGATGGGCATGGAGGTCGAGGAAGGCCGCGCCGCGGTCTACGAGCTCGACCTCGTCGCCGGCACGCATCGCATCTTCGGCGCCGGCCTGCGCAATCCCGTGGGGCTAGCCTGGGAGCCGAACACGAACGTGCTCTGGACTGTCGTCAACGAGCGTGACGGCCTCGGCGACGAGACGCCGCCGGACTATCTCACCTCGGTGCGCGACGGCGGCTTCTACGGCTGGCCGTATTGCTACTGGGGCAAGACGGTGGACGACCGCGTGCCGCAGGATCCGGCGCTGGTCGCCAAGGCACTCACGCCGGACTATGCACTCGGCGGCCATACAGCTTCGCTCGGCCTGTGCTGGATGCCGGCTGGCACGCTGCCGGGTTTTCCAGACGGCATGGTGATCGGCCAGCACGGCTCGTGGAATCGTAGCACGCTGTCCGGCTACAAGGTCGTGTTCATCCCGTTCGAGAACGGCCGCCCCTCCGGTCCTGCGCGCGACATCCTGTCGGGCTTCCTTGCGCCCGACGAGAAGGAATCCTACGGCCGTCCGGTTGGCGTCGCCATCGGTCCCGACAAATCGCTCCTGATGGCCGACGACGTCGGCAACGTGATCTGGCGCGTCACAGGCGCTTAAAGGCTCACGTCCCGACGCAAAGCGTGGCGCGCTGCTTGCGCAGCAGCGCAATCACGGACAGCGCCGTGATCAATCCGGTCTTGGGATTTTCGGACGGGATGTTCTCGATCGACATCGAGAAGCGCGCGGAATCCGCCTCGACCTCGATGCGGTGAACGTTGCGCGTCACGGTCGGGTCGGCCCAGATCTGCACCGACGTGCGGTCGGGCCCGACGCCGGCGAGCGACAGCGCCACCGCGACGTTGAGATTGGCCGGAAAGCCTTTTGCGGCCTCACGCGCGCTGCCCTCGAACAGTTTTAGCGGCTCGCGCAGATTGTCGATGTCGATGTTGTTCTCGACGATGAACGGCGCGCCCTTCAGCCCGTCGATCGGTTTGCGCGTCACCATCTTCACCGAGGGCTCGACGATCGCGCGCAGCTGGCTGCTCGGCGCGCATTCGACCACGATGTCGGCAGCGTCGCCGAGCTGGTCGATCGGCACGATTTGCGGCGGACGGCGCAGGCTGCTGAGGAAAGTCTGATGCTTTGCGGGATCGCGCACGGCCACGGCCGACAGCGTCAAGCCTTCGATGCCCTGATCGAGCGCGGTCGCGATCTTGCTGCCGATCGAGCCCAGGCCCGCGATGGCAACCCGCAATTCGTTCGAAGCTCTCTGACCGGTCATCGCATCACACCTTCTGTCCAAGCCAATGTCATAACCCCTCAGGCCTCCCGCGCATAGCTGCGCAGCCGCGCCTCGAGCACCGACAGCATCGCATCGCGGGCCGGGTCGCGCGAGCCGCGCAGCCAGGCGGCGGCGAGAGGCAGCCGGCCGACGGGGCCGCTCTGCTTCGGCCGGAGCGGCACGAAGCGCACGCCGGACACTGCCATCCGCGTGGTCCAGCGCGGCACGATCGCAACGCCGAGCTTCGTTGCCACCAGATGGATGATGGTCTGCTTCTCGTCGGCGACCTGAACGATGCGCGGCGTCAACCCGGCCTGCTCGAACAGTTTTATCGTGAGGTGAGGTCGTGGCTGTGCGGCCGCGAGCGGCGGTCCGGCACCAGCATCGGCTCGTCGGCGATCTCGGCCAGCGTGATGAACTTGCGCGCGGCGAGCGCGTGGCGCTGCGGGAACGCCACGATCGCGGTCTCCTGGAGCAGATGGCGGAATTCCAGCCGCTTGTCCGGCCGGTCGGGCGGACGAACGAAGGCGAGATCGAGCGCGCCGGTCAGGATCTTTGGCAGAAGCCGGATCGTCTTGTCCTCGAGTAGCTGCACCGCGACCTCCGGATAGCGTCGTACCGTCCTCGGTGAGCGAGACCGCGCGCGTCGTCCGCGCGAACAGCCGCGTTCCCAGATCCTCCTCAAGGAGCCTGATCTGGCGGCCAAGCGCGGAAGGCAGCATCTGGAGATGCTGCGCCGCCCGGCCGAAATGCAGCTGCTCGGCCGCCGCCACAAAGCATCGGAGCTGGTGCAATTCCATTCGGTCCTCTCGTCTTCCTCGCGAGGATTATATCATTTTTTTGTATAAACCAGCGCCAATTGAGTCCGCCTGCCGCCTCCGCCTAGGCTCACTGCCGCACAACGAAAAATCGGGACTTGAGGGAGGCCAAGGTGGCGAGCGAGATTCAGACGCGCGTGCTGCGCAAGATCACCTGGCGCATCGTTCCCTTCATCATGCTGCTCTACTTCGTGGCCTTCATCGACCGCGTCAATATCGGCTTCGCCTCGCTGACGATGAACAAGGACATCGGCCTGTCGCCGACCGTCTACGGCTTCGGTGCCGGCATCTTCTTCTGGGGCTATTTCCTGTTCGAGGTGCCCTCCAACATCATCCTGCACAAGGTCGGCGCGCGAATCTGGATCGCGCGGGTGATGATCACCTGGGGCATCGTCTCGGCCGCGATGGCCTTCGTGCAGGGACCGACCAGCTTCTACGTGCTGCGCTTCCTGCTCGGCGTCGCGGAAGCCGGCTTCTTTCCCGGCATCATCCTCTACCTCTCCTACTGGTTCCCGGCGCGCCAGCGCGCCGCGGTGACCGCGCTGTTCATGGCGGCGGCGCCGCTCTCGACGGTGCTGGGCTCGCCGGTCTCCGGCGCGCTCCTGGAGATGGACGGCCTGTTCGGCTTCAAGGGCTGGCAATGGCTGTTCGTGCTGGAGTCGCTGCCGGCCGTGTTGCTCGGCTTCGTCGTCCTGGCATTCCTGACCGACCGGCCCGAGAAGGCGAAATGGCTTGCGGACGACGAACGCCGATGGCTGGTCGAGACCATGAACGTGGAGACCACCAGCAAGGCAGCGACCGCAAGCCACAGCATCTGGCGCGGCCTCGCCGATCCGCGCGTGCTGGCGCTGGCGCTGATCTATTTCGGCACCTCGGCCGGCCTCTACACGCTCGGCGTCTGGGCGCCGCAGATCATCAAGCAGTTCGGCCTGTCCACGCTCCAGGTCGGCTTCCTCAATGCGCTGCCCGCAACCGCAGCCGTCGTCGCCATGGTGCTGTGGGCGCGGCATTCGGACCGCACCGGCGAGCGCACCTGGCACGTCGTGCTGGCCTGCCTGCTCGCGGCCGCAGGTCTTGCCTATGCCGGTCTTGCAACCGGCGTGGTCACCGTGCTGGTCGCGCTGACGCTGGTCAATATCGGCATCTCCTCGGCAAAACCGCCGCTGTGGAGCATGCCGACGCTGTTCCTGTCCGGCCCTGCGGCCGCGGCAGGCATCGCCACCATCAACTCGATCGGCAATCTCGGCGGCTTCGTCGGGCCGGCCATGATCGGCTGGATCAAGGACCAGACGGGCAGTTTTGTCGGCGGCCTCTATTTCGTGAGCGGCCTGCTCGTTCTCTCCGCGGTCCTCACCCTGCTATTGTCGCGCGCGCAGACCGCGCCCGTCGAACCCGTCACGCAATCCCACTGATATCTCAAACGGAGCCTTCCCATGCGCACCCATTCGATTGCAGCAATCCCCGCCGACGGGATCGGCCCCGAGGTCATCTCGTCCGGCCTCCGCGTGCTGGAAGCACTGGCCAAACGCAGCGGCGATATCGCCTTCACCATCAAGACGTTCGACTGGGGCTCGGACTATTACAAGAAGCACGGCGTGATGATGCCGGCCGATGGTCTCACCGAGCTGAAGAAGTTCGACGCGATCTATTTCGGCGCGGTCGGCGCGCCCGACGTGCCCGATCACATCACGCTGTGGGGCTTGCGCCTGCCGATCTGCCAGGGTTTTGACCAGTACGCCAATGTGCGACCGACCAAGATCCTACCGGGCGTCGCCTCGCCGCTGCGCAATGTCGGCGTCGGCGATCTCGACTGGGTGATCGTGCGCGAGAATTCGGAGGGCGAATATGCCGGCATGGGCGGCCGCGCGCATCGCGGCCTTCCCGAGGAGGTCGGCACCGAAGTCGCGGTGTTCACGCGCGTCGGCGTGACGCGGATCATGCGCTATGCGTTTGAGCTCGCGCAGTCGCGGCCGCGCAAATTCCTGACCGTGGTAACCAAGTCGAATGCGCAGCGCCACGGCATGGTGATGTGGGACGAAATCGCGGCCGAGGTCGCGGCCGAATTCCCCGACGTCACCTGGGACAAGATGCTGGTCGACGCCATGACGGTGCGCATGACGCTGCATCCGAAGAGCCTCGACACCATCGTTGCGACCAACCTCCACGCCGACATCCTCTCCGACCTCGCCGGCGCGCTGGCTGGCAGCCTCGGCGTGGCGCCGACCGGCAACATCGATCCGCAGCGCCGCTTTCCCTCGATGTTCGAGCCGATCCACGGCTCGGCCTTCGACATCACCGGCAAGGGCATCGCCAACCCGGTCGCGACGTTCTGGACCGGCGCGCAGATGCTCGAGCATCTCGGCGAGAAGGACGCCGCAGTGCGGCTGATGGCGGCGGTCGAGCGCGTCTGCGCGGCCGGCGTGCTGACGCCCGACGTCGGCGGAAGTGCGACGACGAAGGAAGTGACCGACGCCGTGATCGACACGATCAACGGGTCGAATGTGTAGCAGGTTGGGCGACGCTGGCGCGGCAACGATGGTATGCTCCCTCGCCCCGTTCTTACGGGGAGAGGGTTGGGGTGAGGGGCTGCTTCTGCAAATTCGGTACGAGTGAGACTCGTGGAGAGTCCCCCTCACCCGGATCGCATCTGCGATGCGATCCGGCCTCTCCCCGCACGCGGGGAGAGGCGAAGTGAAGTCCTACCGCCGGCTCGGCGTTGCAGGCGTCGCCATCGCTGCCGTCGGCTCCGACGGCGTCAAATGCCGCGGGACGACGATGGACTGGCCGGGGGTGAGCGGTGCGTTCTCCGGCAGCGAGTTGCTCTGCGCGAGCGACCACAGCGGGACGCGATTGGCGGCAGCGATGCTCTGCATGGTGTCGCCGCGGCGGACCGGCAACCGCATGCCGCTATCCCACAATTCGACCAGCGTATCCCCGGGCACGAGATAGCGCAGCGGCACGGCATCGACCTGCGTCTGGGGCGGAATGCGCGGCAACTGCGTCACCATCTCGAGGATCTGACGATGGATGTCGTCCGATTTCTCGATGTTGATGTGCGAGACCCGCGAGTTCTCCTTCAGGTCGTAGCTCGCATAGTGGCCGCGATAGCCTGGCACCGCCACCACATTGCCGCCGCCAAGCACGCTGTCGGAGAGGAAGATGTTGATGAAGCGCTCGACATTGAGTGGCACGTCATCGGTCGCATGCGCGGGGTCGATGGTGATGACGAGGCTGATCGGGATGTTCTCCTTGGCAGCCATCTCGGAGATGAGGACCGAGCATAGCCCGCCCATGGAATGGCCGATCAGCACGATCGGCGCCGGCGTTTCCTTGTAGCTGGAGATCGCGCGGTTGCCGATCCATCGGCAGATGGTGAATTCGTTGACGTCGGCGGCGAAGCCGGCCTGCGTCAGCTTCTCGCTGAGCCGATCCATGCCGGTCGAGAAGATCGGCCCCATGGCGCCACGGAACAGGTAGATTTTCGGCGGCGGCAGCGGCTCGGCCGGAGGCGGCGGCGCGACGGCCGGGATCGCAGCCGGCTTCGACTTGGCGGGCGAGCCTGCGGCCAGGTCGGGGTTCAAGGCGAGCAGCACAACCGCTGCCAGCACCACAAGTCGCCTTGGATCAATCATCAAGTCCCGCAGTCCCACCACGGGAGGCACAGGCCTCCCCCGCGGGGCTTAGTGACCACCGATTTGGCGTATTTTGGGGCACGGAACCGGGCCCGGTGACGCCCGTCAGCGGGGGCGCTCTTTCCGACCATCCCGGCATCCTGGCCTCACTTCAACGGAACCAATGATTCGGCTTCGCAGGCTTCGGAAATCACCGAGCTCTGGACTCCCTTGTAGTCGTCATTGTCGAAAAAGACCGAATAAGCGGGCCGTCCGCCCGCCGACGGGCCGGTCTGCCTCAGGCAGACGAAATACGATCCCGGCCCATGGTCGGTATGACGGACGGCCGATGCCGCGAGGCCCCCGTTCAGCTTGGCTTCGGCGACTGCCTTCTTGACACCCTCCTGCACCGCTTTGGCACTCGGCGGGCGCGGAGGATGATAGGCAGGAGGGAGATTCGCGCTCGACGCGCATCCCGCCAACAACAGCGTCAAGACAGCTGCCAAAGCTCGCGGTGATTTGCGGCGGCCGAAGGCAGGTGCCCGGCGACCACACCGCGTCAGCCCATATCGTGATTGCATCGCTTGCCCTCGGCGTCGCGTTCGATGCGCGCCTCACCCCTGGGTCAAGAAGAGATAGAGACAGCCCGCGACGGTCGGCAGAAACGCGACCAGGGCCGTCACCCAGAAGCCGGGCTCAAGGAGCGAGTCCTGGTCATCCTTCTCGCCGCCTGCACGCCGATCCGCGTTCGTCCGGCTCCATGCCTCATCGGCCATGAACAGGGGAATGGCCTCCGCGCTCGCGCGAACATCGGCACGCGCTGCGCTTTGGCGCAAAGCGCGTTGGGAAGGGCGAATTGTTCCGGATGTCAGCATGTCATCTACTCTAAACGGCTACCAATATGTTGAGCTTGGACGTGAAGGCAGCCACGTCACTGTGTGAGCGTCTGCCCTGAAGGCACTTCGGTCGCCGGTGGCGCGGCCGGATTGTCCTTGGCACCTGAATCAGTCCAGCTCGGCGGCAGGCCGAGCTTCTCCCCCGCGAAGCCGGTCACGCCCGGAAACCGTCCGAACGCCTCGCACGCGACATATTTGGGCGCGCCGCCGAACCGCACGGGAATGCTTTCGATGGGGGGCAGCGCAGGGATGCCGCCAAACGGAGAGTCTCCGGTCGTAACCAGCTTGGCGAAGTCGGCGCCGAAATCGGCGGCGAGATCGTATGCATCGCCCTCGTTGGCGACCCGCGCAGAGTTCGCGATGGAATTGGCGCTGCGCGCCCAGACCATGGCCGCCTTCTGAAATCCAGCGAAGTCGCGCGCTTCCGCCTCGACCGAGAGGCTGCCGAGCCCGACCGGAAGCCTCGGCACCGGCACCGGCACGGCGGGAAGCGCGACGGTCTTCGCAATCGACAGGGCTTGCGATGCGCCGGAGGCGGTCGGGCTGGTCGGCGTGGCATGCGTCACCGTCGCCTGTACCGTGAGGTCGGCGTCGTCATCGGCGGCAACGATGCGGAAGCGCTCGCTCAAACGGAGACACAGCTCGCGGCTGATGGCGTTCGCGACCAGACGCCGCTCCTTTTCGTTCAAAGGGACATCGGCGCGCGCGGGAAAGACGGTCGAAGCGATCCGGACCGTCTTGGCCGCCAGCACGTCCTTCTTGCTCACGCGAATCTGCGATCGCGTCACCAGCCCGTTCGCGTCCGACATCCGGTCGTAGCTCCTGAGCGAGCCGGCCCGTTCGAGCGGCGCGTTCGCACATCCCCCGACTGCTAACGTGGCACACGTCAGGGCCGCCCATCGAAAGCGCATGGTCCCGCTCACGCCCGGACATTTTATTAGAGAGATTACTCTAGCAATCATGCTCACGCCCCTTGCCGCCCGTCAACATAAATAGATGGAACTCTCTAATTTTGATTTTCTCGTGGCGGACCGTCGTGCTAAATGGGGCATCTAGGGAAGGGAGACGCGCGCCTTGAGGAAAGTCGACCCCGTCAAGCATGGGCAGAAGCGCGGGGAGATTCTCGGCGCGGCGATCCGCTGCTTCACCAGGGACGGCTTCCGCGGCGCCAGCACGACGGACATCTGCGCCGAAGCCGGAATCAGTCCGGGGCACCTCTATCACTACTTTCCGAGCAAGGTGTCGATCATCGAGGCGATGATCGACATGGGTCTCGCGCATTCAGCTGCGCGTTTCGAAAAGATTCTGGCTGCCCCCGACGTGATCGAGGCGCTGCTCGCCGACATCGAGGAAACCAGCCTGCGGTTTCGTCCCGCCCAGATCCTCAATCTGGATGGACTGGCGGAGGCCGCCCGCAATCCGGAATTCGCCAAGATCATCGAACGGCATACCGAGGCGGTTCGCCGCATGTGGGGCAACTTCCTGCGCCACGCGCAAAGCCAGGGGCGGGTGGATCCGGGACTGGACCCGGACGCGACGGCAAACATCCTGATCGCCATCATCGACGGATCCCGCGCGATGCCGATCCGCAATCCCAAGCTCGATATCAAGCAGAGCGCGGCGCATCTGAAGACGATGCTCGTACGCTTCCTGAGCCCACCCGAAGCACAAGGCGCTGCGAGCAAGGCGCACGGTCAAGGGACCAGTCGCCCGCTCAAGCTGGTCAGGAAGCGGTAGGTCGGCCCGGGGATCAACCCGCGCCGCCGGCCTTGTGGCGTGCGATCAATTGAGCGGCGACGTCGTTGAGGTCATCACCGACGATCAACTTCGCGCACCAGTTTTCAGTGTCGCTGCTGCCGCTGTCCACGGCCTGGATGGCCGTGAGCGAACTGGCGTTGATCCGAGGGCGGCTCGCCCGACGACGACAGGGCATAGCTCTGCGGCGGCGCTGCCGCTGACAAGGCGCCAGGTTGCGTCGTCGAACCGGCGCAAGATTCAGCCATAAGATCGCGCGCGAAGGTGACGACCCTATGAGCCAGCTCACACGTGCTGCGAATATCTTTTGCTACCTTGGCGGTGCAGGCTGAAGGTCAAACTGCGGAAAATTCGCGGCGGGGCAGATCAACGTGATGAGGAGACGACGCCATGAAATACGCCACTGGAACGTATGCTAGGTAGGCTTCGCGAACACTGAAGGCGCTCGTTCGGGCTGCGGCAGCCGCTGCCGTAACAATCAGCGTCAGTTCGATCGGTCTCCCTGCGGCGGGACTGGTTGGCGTCGTGGGTCTTTCGGTTGCCACCACGACGCCTGCACATGCACGCTGCCTGATCGGAAGCGTGCGGCGCGACGACATTTCCGACGACGATTGCCTTGAGGCGCAGCGAACGGGCTGCGTGCGGCACATGCTGACACCGGAGCAATACACGAACTGTCTCGCGGCAAACAAGAACAAGCGCGCGAGCTGCGTCCTCAACGGCACGGTCCGCGACGATCTGAGTGCTGCGGACTGCGAAGAGGCGCGTGCAACGGGTTGCGTGCGCAGCCTGCTCACGCCCGCACAGTACAAATCCTGTCTCGACGCGCAGCCGGTGCGGCGATAGCGCTTTCGCCGCCCAAATAAGACGATGCCGGCAAAAGGCTCTAGTTCCGCGGCGCCGTTGCCGCCGCCGAGCGCGCCTGCCTCGGCGTGCCGGGTTCGGCGACCGGTGCTGCCGGCGCGCGCGAGCGCATGATCGCGGCGTCGATCTCGGCGATCACGCGGCGCTGGATCGCCTCGTTCTTGTCGATCGAGATGTGGCCGACGCCGGTGCCGCGCACGTCGACATTGTCGAGCTTGCCACGAAGACCGGCCTCGGCCCTCACCGGCTCACCCGGACCGTCGCCGATATAGATGTTGATGTAGCGCTCGGCCCCGGTCGAGAGCTTGGTCTTGAACACGGAATCGAGCCCGATCGCGAGCTTCACCGGCACGCCGAGACGGTTGAGCTTGGCGATCATGTCGGGCAGCGCGGTCGCACCCGAGGAATGTCCGACCAGCACGATGGTCTTGAGCCGGCCGGCCTTGTAGTTCGCTGCGGCCTCATCGGCGAGCGAGGACCAGGAGACGAAGTTGGCAACCGTCACCGGGATGCCCTGCGCCTCGAGCCTTGAGCCGATGGTGTCGAGCCCGAGCGAGAAGATGTTGAGCACGCCACGGAGCAGGTAGACGTGCGTCGTCGCCGCTGCCTGGCTCGGTGCCGCCTTGGCGGTGCTCGGGCTCATGGCAACAGTTGACAGCAGGAGCAGGCAGATCGCCCACGTGCGCAGAGTGGACAACTGGCTGGCGCCGGCTGTGTAACGGCCGTTCGGTCTCATCGATCTTTTCCCTGGGGACACTTAGCAATTGGCCGGAATCGTAGCCACGGCCTGCTCGCAGACGCAACAAAGAGCCGCGTGAGCGACAATCTTAGCCGCAACCCGTGACCATCGCGCAACACTATACCCGAAACCTGCCATCTAAGGGCCTGTTTTGAGACCATTTTTCTCCCGGCAATTGCGACCGGGCAAGGGCATTCCTATTTCAGGGCTTCGCAGGTTTCCGCCCGACAGGGTGCGGGTTCCAGCGCCTCCCTCCCCCACAACCCGGCCGTCATGTCCTCCATCATTTCCGTCGCCAATTTGTCGAAGACCTATGGGTCCGGCTTCAAGGCGCTCAAAAACGTCAATCTCGACATCAAGCGCGGCGAGATCTTCGCGCTGCTCGGCCCCAACGGCGCCGGCAAGACCACGCTGATCTCCATCGTCTGCGGCATCGCCAATCCGAGCGAGGGCAAGGTCCTCGTCGGCGGCGAGGACATCCAGACCTCCTACCGCAAGGCGCGCTCGCTGATCGGCCTGGTGCCGCAGGAGCTGCACACCGACGCCTTCGAGAGCGTGTGGGCGACCGTAAGCTTTTCCCGCGGCCTGTTCGGCAAGCCGAAGAACCCGGCCCATATCGAGAAGGTGCTCAAAGACCTCTCGCTCTGGGACAAGAAGGACAACAAGATCATAACGCTGTCCGGCGGCATGAAGCGCCGCGTGATGATCGCGAAAGCGCTGTCGCACGAGCCGCAGATCCTGTTTTTGGACGAGCCGACCGCCGGCGTCGACGTCGAGCTGCGCAAGGGCATGTGGGAGGTGGTGCGCACCCTTCAGCAATCCGGCGTCACCATCATCCTCACGACCCACTACATCGAGGAAGCCGAGGAGATGGCCGACCGCATCGGTGTCATCAACAAGGGCGAGATCGTGCTGGTCGAGGACAAGGCGACCCTGATGCAGAAGCTCGGCAAGAAGCGGCTGACGCTGCATCTGCAAGGCAAGCTCAGCGCGCTGCCGGAGAGCCTCGCCCACTACGAGCTCGACCTCTGCGACAGCGGCGCGACGCTGATCTACGACTACGACACCAAGGGCGATCGCACCGGCATCACCAGCCTGCTCAGCGATTTGCGCAACGCCAACATCCGCTTCAACGATCTCGACACGACGCAATCGTCGCTCGAGGACATCTTCGTCGACCTCGTGAGGGCGTCATGAACTACCGCGCTGTTCGCGCCATCTATTTGTTCGAAATGGCGCGCACCTGGCGCACGCTGCTGCAGAGCATCGTCTCGCCGGTGGTTTCGACCTCGCTCTATTTCGTGGTGTTCGGCGCCGCGATCGGCTCGCGCATCAGCCAGGTCGAGGGCGTCAGCTACGGCACCTTCATCGTGCCGGGCCTGATCATGCTCTCGGTGCTGACCCAGAGCATCGCGAATGCCTCGTTCGGCATCTACTTCCCGAAATTCGTCGGCACGATCTACGAGATCCTGTCGGCGCCAATTTCCTATTTCGAGATCGTGTTGGGCTATGTCGGCGCTGCCGCGACCAAGTCGATCATTCTCGGCCTGATCATCCTGGCGACAGCCGGCATGTTCGTGCCGCTGCACATCCATCATCCGGTCTGGATGCTGGTCTTCCTGGTGCTGACGGCTGTCACCTTCAGCCTGTTCGGCTTCATCATCGGCATCTGGGCCGACGGGTTCGAAAAACTCCAGATGATCCCGATGCTGGTGGTGACGCCGCTGACCTTCCTCGGTGGCAGCTTCTATTCAGTCGACATGCTGCCGCCGGCCTGGCGCACCGTGACGCTGTTCAACCCGGTCGTCTATTTGATCTCCGGCTTCCGCTGGAGCTTTTACGAGATCGCGGATGTCAGCATATTCGTCAGCTTCGGCATGACGCTGGCGTTCCTGGCGATCTGCCTCGCGACGATCTGGTGGATTTTTCGGACAGGGTATCGGCTGAAGAACTGACCCCTGCCGTCATTCCGGGCTCGCGCCAAGGGGCACGCCCCGGAATGACCGCGAGTTATCTGTAACACCGGAAGCGGTGGTACCCATCGTAATACCCGCGGCAGCGGCGATGGCCGTGATAGGGAATGCCGAGCACGCCCTCGACCGCGCCGACGGCTCCGCCGACGCCGGCGCCGACAGCGCCTCCGACCACGCCGCCCACCGGGCCGCCGATGCGGTTGCCTTCATGGGCGCCCTCCTGGGCGCCGCGCACGATGCCCTGGGTGTGGCCGGGCTGCGGCAGGGACGAGAGCGCAAGAAGGATGGCGGCGCCTGCGAGGCACAGGCGAAAAGGTAAACCCGCCGGCAAGTGCGCGGCGGCGATACGAGCTTTGTTCATCTTTGATCCCAAGGGGTAAACGGCGGCGGAAGCCGCCTGTCGCGGTAGGCCATGTTCAACGCATGGAGCGGCCAAATGGTTGCGCCTTTGTGACGAATTGTCGGCGTCGTGAACGCACGCCCCGCTCGCGAAAATGTCAGCACCGCCGCAAGTGGCGCGGCGCAAAGCGGCCTTGCTTACGCCCGGCATCACGTTAACGATGGGCGCGCAGGCCGCTGGAATGAAAGCCGGATTGCAGGCATAGTGCACGCCGGGGGACGGAGAGCCGCGGCGCTTGCGTGAACAGGCCGGAGGCCAGACGTCAGATGCGTTCCTTTTTCATTGCTTTCACCTCCTTGATGCTTTTGAGCGCGGGCAGCGCGCGGGCCAAGGTCGACATTACCGTCGACAAGGACAATCAGCAGATGACCGTCGTGGTCGACGGCGTCACGCGCTACCACTGGCCGGTGTCGACCGGCATCCCCTCGCGCGAGACACCGAACGGTGCGTTCCGCGCCTTCCGCATGGAAGAGGATCACTACTCCAAGGAATTCGACGACGCGCCGATGCCGCACTCGATCTTCTTCACCAAGGTCGGGCACGCCATCCACGGCACCGACTCGGTCGGACGATTGGGTACGCCCGCCTCGCATGGCTGCGTGCGGCTGTCGCGCCAGAATGCCACCACGCTTTATGCGCTGGTGCAGGAGCAGGGCGTGCTCAACACCTCGGTGACGCTGACCGGCTCGGCGCAGGTGGCGCTGGCCCGCAATCCGCGCGGCCGCACCACCAATGCTGTGGCCCGCGCCCCGCAGCCGGCCGAGGAGCAGCAGTACGCCACCTCCAGCGATCCCGTGAATCTGACGCCGCCGGCGCAGCCCGC
>WNGR01011680.1_pt1 | contig 14092 bp, 14 predicted proteins | sample 5407581 | NCBI WGS metagenome assembly WNGR01 (sample SAMN13153383, study PRJNA577476) | soil metagenome | isolation source: 80 cm soil or saprolite under Garry oak tree replicate 2 | place: USA:California | collected 2016-06-15
TGGTAGGCGATCCGGCTGTGATAGCCGCAGTACGGCATGCCCATCACCGCCTTGCCGCCGCAGAAGAAGAAATCCGGCTGTCCCGGATCCCCGATCGGCCAATGGCATTTTTCGTCATTGAGCTCGACCAGCGAGCAACGCTGACCGATCGGGATGATGTTGTCGATCAGCTCCGGCTCGGGCTCGAGGTCGTATTCATAGGCGGAGCGCGTCGCGAGAGCGGTATTGCCGCGTACCGCGGCTCGCATGCTCCGGAACAAGTGAGAAGATGACCGCGGCTTGCGCGGCCGGCTCACCGAGGAGGAAGGCGTTTTGGCACGCCCCGACAGTCCGAGCCGGTGCACCTTGCCGATCACCGCATTGCGCGTGACGCCGCCAAGCTCGGCCGCGATCCGACTGGCCGAAAGCCCATCCGCCCACAGCTTCTTTAGAAGCTCCACCCGTTCGTCAGTCCACATTTGGCCTCTCCATCAACGAAGCATCGTCGAAGGCCGGGTTCGCCCGGCCGAATCGCCCATCGTTTCGTCCGAGGGCCAGTCGGGCCGCCGGACGGCACGCTCTACTCGATGGAACTCAGGGAACGGTCCGCCGCAAAACGAGATGTCGTACCTGAGAGTTTCAAGGGTACAATATGGCGGGTCTCCCGCGCAAGAGTCGGGCCGGCGATCCGGCCGGTTCCTGCCCCGTTTTCCCCAGCAATGTCCCGCGAACGGCCTGGGGCCGGGGCGAGGCGGCGTGTTGACAGCGGACCGGCCCACAATAAAATGCTTGAATCGTGCCGCCCGCGGAGGCGGCACATTTCATTTCGGCACTCCGCTTGCGTTGGACGGATCGTGACCTCGCATCTCTTGCCCGCCTACGCGCGCGCCAATCTCGCCTTCGAGCGGGGTGACGGCGCTTGGCTCATCGCGACGGACGGCGAGCGCTATCTCGATTTCGCGTCCGGCGTGGCGGTGAACGCGCTCGGTCACGCGCATCCGCATCTGGTCAAGGCGCTCGGCGAGCAGGCGCAGAAGCTCTGGCACGTCTCCAACCTGTTCCGCATTCCGGAGGGAGAGCGGCTCGCCGAACGGCTGTGCGCGGCGACGTTCGCCGACCTGGTGTTCTTCGCCAATTCCGGCGCCGAGGCACTCGAATGCGCGATCAAGACCGCGCGCAAGTATCACGCGGTCGGCGGCCAGCCCGAGCGCTTTCGGATCATCACCTTCGAGGGGGCGTTTCACGGCCGCACGCTGGCGACGCTCGCGGCGGGCGGGCAGCAGAAATACCTGGAAGGGTTTGGTCCGCCGCTCGAAGGCTTCGATCAGGTACCGTTCGCGGATCTCGAGGCGGTCAAGCGCAAGCTCGGGCCGGAGACCGCGGCGATCCTGATCGAGCCGATCCAGGGCGAGGGCGGGGTGCGCATCGCTTCGCCGCAAATCCTGAAAGAGCTGCGCGCTCTGTGCGATCAGCACGGGCTGTTGCTGGTGCTCGATGAGGTTCAGACCGGCATCGGGCGCACCGGCGAGCTGTTCGCCTATCAGCGCGCCGGGATCGCGCCGGACATCATGGCGATTGCCAAGGCGATCGGCGGCGGCTTCCCGCTCGGCGCCTGCCTTGCCACCGGTGAAGCCGCGAAAGGCATGACGCCCGGCACCCACGGCTCGACCTTCGGCGGCAATCCGCTGGCCATGGCGGCCGGCAACGCCGTGCTCGACGTGGTGCTGGCGCCCGGCTTTCTCGACCGCGTGCGGCGGACCGCGATCTTGTTCAAACAGCGGCTCGCCGAGCTCAAGGATCGGCATCCGGCGGTGATCGCCGAAGTGCGCGGCGAGGGGCTTCTGCTCGGGCTGCGCGCGCTCACGCCGAGCGCCGAGCTCGTCGATGAGTTGCGCGCCGAGAAGCTGTTGACCGCCGCCTCGGGTGAAAACGTGGTCCGCCTGCTGCCGCCGCTCATCATCGGCCAGGCGGAGATCGCCGAGGCGGTGGCCATGATCGACCGGGCCTGCACGCGCATTGCGCGGGCGCACGACCAACCGCGAAAGGAGGGAGTGGTGGGGTGAGCGACATTCGCCACTTCCTGGATCTGATCGACGTGGCGCCCGCCGAGCTACGGGCGATCATCGACGCCAGCCGCGCCATGAAGGACGCGCGCCGCCGCCATTCCGGCTCGATGCATCAGCCGCTCGCCGGCAGGACGCTGGCCATGATCTTCGACAAGCCCTCGACGCGCACCCGAGTATCTTTCGACGTCGCCATGCGTCAGCTCGGCGGCGAAGCGATCTTGCTCACCGGTCAGGAAATGCAGCTGGGAAGGGGCGAGACCATCGCCGATACCGCCCGCGTGCTGTCGCGCTACGTCGATGCGATCATGATCCGCATTCTCGATCATGACACGCTGATCGAGCTCGCGCGGCATGCGACCGTACCGGTGATCAACGGGCTGACCCGGCTCTCCCATCCCTGCCAAGTGATGGCCGACGTGCTGACCTTCGAGGAGCACCGCGGCTCGATCCGCGGCCGCACCGTCGCCTGGAGCGGCGACGGCAACAACGTACTGGCATCGTGGATGCACGCGGCGCAGCGCTTCGATTTCCGGCTCAATGTGGCGACGCCGCCCGAACTCGCGCCGAGCCGGCCGCTGCTCGACTGGGCAAGCCGGTCCGGCGCCGCAATCGTCATCGGCCATGATCCGGAGCGCGCGGCGGCCGGGGCCGATTGCATCGTGACCGACACCTGGGTGTCCATGGGGGACAAGGATGGCGAGCGCCGGCACAATTTGCTCAAGCCGTATCAGGTCAACCGGCGGCTGCTGGCGCGAGCGAAACCCGACGCCCTGTTCATGCATTGCCTCCCGGCGCATCGCGGCCATGAGGTCACCGACGAGGTGATCGACGGGCCGCAATCCGTGGTGTTCGACGAGGCGGAAAACCGACTTCACGCCCAGAAGGGCATCCTCGCCTGGTGCCTGGAAACGGCCGCACCATGAGCCAGATCGCCATTCCCGTGCGCGCTCCGGCGCCGACGTCCGCCGACGACACCATCCTGCCGTTCGAGGTCGCCGCCCTCGACCTGCGGGGCCGGGTCGTGCGGCTCGGCGCCGCCGTCGACGAGCTGCTGACCCGGCACCAGTATCCGGTTCCGGTCGCGAAGCTTCTGGGCGAGGCCGCGGTGCTGACGATCCTGCTCGGCTCCTCGCTCAAGCTGCAGGGCCGCTTCATTCTCCAGACCCAGACCGACGGGCCGGTGCGCATGCTGGTGGTCGATTACACCACGCCGGATCGGGTCCGCGCTTGCGCCCAATACGATGCCGCCCGCGTTGCGGCAGCGATCGATGCCGGCGCGGCGTCGACCGGGGTCCTGATCGGACGCGGGCACCTGGCCATGACCATCGACCGCGGGCTCGACCGCAGCCGCTACCAGGGCCTGGTGGCACTCGATGGCGGCAGCCTGGAGGATGCGGCGCACGAATATTTCCGCCGCTCGGAACAGATTCCGACCCGGGTTCGTCTCGCCGTGGCGGAGGAACTGCGCGGCGGGCCGCAGGGGGTCTGCCATCGCTGGCGCGCCGGCGGCATTTTGGCGCAATTCCTGCCGCGTGCGCCGGAGCGCATGCGGGGGCCCGATCTCGATCCCGGCGACGCTCCGGCCGGTATTGCGGTGCACGCGGGGCAGGGCGTGATCGAGGACGATGCCTGGGTCGAAGGCCGCGCCCTGGTCGAGACCGTGGAAGATCTGGAACTGATCGACCCGGCCATATCGAGCGAGCGACTGCTCTATCGCCTGTTCCATGAGCGCGGCGTGCGGGTGTTTCGCAGCGCCAGCATCCAGGCCCGATGCTCGTGCTCGCGCGAGGGGGTGGCGAATATGCTGACCCGGTTTTCTCGCGGCGAGCGGCAGGACATGGCGGAGGATGGGATGATCTCCGTCACCTGCGAGTTCTGCAACCGGACCTACCGGTTTGCGCCCGCCGAGCTCGACGAGGCGGATTGAGGCATCCTCCGACCTGTCATCGCCCGGCTTGTCCGGGCGACCCAGTAAACCGCCGTTGCTGGAATTAAGGCAGAGTCTTTTCCACAATTCGGAGGTTACTGGGTGGCCCGCATTCGCGGGCCATGACAAGGCGGGAGGCTGCCCCCTCAATTGATGGTGCGCTCCGCCGTGGGACTGTCGAGCGAGAAGGCGGGGATGTCGATGTCGAAGCGCTCTCCGGCCGCGCTCGCCATATTGTAGCTGCCGAGCATGAACCCCGAAGCGGTCGGGAGCGGCACGCCGCTGGTGTATTGGAAGGATTGTCCCGGGCCGAGCACCGGTTGCTCTCCCACCACTCCCGGCCCCCGCACCTCCTGGACCCGGCCGAACGCGTCGGTGATTCGCCAGTGGCGGCTGAGCAATTGCACGGTCTCGCTGCCGCGGTTGACGATTTCGATCGTATAGGCCCAGAAATAGTAATTGTTGGCGGGCGACGAGCGCTCGTCCAGGAATTGCGGCGTCACCGTGACCTCGATGCTGCGGGTGGTCGCTCGATACATGGCCTGTGGACCGGGTGTGGTTCGCGGCAAAGCTAAAGCCCGTCCCGTCCGATAATACCCATGTTGCCCCCTCGCGGCATTTCTCGATCCGCGGTATTCCCTGCTATCATCCTCGACGCCACCCGGAGACGCCCCTTATGCCCGCGAATGTTCCGGCCGGACGCGATCTCAGGCTCGACCTGTTCCGCGGCATCGCGCTCTGGCTGATCTTCCTCGATCACATTCCCTTCAACGTGGTCAATTGGGTCACGATCCGGAACTACGGGTTCAGCGATGCCGCCGAGATCTTCGTGTTCATTTCCGGCTATACGGCCGCATTCGTCTATGGCCGGGCCATGCGCGAACGGGGACCCATCGCCGCGGGCGCCCGGATTCTCAAGCGCGGCTGGCAGGTCTACGTCGCCCACGTGTTCCTGTTCGTGATCTACCTCGCCGAAATCTCCTATGTCGGGGCGAAGTTCGACAATCCGTTGTTCGCCGAGGAGTTCAACCTGTTCGGGTTCCTGCGCAGCCCCGATGTCATCCTCACGCAGGCGCTGGTGCTCAAGTTCAAGCCCGTCAACATGGACGTGTTGCCGCTCTACATCGTGCTGCTGCTGTCGTTTCCGCCGCTGCTGTGGTCGCTGTTGCGCAGCCCGAACTTGGCGCTGCTGGGGTCCGGGATCCTCTACGTGGTCGCCCGCAAGTTCGGCTGGAACCTTCCGGCTTTCCCGGCGGTGCTGTCCATCGCCTATTTGCTGTTCGCGATGGTGATGACGCTCGCCGGGCATTTCCCGCGCATGCACCAGCTGATCCCGACCTGGATCGACCGCCTCGTGAACCCGGTCGACAAGACCAACCTCGATCCGCTGCGCCTCCTCCATTTCGCCGTCCTGGCGCTCGTCACGGTGCGCTTCATCCCGCGCGACTGGCCCTACCTGAAATGGAGCGGGTTCCGTCCCGCCATCATCTGCGGCGAGCATTCGCTGGAGATCTTCTGCCTCGGCATCTTCCTGTCGTTCGCCGGCCATTTCCTGCTGGTCGAGATCTCGAACCGCGCGTGGATGCAGATCCTCGTCAGCTTGGCCGGAATCGTGATCATGGTCGTGGTCGCTTGGATCATGTCCTGGTACAAGAAGCTCGATGCGCGCGGCCCCAAATCGCTGCCGCCGCAGCCTGCGGCCGGCCGGCCTCTTGCTGGAGACGCGGCATGACCAGGTTCTCTGCGCTACTCGCTGGGATGCTGCTGTGCGGCGGCGCGGCGTTCGCCCAGCCTGCCGACGTCTGCGCCGTCTCCGAGGATCTCCTCTCGACCGATGTGCCGCTGCCGCATGTTGCCGAAGCCGTCACCCAGGCCAAGCGCCTGCAGGTCGCGGTGGTCGGCAGCGCCTCCTCGACGCTGCGCGGCGCGAGCGGCGTTCAGCACGCCTATCCGGCGCAGCTGGAGGCCGAGCTCGGCCGGCGCCTTGCCGGCGTCGCCGTGAAGGTGGTGCCGCACATCCAGCAGGGCACCACCGCGGACATGGCGACGACCTTCCCGCGGCTCATCGCGGCCGAGAAGCCCAATCTCGTGATCTGGCAGACCGGCACGACCGACGTCATGCTGGGTACGGAGCAGGAGGCGTTCCGCGACGCGCTCGACAAGGGCCTGCAGACCCTGCAGACCAGCGGGGCCGACGTGATCCTGATGAACCTGCAGTACAGCCCGCGGACCGACCCGATGATGCACGTCGGTCCCTATGCGGACGCCATGCGGACGGTCGCCGAGGATCGCGGCGTGCCCTTGTTCGACCGCATGGGAATCATGAAATACTGGAACGACGAAGGCACGTTCGATTTCTATTCGATGAGCAACGACGGCACCGTCGAGCGCGTGCATCACTGCATCGGCCGTCTACTGGCAGACCAGGTGATCGGTTCCGGCAAGGTCGTCCAAAACAAGCCGACGCAATAGCCGGAACGTCGCTGGCTCGCTTCGCCGCACAGGCCGATCTCGATTTGTTTTCGCCGCGGCGCGAGCCCGAGCCAGGAACAGGTTCGCTGTCATGGATCAGCCGCGTTCGGCCTTGACGCAGTCCGCCGACGTCGGGGCGCCGCCGGTGCGCGGGGCCCACGGTGCGTCCGCCGCCGTCGCCGCCAAGCGCGACGTGCGGCTCGATCTGTTTCGCGGGCTGGCGCTCTGGCTGATCTTTCTCGATCATATTCCCTCGAACGCGGTCAGCTGGGTCACCATCCGCAACTACGGCTTCAGCGACGCCACCGAGATCTTCGTATTCATCTCCGGCTATACGGCGGCGTTCGTCTACGGCCGGGCGATGCACGAGCGCGGCTTCGTGCTGGCCACGGCCCGGGTCCTGCGCCGCGCCTGGCAGGTCTACGCCGCGCATATTTTCCTGTTCATGATCTACATGGCGGAAATCGCCTATGTGGCCGGAAGCTTCGACAATCCGCTCTACGCCGAGGAGATGGGCATCCTCGATTTCCTCAAGCAGCCGGACGTGACGTTGGTCCAGGCGCTGTTGCTCAAGTTCAAGCCGGCCGGCATGGACATCCTGCCGCTCTACATCATCCTGCTGGTCGGATTCCCGCCGCTGCTCTGGCTGCTGCGGCGCCTGCCGGTCGTTGCGCTCGCCGCATCGGTGACGCTCTACGCCCTGAGCTGGCAGTTCGACTGGAACATGCCGGCGTATCCGAGCGGAGAGTGGGTGTTCAACCCGTTCGCCTGGCAGCTCATCTTCGTGTTCGGGGCGTGGTGCGCGCTCGGCGGCAGCGAGCGCCTGGCGCCTCTCGTCCGCTCCCCCGCGACCCAGGGACTCGCGGTCGCTTATCTGCTGTTCGCGTTCCTGATCACGCTGACGTGGTATTTCCCCCGCTACGGCCATTACGTGCCGCGATGGCTCGCCGATTTCATGTATCCGATCGACAAGATGAATCTCGACCCGCTGCGGTTCGCGCATTTTCTCGCGCTCGCGGTATTGACGGTGCGCTTCATCCCGCGCGACTGGCCGCCGCTCAAATCGGAGCTGCTGCGGCCCCTGGTCCTGTGCGGCCAGCATTCGCTGGAGATCTTCTGCCTCGGGGTGTTCCTGGCCTTTGCCGGACATTTTTTCCTGGTCGAGGTCTCGGATCGGCTCACCGCCCAGGTCCTGGTCAGCGCGTTAGGCATTGCCGCAATGATTGCGACAGCGTGGCTGCTGTCGTGGTACAAGAGGGCCGAAGGTCGAGCTTCAGGATCCGGACCCAAGCAGCCGGACGCCGACCTCGCGGGAGGAGAAGCTTGAGGACGCTGTGGCTGGCGCTGGCGGGCGTGTTTGCCTGTGTGGGTACCGCGCTCGCCCAGACGGGCGACTGCACCGAAGCGGCGGCCCTCGTCCACGCCGACGCCGGCCTGTCGCGTGCCGCTGCCGCGATCGCGAGCCGCCACGAGCTCAAGGTCCTGGTGGCCGGGAGCGCCTCCTCGATCCTGGCGGGCCCGGGCGGGACGCGGGCGGCATATCCGGTAACGCTGCAATCGGCGCTCTCGAAACGGCTGCCGGGGGTGGCCGTGAGCGTCGTCAACACCGCCAAGCCGCGCCAGACCGCCGCCGAAATGCTGGCAAGCTTCGGCCAGGTGCTCGCGGAGCAGAAACCCGATCTGGTGATCTGGCAGACCGGCACGGTCGACGCGATGCGCGCCATCGATGTCGACCAATTCCGCGCCGCGCTGGAGAAAGGCGTCGACCAGCTGCGGGCGGGGGGCGCCGACGTCATGTTGATGAACATGCAGTACAGCCCCCGCACCGAATCCATGATTGCGGCCGACCCCTATGCGGAAATCATGCGGGGGGTTGCTTTGCGCGAGGAAATTCCGATATTCGATCGGTTGGCGGTGATGAAGGCGTGGAACGACGAGGGGACTTTCGATCTTTCCACGACCACCAAGAACTCGGAAATGGCTGAGCAGGTCCACGTTTGCATCGGCCGATTGCTGGCCGATCTCGTGGTCGAGGCGGTCGATTTCGCCAAAGAGGCGAAGCAGGGAAAATGACCAGGATGGGTTCGCCTCGGCGCTTGGCTGCTCTGTTGGCCGCCGTCACCGCTGGTATCATGATGCTGCCGGCCCGCGCGCCCGCCGAGACGCCGGCCCAATGCGCCGCCTTCTCGGATCTTGCCCGGTTCAATCTGCCGCTTTCGCGGGTGGCGCAGCGCGTGGCCCTTGGCGAGCCCGTGAAAATCGTCGCCATCGGCTCGTCCTCGACGTCGGGTGCCGGCGCGAGTTCGACCGCCTCGACCTACCCGAGCCGGCTCGAGGTCGAGCTCAAGGCTCGCTTTCCGCGGCTATCGATCACCGTGCTCAACCGCGGCGTCGGCGGCGAGGAAGTGCCGCAGATGCTCGCGCGTTTCGCCGAGGCCGTGATCGCCGAAAAACCCGATCTCGTGATCTGGCAGCTCGGCACCAATGCCGTCCTGCGCGGCCATGACGTCGGCAAAGTGGCGGAGGACATCCACGAAGGCGTGGCCCGTCTCAAGGCGATCGGCATCGATGTGATCCTGATCGATCTGCAATTCGCCCCGCGGGTGATCGAGAAGGCCGACGCCGCGCCGATGGTCGGGCTGATCAGCGCGGTCGCGAAACGGGACAACGTCGATCTGTTCCGCCGGTTCGCGGTGATGCGCGAATGGAGCGAAACTCGTCATATCTCGTTTCAGCAATCGCTTGCGCCCGACGGTCTGCACATGAACGATTGGAGCTACAGCTGCATGGCGAAATTGCTGGCGAGCGCCATCGCGGACGCGGCCACCCGGGTGCCGCAGACCGCCGGGGTTTCCACCCTTCCGGTCGCGCAGCGCTGATCTTTTCTTTTCCCTCCCCTTCAGGGGAGGGTAGGCGAGCCGCTTTGCGGCGAGCCGGGGTGGGGTGGTCTCCCCACCCGCCGGCCTGCGGCCGGCGACCTCCCCTTCGGGGAGGTATCAAACCGCATCGAGCGCGCCGAGCAGGTCCTCGACCACGTCGTCGGGGTGCTCGAGGCCGGCCGAGAACCGCACCAGGGAATCATTGATCCCCAGCTCCGCGCGCTCTTGCGGTTTCAGGCGCTGGTGCGTGGTCGTCGCCGGATGGGTGATCAGGCTCTTGGCGTCACCGAGGTTGTTGGTGATGGCGACCAGCCTCAGTGCGTTGAGGAACCGGAACGTCGCGGCTTGGTCGCCCTTGACCTCGAAGGCGACCAAGGTCGAGCCGCCGCGCATCTGTTTCGCCGCCACCGCGGCCTGCGGGTGATCGGGCCGCCCCGGATAGATCAGGCGGGTGACCTTCGGGTGCTCGACCAGCGCGACCGAGACCGCGGCCGCAGTGTCGGTCTGCCGCCGCACCCGCAGGTGCAGCGTCTCCAGTCCCTTGAGCAGCACCCAGGCGTTGAACGGCGAGAGCGACGGGCCGGTCTGGCGCAGGAACATGTGGATGTGCTGCTGGATGAAGGCTTCGGACGCGAGAATGACGCCGCCCAGGCAGCGGCCCTGGCCGTCGATGTGCTTCGTCGCCGAATAGACCACGCAATCGGCGCCCAGCGCGAGCGGGCTCTGCCACAACGGCGTGGCGAACACGTTGTCGACCACGAGCGTCGCCCCGGCCGAATGGGCGATTTCGGCGACCGCGGTGATGTCGATGATCTCCAGCGTCGGATTGGTCGGGCTCTCGAGGAAGAAGCTCTTGGTGTTCGCCCGCACCGCCTGGCGCCATTGGTCGAGGTCGAGCCCGTCGACCAGCGTGGAAGCCACCCCGAAGCGCGGCAGCAGCTCCTCGATCACCCAGCGGCAGGACCCGAACAGGGCCTTCGCCGCCACGACGTGGTCGCCGGCCCGCAACTGCCCCATCATGGCCGCGGTGACCGCCGCCATGCCGCTCGCCGTGGCGCGCGCCGCCTCGGCGCCCTCGAACGCGGCCATGCGCTGCTCGAACATGGCCACCGTCGGGTTGGAGAACCGCGCGTAGACGAAGCCCGGTTCCTCGCCCTTGAACCGCGCCGCGCATTCCTCGGCGGTGTCGTAGACGAAGCCCTGGGTCAGGAACAGCGTCTCGGAGGTCTCGCCGAGCTCGGAGCGGATCTGGCCGGCATGGACGAGGCGGGTTTCCGGACGGTAGCGGAGCGGTTTCGACGCAGGCTTGGACGCAGGCATGGCGGCCTCCTTGGGCCAATAGAAAACCCGGCCGTGGGAATGCTCCCAAGCCGGGCCGCATGCGTCCCGGCCTTTTAGCGAGTTCTTTAACGTGGCTGCAAGCCGGCCGGCTCAAATGACCACGGGATAAGCCGGTTCATAGGCGCTGCCCGTCTTTCCGTCAAGGCAGCGGTGCGTTAGACGACGAACGACGGACCACACGGCACGCAAGTGGGTTAACATCGCGCGCAAGACAGGCACGAGGACGGCGGACGGAGAGGGGTCCCCCTTTGCTTCCGTCCCCTGATGTTCTCGTCGTCATCGGTCCTCCGTCCTCCGTATCGGAGCCCCCATGCCGCTCGCCTTCGCGGTCAACGACAAAGGCATCCTGCCGGACCGGATGATCGCCACGCTTGCGGCCGACGGCGTGATCCTGTCATCCCAGCCGCTTGTGCCCGATCAGATCCAGCCGGCGAGCCTGGATCTCAGACTGGCCGACGTTGCCTTCCGGGTGCGCGCGAGTTTTTTGCCGGGGCCGCACGCGACGGTCGCCGAGCGCATCGACGACCTCAAGCTGCACGAGATCGACCTCGGCGACGGCGCGGTGCTGGAGACCGGCTGCGTCTATATCGTGCCGCTGATCGAGAGCCTGGCGCTGCCGCCGGGGCTTGCGGCCGCCGCCAATCCGAAGAGCTCGACCGGTCGGCTCGATGTCTTCACCCGGGTGATCGTCGACCGCGCCCGCGGCTTCGACCAGGTCGAGCACGGCTATCACGGCCCGCTCTATGCCGAGATCAGCCCGCGCACCTTCCCGGTCCTGGTGCGCGAGGGCTCGCGGCTCTCCCAGATCCGCTTCCGCCGCGGCGAAGCTCTGCTCGATGCCGTAGCCCTCGCCGAGCTCAACGCCCGCGAGCGCCTCGTCGACAGCGCCGACGCCGACGTCGGCGCCGCCATCGCGGTCAGCGTCGATCTGACCGGGGAGCGCGGGCTCGTCGGCTATCGCGCCAAGCGCCACACCGGCCTGATCGACATCGAGCGCCGCGCCGGCTACGAGGTCGGCGAGTTCTGGGAGCCGATGGCGGTGCGCAAGGACCGCAATCTCATTCTCGACCCCAACGAGTTCTACATCCTGGCTTCCAAGGAGGCGGTGCAGGTGCCGCCCGATTACGCCGCCGAGATGGTGCCGTTCGACCCGCTGGTCGGCGAGTTCCGGGTGCATTACGCCGGCTTCTTCGATCCCGGCTTTGGCTATTCGGGCGCCGGCGGGCGGGGCTCGCGCGCCGTGCTCGAAGTGCGCTCGCGCGAGGTGCCGTTCATCCTCGAGCACGGCCAGACCGTCGGGCGCCTCGTCTACGAGAAGATGCTGGCGCGCCCGGGCAAGCTCTACGGCGAGGGCATCGGCTCGAACTATCAGGCTCAGGGTTTGAAGCTCTCGAAGCATTTCCGGGCGTGATCCCCCGGACCGGCGATGCTTCGCAACCTGGTCGGTGTTAGCTCAAGACGGCCCCACCAAGAAGGCCCCAGGTGCCCCTCTTTACTTCTTTCCGCTGGTTCCTTGATTCGGCGGGGTCGCCGGAGCGGCCTGACCGGTCGTCGGCTGATACCCGCCTTGAACTTTGCCCGGAAAACTTGTGGCCACGCCGTTGGGCTGATGGCCATCGAGGGCTAACCGCGGTTGATGGCCCTTGAAACCTGCAGACACCGGCCGTGCGATTCCTTCTTTGCCTTTGCTCATGTTATGATCTCCTGCTCTAGAGGCCAAAACTCGATTGTCCTGATCTCGCCTGCGCCGATTAATAGGCCTTTTTTAGTCGCTGTCCACTTATTGGAATCATCCACATCAAAAACCTGCTCAATATATATGTCCCGTTCTCCTTTGTCGGTCGAGGCGAATGAATGTCCACCGAAAAGACCAGCAAACTTGGTATCATTTTTCAGCACGACGAACACCCATTGAGGCTCCATCCGGCCAAACTTGTAGTCCCAAGCGGAAGGGACAATATGAACAGGGTACAACTTAAATCGATGGAATATTTTCCGGGCCCAGTCGTTTTGGATAGATGCTCCAGATACAATTCCAGCAACGGCTGGCGCAACTAGGATGACAAAAAACCACAGTCCAGCGCGCACGACGACGGACGAATAGTTGCCGAGGAAAAAATAAATCACTCCGCTGAATAACGCGTAATTCAACGTGCTGTACGTGAGAAAACGAATTACTTGCTCGCCTCCTTGACGCTCTTGGCCCGTAACAAATTGATTCCGAATGGTCGAGAATACAAATCCTGGAATTATGAACGCAATCGTTATGTAGATGGCGTCCAAGGTGTTTAGACCACCCATGCCCCGCTCCGGTCTTGATTCGCTGTACTATCCCTAAAGGCGAGCTGATTCTTGCGTAGAGTGTCAAGACCTCGCCCGGTCAAATATGCCGATAAATGAGCGACTTGAACGCGAGTGGGGCCAGCGTACCGCATTAGCGGCACTTTCATCTCATTACTGACGAGTCAATCGGCCCTCGGGACGTACTAGCGTACGGTTCCGATATCGGCGAGGCTTCTCCCGCGCGTGCGGCGGGGCCAGCATTTGCGGGTGTTCGATTGCGAGACGTTTCCGGAAATCTTTCTGGATTCTTTCGATCGGCGCCGCGCGTCGCCTAGGAATCTGCAGCACTTCAATGGAATGCAACACCTCGACCTCCTGCGGTGTCAAATCTTTTTCGATCCGCTCCATGTCTCGAAGGATCTTTTCCGATCGCACCTCCACTTCCCGCGGGCTCATGCCGCTCCTGTTTTTTTTCAGATCTTCGGCTTGCTTGATCACATCCAGCAAGAGCCCCGGGGTCATCCGTCGCGCGTCCTCCCGGACCACGTGCTTTTGCTTCACCCCGATCGTTTTTTCGATTACCCCACAGACGTCCGTCGCGTACGTTTCGGATTGCTCGCATAGCCGTTCAAGGCTGTCCAAAAATCCCGAATAATTTCCGAGGTATAGATACCCCCCGATAAGAAGCTTGCCTATTCCCGTCACCCAGCCCTTTAACGATCCACTTTGGAGCTCAACTTCAATAGTTATCTCGAATGTGAACGTCTTTCGCGCAATAGCGACGGCACGCTCGTCAATTTCCCGTCCAAGCCGGTCCAGCTCTCGTTGCGACAACGACGGAATCCGAAAATGCACATACGCTTGGGACAGCGATGCCATACCCAGCCCCCAAAGCTCGAGGATTCCCGATTTGGTACTCTCCTAAGCGCCTCAAATCCTGCGTTACCGTCAGACGAGATCTCGGATGAATTCAACCTGTAAATCGCACAATTTGCAAGTTCAATGCGCCCTCTAACCTGTAATCTAGGTTTTCGTGAGCAAATGTTTTCGGAACATGCTTGAGGTTCATGTATCCTCCACTCTCTGTCGTGTCCTTGGTCCTCTTTCCGATGTTCAGTCTTGCCGAACTCGAATCCGTCCTGCCC
>WNGR01020608.1_pt1 | contig 14084 bp, 8 predicted proteins | sample 5407581 | NCBI WGS metagenome assembly WNGR01 (sample SAMN13153383, study PRJNA577476) | soil metagenome | isolation source: 80 cm soil or saprolite under Garry oak tree replicate 2 | place: USA:California | collected 2016-06-15
GAGACGGAGAGCGAACTGGAGGCTGAGTTGCCGGCTAAGTCGGTGACGGTCAGGGTGAGCGAGTAGGTGCCATCGGCGAGGGCGGTCGTGTCGATGCCCTGCGACGTCTTGGACTTGACGTCAAACGATTGCGTGCCAATCGTGAGAGTCGCCGTCGCGACGTTCGCATCGGTTGCCGCAAAGGACGAGGTCACGGCGCCTTTCAGGAATGCGCCACCTCCTGGGGAGGTTAGGACCGCCGTGGGCGGCGTGTTGTCCACGTTGACGCTCACCGTGATTTCCTTCGTATTGCCCGCCGCATCGACCGCGCTCAACGTGAGCGTCCGCGCCCCGTCGCCGAGCGAATGGGTGTCGAGGCTGTAGCTTGTCTGGCCTGTGACATCCACACTCGCGCCCGCGAAGGAGAGCGTCGCGATATCGAGATTCACGTCCGTGGCGGCGAACGAGACCGCGATCGTGCCGCGGACCCAAGCATTGGCACTCGGGGCGGTAATCGTCGCGGTCGGAGCCGTGTTATCGACCACGACGCTTCGAGCGGTCGTCGCGACGTTCCCGGCTGCATCCGTCGCTCTCACGGAGATCGTAGCGGCACCGTCCGGGGTGCCGGTGGTGTCCCATGTGGCAGTCCACAATCCCGTGACCGGATCGCGAGACATCGTGCCCGAGGCGGCGCCCGCGCTGAATGAAACCGACGCGACCCCGTTGGCTTCGGCAACGGCCGCCTCGATTCCAACGCCGCCGTGGATGTAAGCGTTCGCGGCAGGAGAACGGACGGAAACGCCTGGCCCCGTCGAGTCCACGATGACGTTGACCCGCACGGGGACCTGAGGGAGCGCATCCGGACCGAAGGGACCGAGGGTCTGGAACAACAGGTAGTTGACGTACACTCCGTCCGAAGTGCTCGCGGGAATCGTGATGTTCGCCCATGCTGGTAGGCTGCCACCCGCGGGGATCACCGGGGTGAATCCGGGTGCGGCGGTGGACGGGAACGCCGAAAGCGTCGGCGGGATTGCGAAGGCCGAGACGTTGTGCAGCTCGTAGCCTGTCGACAGCGCGAACGGAATGGAAACCGTCTTCCCGGGCTGCGTCACAATCGTGATCGGGCCACGCGGGTTGAGCTTGACCGCGCTCACGGCGCCCGTCAGGGCCTCCGGCACGGAGGTGCCGCCGAGCAGCACGTTGTGGAGCGCGAACGTGTACAAGCCCGGGACGGACTGGTCGATGCCCGACTGCGTGGATACCAAGACCCAGTCGGCCGTCGTGCCGGTCCGGGTCGACCAGATGAACCGTCGGCTGTTCGCGCCATCGCTCCCGAGGGTGGGGCTGAACGAAGAATCGTTCGGGATGCCGCCCGGGGTGATTGACCACAGGTCGACATCGGTCCGAGGATCCGTCCAGCCGACGTCGACTCGCAACGCCACGGTGTTCGGGTCGGCGACGTCAACGAACCACAGCTTCCAGTCTCCGGCCTCGTACCGCCACCGCCAATCGAAGTATCCGCTGACACTAGAGGGATCGTAGATTTGCGTCGAGCCGGCAGTGGTGAGCGATCCGGACAGCGTCGCGGCGTCGATGACCTTGGGCACGATGACGGAAACCGGGAGGGCCGTCGTGTTGCCGCCGGTCAGGGTGATCAGGATTTGTCCCTCGTACAGACCCGGACGGGCACCCGTCGGGACGGACAGCGTCGCGGTCCGGGTCGCGGGAGAGGAGGCCGATGCGGTGTACGTCGAAGGCACAGAGATCCAAGGCCATGCGATGCGGCCGTAGAATTCGACGGTAATGCTAAAGGGCATCGGGACGAAGGTGTGACCCGCCGCGGGAACCTGGGAGAACCACAGCACCGGCGTCCCGGCGAATCGGCCAATCGGCATGCCGACGCGCGCTTCCACCGTCGTGCCTGCGTTGTATCCGTAGTTAAACACCTTCACCTCAGAGGGTTGAATGATCGTGTCGCCGTTCGCGTCGAACCAGTCTCCGACAACGATGCGAGATCGGTTATCCCAGGTGTAGTCGCTGTTCGAGTCCAGATATCCGTACGGCATCGTCGCGCGAGCGACCATGAGATCGGCACCGGCCGGGATCGCCAATGGGGAAAGGGGCAAGAGGGCGCCGTATCCCTCGAGATACGGAGCGCCGATGAATCCCGTCGTGCCGCTCAAGGTCGTCGAACTGAGGCGGGTGTGCCACTCCGCGGAGATGGACCCGGTAGCGGTCCGGTTCGCGGCTATCGTGAACGTGGCGCTCGTCGAACCTCCGGGGCGAACGGTCCCAGCGAACCAGCTCGTGTCATCGATCGGTCCGTCAGGCGGCGAGACGCCGACTTGTCTCCCATAGAAAACCGACGCGGTGGCCCATGCCGACGCGATTCGCGGTTCGATGTTGTCCCAGGTGGCCGGCGTCGTGACGAGAATCCCTTGCCTCCCTAGGGCGTAAGCCGCCGCGTTGTAGACATTGATCTGTCCCGCGCCTTGGACGAACCCGTCGTACCCGAGGTCGATCGCGGTCGACTTCAAGATGGACTTCACGACGAACGGCGATGGGCGGGTGCCGTGCCCCCTCAGGTACGCTTCGATGAGGACCGCCGCGGAGCCCGATGTCACGGGGGTCGCCTGACTCGTCCCGCCGAACAATGTGAACGCGTAGAATCCGTTGCCCGCTTGACCGGGGGTGAAGACCGACGACCACACTGGCGCGGACGCATACGCCCACGCACCGACCTGGAGGACGTCGGGTTTGGGCGCTCCCAAGACCGTCGGGCCACGCGCGCTCCACGACATAACGTCATTGTGGAACCCTTCGAAGGGCAGGCTCGTCTGGTTCAGACTCGTCGACGCGCCGGTCGTGATGGCGAGGTTGCTGTAGCCGGGTTCGGTCACAGTGCCGTAGCCGGAGGCACCGTTGCCTCCTGCGTGTACCATCACCGTGCCCGGGTACGCGGGATCCGCGTAGCCCGGCGTCATCAGGGCGTCCTCAAACACCGTGAGGACGTCGTAGAAAGGCCATTGGAGATAGTATTGGAGCGTGAGATACTCTCCGGCTCCCCAGCTGTTGCTGATGATGTCCGCCTTGTGGTGGCCGGTGTACGTCCATTGTCCGTAGACGCCCCCGTAGTTCGGCACAGGCGCGAAGGTCGTCGTGCCGACGAGATCGAAACCCGCAGCCCACAGCCAGCCCTCGATTACATCGAACCACGCAAAGATCGGGACGGCCATGATTTTCGCCCCCGGTCCCTCGCCGGGCCCCGCGAGGGGATGGTTAGACTCGCGTCCCGCGGCGCTGCTCGCGACGCTCGTGCCGTGCCCCGCCCAGTCGTAGACCATCGCGATGTAGTCGCCTGCGCGATCGACGGGGTCCAGCACCTTGAACCGGTTCGTCGCGGACGGGTTTAGACCCCAGATATCCAGCTCGTGCGCGACGGCGCCTGCCGAGATGTCCGGGTATCCATCTCCGTCCATGTCTCGCGCCGCGACGACGTTGCCCGAGGCGGGGACGAGGGTCGGTTCGTCCGCGAAGCTGAAATCGGGAACCGGATTGGGAGAGAACCCGTTCAGCCACCAATCAAACGAGAGGTCCAGATACGCGGTGTCGTACACCCCCGCGGTCGTGGAATCGACGACGAGCACCGGAAACAAGTCGAGTCCGAAATTCCACTCGAAGAGGACGCCGAAGTGGTAAGTGCCGCTCTTCGACGGCGGCAGCCCGGTGATGTTCATGTCGCTCGGGAATGCACTGCCCCACAGGTATGACCAGGTGAAGACCTTCGGGCCGTACGGACCGAAGAAACCGAACAGATCGAAGATGTAGATGAGGGGGTCGGTCCCGGCCGTGGCCACCCACGTGTCCGGCCCGGAGGCGTAGCTCGTGACGCCGAGGGTCGTGAATGCGAATGTGCTGCCGTCGGGGTCGAACGACGATGGAAGGCCCGCCGCATCGCGCGCCGCCGCGCCGCTGCCGAGATTGAAGGTTCCGAAATCGACGCCCGTGTCGACCACGGCGATCGTCACTCCCGTTCCGTCGACCCCGAGTTGGTTCCATGCCTGACGCGCCCCGGTGAAGTTGACCACTTGGCGCATTGTCGTTTCTGGCCGTCCGGTTAGCGACTCTCTTCCGATCGAAGCCGGTTGGAGGGAACGAAGGGATCCGAAATTCACTGGGAGCCGCGAGTTGACCGCGGGCTTGTTCGGTGCATCAAATCCAATCGGACGATCTTTGAGGATCGCCAACACGCTCGGGGACGATTGCAATTCGGGGATCCGTTCGGATTCGATGAGGCCGCGGATCAAACGGATCTGGCCGATTGCAGGGAGGGACCTTGCCCCCGTCAGATATCTTGCGACGTCGGTCGCCGGAGACGAGGCATCCACCGCGACGAGGACGCTCACTCGACCCAAAGATTCCTGAAGGGCCGGGTCGAAATATCGGGCGGACTTGGCAAATGGTAGCTGCGGTCCGGTGCCGGACGGTTTGAGGGTGGCCGCCGTCGATGAGGCCTTCGCCGCCGAGAACGCCGACGCTACGCTGCCGAACAGCGCAGTAACAAGCAAACCGACAACAATCGTGACGACTACGCACTTTGAAAGGCCCATTACCCTCCCACCGGCAACCGGCACCGACTCATGAGGCTTAAAACTTAGTCCCGATTCTCTCCTGGACTCGCTCGGATTTTCCGGTGCCGAAAAGTCACACCGGATTGCGGCGTGAACCGCGCTCAGGAGCGGTGCGTGATAGATTCCACGGCTGGGCGCAACGTACATCAACAGCCGGTGAGGAAGACATCGTCGGAGCGAATACACGGCGATCTGTCACGCGCCACGAATCGTCTCCTGTCCTCCCATGAACGGCTGCAACACCTTCGGCACGACGACGGAGCCGTCCGCCTGCTGATAGTTCTCGAGGACCGCGACGAGGCCGCGCGACGTCGCCATCGCGGTCGAGTTCAGCGTGTGCGGGAAGAACTTGTCGCCGCCGACTTTCCCCGCGCGCGTGTTCAGCCGCCGGGCCTGGTAGTCCGTGCAATTGCTGCAGCTGATCACCTCGCGGTATGCATTCTGCCGAGGAAACCAGCCTTCGATGTCGTACTTCTTCGCGGCGACCGTGCCGATGTCCCCGGTGCAGACGTTCACGACCCGGTACGGGATCTCGAGGGCGCGATAGATCGCCTCGCCGTTCACGCGGAGTTTCTCGTGCCATGTCCAGCTGTCCTCCGGGCGGCAGAACACGAACTGCTCGACTTTGTTGAACTGGTGCATCCGGAAGAAGCCTTTCGTGTCGACGCCGTGGCCGCCGATCTCCCGCCGGAACTGCGTGGCGAGTCCGGTGAGCGCGATCGGCAGGTCCGCCTCGTCGATGATCTCGTCCATGTGCATCGCGCCCATCGGATGTTCCGAGGTCGCGATGAGGAACAGGTCTTCTCCGTCGATCTTGTACATGACCGACTCGAAGTCCCCGAGGTCGACGACGCCTTCGTACGCCGCGCGGCGCATCATGAACGGAGGGAAGACCGGGGTGAAGCCTTGCTTCAGCATGTAGTCGATTGCGAAGGTCAAGAGGGCTTGGTCCAAACGCACGAGGTCTCCGAGGAGGTAAACGAAGCCGGCGCCGGCAATCTTGCGCGCGCGTTCGAAGTCCGCAAGCCGGAGGGCCTCGAGCAGGTCGCCGTGAGACTTCAGTTCGAAATCGAATTTCCGCGGGGTGCCCCATCGAGCGATCTCGACGTTCTCCGTGTCGTCCTTGCCGATCGGGACGCTCTCATGGAGAAGGTTCGGGAGCCGGAGGAGTCCCTCGCGGACCTTCGCCGCGAGTTCGTCGATCGTCTGGTCGAGCGCGTCGATCTTCTTCGGTAGGCCGGCGGCCTCCTTCCGGAGCTTGTCCGTCGACTTGCCCGCCTTCTTCGCTTCCGCGATTTCGCGGGTGATTTCATTCCGCCGACGTTTGAGGCGGTCCGCCTCGGCAAGCGCCTTCCGCCACTCTTGTGAATGAGCTCCGGGTTCTCCCGGACGAGCCGGATGTCCAGCACGTCGGCGCCATGTGGCGGAGGCTATTTGTAGGTTGTTTGGGCCCCCATCAGAGGTACCAAATCTATCGCCGGCGAGAATCCGGGGTTGGGCCTTTAATAGCCCCAGGTAAACAGACGAAACAACGGAGGGCCGACCTTGCCATCCCGTCCAATCCTCATTCATTCGGCCTTCGCCGCCGTCTTCGCGTTCATTGCCATTTTCGCCTGGGCCACGGCGGAAGGGACGACCGCGTCGTGGTTTTCCGCGGACCTCTCATCCCAGGCGTACGCGGCCTCGTTGATTGGGGCCGTCGTCGTCTCGATCGCCCTCTCCACCGCGACCGTGAGTCACCTGGGACGACTCGAAGACGCGCGTCGTGGCATCGCCCTCCGCATCGCCGGGATGCCGGAGGCGGACCTGCTGCCGACCGGCGAGGCCACCCTCGTCACATCCGAGGCGATCAAGATGATGCCGCCGAGCGATGAAGAAGTCGACGACTTGCTCACGACCCTCGCCACGCCGGTGCCGGGCGCGCCCCCTCGGATGGAGATCGAGATCACCGGAACCCTCGTCGAGGTGTCCGCTGCGCTGACGGCCGCGCGGAGCCGGAAGGAACTGATGAAGGCGCTGCTCATCGAAAGGGCTCGGGTGGAAACGGCTCGCGAGGCCGCGGCTCCGAGCATCGCGGGGCCGATTGTCGTCGCGCTTCTGTTCGCCTCCATGGCAGGAGCAATGCTCCCCGGGTCCGATTCCTTTGCCGCATCACACTTCCAATTGAACACGGGCCTCATCCTGTTCCTCGGATACGGATGGATGTTCCTGGTTTTGTGGGCGGTGTTGGCGCTCGCGATGCTGACCGCCCGAAGTTCACCGGATGGACGGAATCCGGTTCGGCCTGCGAAGTGACGTTCCTGGCAGGGTCGCTCCGGCGAAAAACGCGGCGCGCGCCGGCGTGGTTTCCACTTCGGTGGGACGATTCGGAGCGTTCCAGCGAGATTAGGGGTCGTGAGACTCGTCACGGTGCGCGAAGGGCCTCATCTTGGAATGAGCGCCTAACGCATCCCCGGTGGAAATCGGACTTGGTCCTCCCGCCGATCGGACGGACATCTCGGGAAATTCGGAGGGATCGATGTTTCGAGACGCCAGCTTGCGTTCCCACGTGGCCTCAATCAATCGCTCATAATTCTCGAGGTACTTGGCGGGCGTGTGATAGGTCTCAAACGCCACGCGGGCCGCCCTCCGCTGGCCGTGCGCGAGGTCTTCCGCCTCGAATTGTTCGATTCCCGCGAGGATTCCTTCCGCGGTAGGCCGGATCGTCCGGCCGCACATGTCCCCGTGAAGGATCTCCGGAAGAGCGCCGGTCTCGGAGGCCAAGATGGGAGTGCCCCACGCGAGCGCCTCGAACGCGACGAGCGGCGCATTCTCGTACCAGATCGACGGAAGCAGGAGAGCGCGCGCTCTCGCATACGTCGCGTCGCGCTCGGCCGCCGGCAACCACCCATGGAGTACGAGCGGGGCCGAACGTCCGCGCGCCGCCTCCAGGACGGCTGCCTGTTTGCCCTTTCCTACGACGACGAATCGGTTTGGTCCGCGATACTGGGTCGCCGCGTTCGCGAGCTCAGGGATTCCTTTGTAGAATTCGAGGCGGCCCACGTACAAGTAGTAGTCGCCCGGAGAACTCGCTTGGCCCGAAGGATTCGGATCGGGCGCGAAATTCGGGATGTGGACGACGGGAGCCCGGAGGTACGGAGCGATCATGCCTCGCAGGAAATCGCTCGGCGCGATTGCGACGTCGAGGGCGTCGAAGGGCTTGAGCCCGTCGGGCCGGTAGCGCCACAACTGCGGCGGCTTCCCGGAGATTGTCAGGCAGGTGAGGCACGTCGGCTTCTCGCACAGGCGTTGATTGAATTTGAACAAGTCGTTCCGCGGACAGCGCACCCAATAATCGTGCGCCGTGTACATCTTGAGCGCGGAACTGGGGACGTCGATGAGGTCCAGTCCCAGCAGCGAGAGGTTGTGGTAATGGATCACGTCCGGGCGCACGCTTTCGATGAGTTCATCGTGATGCCTCCGGACGCTCGCCGGGGCGCCGAAGATCCATGCGCCGAGGGGCTGGAACCGACCCGTGAGGGCCGGGATCGGGTGACGGATGACGCCGCCGTCTCCTCCGTCGTGGAAGTCGGGCCGCCCCCGTTTGAGCGCCAGGGCGGCGGGCGAGTATTCCACGTGAACCTCGTGGCCTTGCGCCACCAATGCCTCGGCGAGGTAGCGCACATGGTTCGCGTCCCCTCCGAGGTGGTACGGTGGATAGAAAGCCGCGGTCATGACGAATTTGAGGGTCTCCATTCAATCGGGCCTTCCGGTCACGGCGTTGTGAGGGCGTGTGTGATGATCGGGGTGGTGGGCCTCGAGCGACCGCATTCGCCTCGAGGTCTGAAGCTCCACCGGAAAATCCTCACCCCGTCCAGTTGGAAGCAAAAAGAGCGGACGTAGACGTATAACCTTTACGTTTCGGGACGCCACGCTTCCGATGACAGGAGGACCGGACACGTCCCGCGACGTATTTCCGCGAGTCGTCGACCTCGCGCCGATTGTCGAGTCGATATCCGGCACGGTTTTGAAGGACCTCCCAAATCCCGATGCAAGTCTTCCCATGAAATCGAACCTCGCTCGGAGCGAGCGCAAAGGGTCGAACGAACGCGCGGATGCCAAGGGGTCGCTCCACTCGTGGGCCGCCAACGTGTACGCGATCGTGGGCCCGGACGGCGCGGGGAAGACGACGATCGCCCGGGCCATCATGAATCGCCTCGCCCGGCGCGGGGTCAGGACGTGGATCGCGTGGATGCGCTCGCCCCGAATCGTCACGCTCGGGGTCCTTGGCATCACTCGACTCTCCAAACTCAGCCGCACGGTGCGGATGGGCGATCATGACGACGTCATCACGGATCTGAGTCGTCACCCGTTCCTGCTGCATCTCTATTCGTGGTCGGTCACGTTCGATTACTTCCTCGGGTATCTCGGGAAAGTCACGCTCCCGAAACGGCTGCTGCGCCGCACGGTGTTCTGCGATCGCTTCGCCTGGGACACGCTCGTGGACTTGGGGCTCATCTCGGGGGTCGATGAAGGGTTCCTTCAGTTTCCGCAAGGCCAGATCTTGTTGGACCTCGCCAGGAGGCATCGGAGCGTCCTCGTCACCGCGTCCCGCGAGGAACTCATCCGACGAAAGCCAATTCTCTCCTTGGACCCGCGGCTCGCACGCCGGCTGCGGCTGTACACGTGGCTCGCCGACCGATTCGGACTCGGGCAAGTCGACAGCGGGACCACCTCGGAGTCAGACAGTGCTTCTCAGGTCTCGGAATACCTCGGGATCGGTCCCGAATGACCCCGCGGACGAGGTTCCCGCGCCTGTGTGCCTAACGCTCAAATACGGGCCGATAAATATCTAACGACGCCGGAGGGCGACGCGTCGTTTCGGGGGGCACGGGCTCGTGGGGTTCGGGTTCCGTCGCACCGGGGACGCGAGTGGCCCCGGCATCGCAAACTGATTGATCATCCGGGCACGGGAGGGACCAACCAACGAAGATCGCGGTGGCGGCTCCGGAATTCGGGCGAATCTGGGGCGGGATCGGGACGTACCTGGGGCAATTGCTCCCGGGAATCGCGTCCCATCACGAAGTCACGATCCTGTGCGGCCAGACGCCGTCGTATGATACCGGCTACCAGACCGTGCCGCTCGCCGACGGGGGCGGCGTCATGGCGAACTACTTCAAGTTTCAACGGGCGCTCCAGAGGCGCTGGCCGGATCTCGTCCGGGAATACCGCCCGGACCTGCTGGTCGTGCACCACGCGCAGATGCCCGATCTCTGGACGGATTCCATGCCGTGCCCCACGGTCGTGACGACCCACACGACGATTCTCGGACAGGCCCGAGGGATTCAAGGTGCGCTGCGACACGGCGGGCCGCTGGACGACACGGAGCGGACGACCTTGGCCGTCCTTCCTGCGCTCCTCCCGATCGAGCTGTACTACTGGAACCGGGTTCGTCACGTCCTCTTCGTCTCGGATGCGGTTCGACAGGAGGTCCTCGGGACCTACGGCCCTCGAGTCCGGACCTCCGCGCTCATTCCGAATGGACTCGCCGTCGATGAACTGCGAGCGGCCGGGGGAACGCCGGACTCGCCGGAAGAACCGGGGTTCATCCTCTACACGGGTCGGCTCCTGGGCTGGAAGGGCCTGGCCGTCCTCCTCCGCGCCATGGTTCATCTTCGGCGTCCCGAACGACTCGTCGTGACGGGGAGCGGTCGGGTCAATGCCTGGCGGAGGTACGCCCGGTCCCTCGGGCTCGGACCCGATCGAGTCGAATTCCTCGGTGCGATTCCTCGTTCGGAACTGCTCTCGCGCCTGAGGCGGGCGACCCTCGTCGCCCTGCCGAGTTACATGGAGAGTTGTCCGTACTCGCTCATCGAAGCGATGGCGTTCGAGAAACCGGTCGTCGCGACGGCGATTCCGGGCACCCTGGACATGGTCGAGGACGGCGTCTCGGCCCTCCTCGTGCCGCCGGGAGATGCGATCGCCCTGGCCGAAGGGATCGATCGGTTGCTCGGAGACGAGGCGTTGCGGCGGCGGCTCGGACAAACAGCGGCGAGCGTCGCCCGAGATCGATTTTCATCCGAACGCATGTGCGAGGAGACACTCCAATATTTCGAGAGTGTCCTCGCCGCGTCGTAATAGGAGGAGGATCTGGTTGAGAGGAGGGAGAGGGAGCGTCGGAGCGGAAACGGCATAACCCTCGGAGCGGGAGCGATCCGCAGGAGGGCTCCTAGTGCGCGTTCTCTTCATCGGAGCCCACGTCGGCAAGGGCGGAGGCCTCGCCCTCCAGACGTTCCAGGTCTTCACCGGCCTTCGTCGTCACATCGAGGTCGACCTGCTCTGCCTCGACGCGCTCGGAGTCCACCGCTCGATGGCGGAGATCCCCGGCGTCCGGTTCGCGGGACCGTTGGTGTTCCCGAAAGGCATCACGTTTTTGGAGCGGGCGATCCGCGAGGTCCAAGACGATTATGATTTGTTCCAGGTTCTGGATCCGTACTTCTCGTTGCCCGCCGCATTCTTGGCCCGGGTTTTCCCGCGGGTGGTCTTCTTCGGGACGGACCCGCGCGCCGAAATCGGATGGCGGTACGGGCCCCACATGAACGCCGTCACGCGGCTCGCCATGGCCCCCCTCATCTCGGGAACCCCGCTCGTCGTGAACTCGCAAGCCCTCGCCGCCCGATTCCGTCGGTACCGCCCGCGCATCATCCTGGGCGGGGTGGACGTACAGAGGTTTGACCGGCTCCCATCGAAGGAAGAAGCGCGGCATTCGGTAGGTGTCCCTCCGGGCCGGACCCTTCTGGTCACGGTGGGAAAAGTCATTCCCGTGAAGCGGTTGGAATGGTTGATGGAGGTCGTGCGGCGACTTCCTGCGGTCGAAGCCATGGTCGTCGGCGGTTACACGGAGGAACATTACAGTGACCAGTATTATCAGACTCTCCTCGCGGCGTATCCAGATATTCGGGATCGAGTCCATTTTGTGGGCGAGGTCACGTGGGATCAGGTGCCGACTCATCTGGCCGCCGCCGACATCTTTGTCTTCCCCTCGAAATTCGAGGGCATGCCGAACGCCTTACTCGAGGCGATGGCGTCCGGGCTACCCGTGGTCGTCTCGGACATCCCGCCGCACCGCGAGCTGATTCAACACGGACGGACGGGATTTCTGGCCCGGGATCCCCTGGAGATGGCCCGTCTGGTCGCGACCCTTGCGAACCACGAGGACCTGCGCAGCTCTGTGGGCGAGGCCGGTCGGGCTTACGTCCGAGAGAACCTCGCCTCGGAGGCGTGTACGCAAGCGTTCCTTGACCTATACAAACGTCTCATCGCGGGCGAGCTAGGCCGCGTCGCGCCGGCCGAGGAACCGGTCGAGCTCTCGAATACTCATCGCGACTGAGCGATCAGCGCGGACCACATGTCGACGTACTCGTCCATCGCCCGGTCCACGGAGAATCGCTCCACCGCAATCCGTCGAGCTCCATCCCGAAGCCGTCGCTGCAACGCCGAATCCGCTTCGATTTCCAGGAGGCGTCCTTGGGCCTCCTCCGCCGAACGGACCGCAAAACCGCTCTCTCCGTCGACGACGGCTTCCTCGGTGCCCGGGGTGTCGGTGGTCAGGATCGGGATGCCCATCGCGAGGAGCTCGGGCCAGACGAGTGGCGGTGCGGCGATCGACCGAGGATCCTGAATCGGGCAGAGAAACACGTCCGCGGCCGTGCACGCCGATCGGAATGCTTCGGGGGCGTTCGTCACGCGGATACCCGGCCGCTCGAAACTCCGGAAATGCGGTTTGAAGTGTTCCGGCTTGAAACAGAAGATGAATTCGAGGGGACGACGGTCGAGCGTGAGGTTCGCAATTCGGATCGCCTCCTGGAGGTCTGTCTCGTTCGTCTGCTGAGTGAAGCCGGTCCACAGGACGACGAACTTCCCGCGATCAAGGCCGAGCTTCGCCCGAGCCGCGGCCCGCTCGTCGTCGGTCGGCGGTTTGAACCGAGATATGTCGGGAGGCGCCGACGGTACGCTTCGGAAAACGGCACGACGACGGCGAAGCTCGAAAAACTCGTTAACAACATGGCATCATACAGGGGTCGATTCCGATGATACGTGGGCGCGGAAAGCGTCAGTGGGACCTTCCGGCCGATCGCCCGGAGTAGAACCGTCGCGGGTCCGAAGTTGTCGGCGAAGTGAATCACGTCCGCGCGAAACGTCCGCTGACGCCGTCGGACCTCCCGGAGAATGATCGGCACGTTTGTCGTCTTGCTCACATAGTTGTTCACGCCTCCGAACTGCGAATGCGCCGCATTGAACCGGGCATCGGGTCGAAAGTAGACCGGGATCTGGGGAACGTGGCGGATCGGGAGGCCGTCACTCGGCGTCGCTTCGATGTCCACAGACAACGCCTCGACCTCGTGACCGGCGACGAGGAGTCTCCGAATCATGTCGAGCCAGAAGTTCTTGTCCCCGGCGTGGCGGAACGGCAAGATCCGTTCGCCCACGATCATGATTCTCAGAGCGTTGTCACCGATTCGCTTGACGGCGCCCGCGTATTTGAAATCCATGCACGCGGGAGAGCCTCCGTCTCCACGACCGAGCGATCTCAGGCGGACGCCACCGCGTTCTCCGAGCGCCAACCGGCTCGGTCCCGGTCGAAACCGTAATCCCACGGGCGGGCCATAGGTGACAGCCGGACGCAATCCTTCAGGCGGTGGGGGACCTGGCGGAAAGGCTCGCGAAGTTCGGGTGTCCGGAAACTATCCGGTTAGGCGACCTCTCGGAGCTGAGCGACATCCGGGACGAGTGGGTGGGGCTCATGGCCCGGATTCCTGCGACGTCCTATTTCCAAACCCCGGACTGGGTCTTGTCCTGGTGGGAGACGATCGGTGAGAAGCCGCCCACCGAACTAGTGCTCTGGCGTGGTTCGTCCGGTGCGTTGGAAGGAATCCAGTTTCTCAGTCGTGTTATGCGGCGCGTTCACCCGCGTCTGCCTCCCGCTTGGCCGATTTGGACCGTCACCGGCAGCGGTATTGGGGATGCGGATCACACCGGCTGGCCCGTCCTCCCTCAGCACCGGGAGAACGCGCGGAAGCACGCGGCGGGACGCACTCGCGGTTCCACATTGCTCTTGCCGGACCTCGATCCAGAAACGGGCGTGCCGTTCGTCCCTCCAGGGGCTCGAATGCTGTTCCGGAATCCATGCCCACGATTGGCTCTGTATCCACCCGATGCGATCCCCGCGAGTATGCGGCGCACCCAACATCATCTTCGTCGGTACGAAAAGAAAGCCGACGCCGCGGGGATCACGTTTCGATGGATTCCGGGCCGCCTGATGGACGACTCATTCGTGGAACGTTTCTTGGAACTTCATAAATCGCGGATGGCGGAAAAGGGCGTGTCAAGCACGTTCCTCTCGGCCGAGGCACTTCTACGTCGGCTAATTGCGCGCGGTTCCGCGGAGCGGGGTCCGATCGCGATGGTTGCCGAGCGGGACCGTCACATGATCGG
>WNGR01005952.1_pt1 | contig 14082 bp, 6 predicted proteins | sample 5407581 | NCBI WGS metagenome assembly WNGR01 (sample SAMN13153383, study PRJNA577476) | soil metagenome | isolation source: 80 cm soil or saprolite under Garry oak tree replicate 2 | place: USA:California | collected 2016-06-15
GGCTGACCTGCGCAATCGCCAGCAGGCTTGGGGTGGTGATGGTTGGCTGGCCAGGTGCTACTCAAGATCGTCTACCTGCTGGTTCGCCAGGTACTCGGCTTGGCTGTCCCGATGTTCCGCGGGGACGGGGCGAAGGAAGCTGAGCTGCTAGTGCTGCGGCACGAGAACGCGGTCCTGCGCCGCTACGCCGGGCGCGTGCGGTACGAACCGGCTGACCGGGTGTGTTCGCCGCGCTGGCCCGGCCTCTCCCCCGCAGGCACCGGGCCGGTATCTTCCCCGTTACGCCAGCAACGCCCCTGGCCTGGCACCGCAAGCTGGCCACGAGGAAGTACGACACCAGCAGCCAGCGCAAGCCTGGCCGTCCGCCCATGGTCCGGAGCATTGCTCGCCTGGTTGTCCGGCTGGCGAGGGAGAATCCGCTGCGGGGATACCGCCGGATCCACGGCGAACTGACGAAACTCGGCGTGACGGTCGCGCCGTCCACGGTGCGGGAGATCCCGCGTGCCGCGGGCATCGATCCGGCGCCGCGCCGCACGGGCCCGGCGTGGCGGCAGTTCCTGCATGCCCAGGCGGCCGGGATCCTCGCCGTTGACTTCCTGCACGTTGACACGGTGTACCTCAGGCGGCTGTACGTCCTGGTGTTCACCGGGCACGGCACCCGCCGGATGCAACCTGGGTGGCGTCACCTCCAGCCCCGCCGGCGAATGGACGGCGCGGCAGGCCCGCAACCTCGCCCTCACCCTCGGCGCGCGGTTCGGGGGCAGGCGATTCCTGATCCGCGACCGCGGATCGAACTTCACCCGCTCCTTCGACGCCGCATTCGAGGCTGCCGGGACCAGGATCCTGCGCTGCGCTGTCCAGGCGCCGCGGATGAACGCGACCTGCGAGCGCCTCGTCGGCACCCTGCGCCGCGAGATGCTGGACCGCGTGCTGATCCTCGGCGAGACACACCTGCGCTCCGTCCTGGCCGAGTACCAGGCGCACTACAACACCGCCCGGCCGCACCAGGGCATCGCCCGGCGCGTCCCCGCCGATGAACGTGACGCTCACCGCGCGACTCTGACCGACGTCGATACATGGCAGATCCGCCGAAAACCCGTCCTGGGCGGCCTGATCAACGAGTACACGCACGCCGCCTGACGCCCGGAAAGCTCCGCAGGTCACCTACCGGGACAAGTTTCACGAGCGGCAGCGGTCTGCTGGTTTGGCCTTGGAAGGTGCTGGATCTGTGCTAAGCTGTTTGGCTCGAATATTCGATCGTCGTGGTGACGTGCTTCCTCCCGTGGCAGCGTGGACCTGTCATGCAGCGATGTGGTACTCGTGGGTGACTCCGCCGAGGACCTGTTTCCGGCGGATCCGGTGCTCGGCGAGGTTGAGTTCCGGTGGCCGGGTGGAAGCCTGAGTCGGCGCGAGCTGGCCAAGGGAATGGTGCGGCCTGGCTGAGTTGTAATGCAGTGCTTTTCGTCTACGACGAGGTGGTCGTGCACTGCCCTGCCGAATTCGCCGACGAGGTGGCCGCCGCCGTTCAGACGAGTACTGAGCAGGCCGAACGGCTGCTGTTTGGTGACTCCCCCGGCACGTTTCCAGTCCGACGTCTCAGTGGTTGGTGCCTACTCCGACGCGAAATGAAAGTCGAGTATCCTTATTGGTTCGAGACGAGAGGCGCTGCAACGGGGCCCGCATCAAGATCAGGTCCCGCCACGCTCGTCCGGCCCACTTGCCGTGGTTCTGGTTGTGGCAGGAGGGTGAAACCGACCAAGGGTGCCTCCGTTATACCGGAGGTGGTCGGCATGGATAGAAGTGTAACCACTGCTGAGCTGCGACGTCTGCTGAGCGAGCGGATCATGGTGCTCGACGGCGCCTGGCGCACGATGCTCCAGGCGGCCAAGCTGACGCCCGACGACTATCGGGCCGGCGGTGCGGTTCCTCCCGATCATTCGCAGGATGTCACCGGCGATCCGGATCTGCTCAACCTGACCCGGCCCGATCTAATCCTCGTCGTCCACCGGCAATATCTCGCCGCCGGCGCCGACATCACGACGACGAACACGTTCACCGCGACCAGCCTCGGCCAGGCACACTACGGCCTGGAGTCGAAGGTCCGCGAGATGAACATCCGCGGTGCCCAGCTGGCCCGGCAGGCGGCGGACGACGTGGGCGGCCGATTCGTCGCCGGTTCGGTCGGGCCGCTCAACGTCACCCTCTCGGTCTCGCCCAAGGTCGACGACCCGGCCTTCCGGGCGGTCACCTTCGACCAGGTTAAGGCGTCGTACGCGGAGCAGATCGCGGCGCTGGCCGAGGGCGGCGTCGACCTGCTGCTGATCGAGACGATCTTCGACACGCTGAACGCGAAGGCCGCCATCGCGGCGGCCCGCGAGGTGGCGCCCGCCCTGCCGCTCTGGATCTCGTTGTTCGTCGACCTGTCCGGGCGCACCCTCTCCGGGCAGACCGTGGAGGCGTTCTGGCTCTCGATCGAGCGGGCCCGGCCGCTGGTCGTGGGGGTCAACTGCTCGCTCGGTGCGGCGGAGATCCGGCCGCACGTGGCCGAGCTGGCCCGCATCTCCAGCAGCTTCGTCGCCACCCACCCCAACGCGGGCCTTCCGAACGCGTTCGGCGGCTACGACCAGACCCCGGTGCAGACGGCCGAACTGATCGCCGAGTTCGCCGACGCCGGGCTGGTCAACATCGTGGGCGGCTGCTGCGGCACAGGCCCTTCGCATATCGAACAAATCGCGCAGGCGGTGCGGGACGCCAGGCCGCGCGACGTCGCCCCGTCGAAGGAAACCACCCGCTTCAGCGGCTTCGAGCCCTTCGCGATCGGCCCCGACACCGGCTTCGTCATGATCGGCGAGCGGACCAACGTGACCGGCTCGGCCCGTTTCCGCCGACTCATCGAGGGCGGCGACTACCAGGGCGCCGTCGACGTCGCGCTCGACCAAGTGCGCGGCGGCGCCAACCTGCTCGACGTGAACATGGACGCCGACCTGCTCGACGGCGAGCGGGCGATGACCACGTTCCTCAACCTGATTGCCACCGAGCCCGAGGTGGCCCGCATTCCGGTCATGATTGACAGCTCGAAGTGGAGCGTGCTCGAGGCCGGGCTCAAATGCGTGCAGGGCAAGGGCGTGGTCAACTCGATCAGCCTCAAGGAGGGCGAGGAGGTCTTCCTCGAACACGCCCGTCGGATCCGCGACTTCGGCGCCGGCGTGGTAGTGATGGCCTTCGACGAGCAGGGTCAGGCCGACACCCGTGACCGCAAGGTCGAGATCTGCGGCCGGGCCTACGACCTGCTGGTCAACGTCGCCGGCTTCGCCGCCGATGACGTCATCTTCGATCCGAACGTGCTCGCGGTCGCCACCGGCATTTCGGAGCACAACGGGTATGCGAAGGCGTTCATCGAGGCCCTGCCGCTGATCAAGGAGCGCTGCCCGGGCGCGCGCACCAGCGGCGGCATCTCCAACCTGTCGTTCTCGTTCCGGGGTAACGACGTGGTCCGCGAGGCCATGCACTCGGCGTTCCTCTCCCACGCCGTGCGGGCCGGGCTCGACATGGGCATCGTCAACGCGGGTCAGCTCGCCGTCTACCAGGACATCCCGGCCGACCTGCTGGAGCTGGTCGAGGACGTGCTCTTCGACCGCCGCGCCGACGCGACCGACCGGTTGGTCACCTTCGCGCAGACCGTCGCCGGCAAGGGCAAGCAACGCGAGGTCGACCTCTCGTGGCGCGACGCGCCGGTCAGCGAGCGGCTGTCGCACGCGCTCGTGCACGGCATCGTCGACTTCATCGAGGAGGACACCGAGGCGGCCCGCCAGGAGCGCCCGCGTCCGCTCGACGTGATCGAGGGGCCGCTCATGGACGGCATGAAGATCGTCGGCGACCTCTTCGGCTCCGGAATGATGTTCCTGCCCCAGGTGGTCAAGAGCGCCCGCGTCATGAAGCGCTCGGTGGCCTACCTCGAGCCGTACATGGAGAAGGAGAAGGCGGCCGGCCGCGGCCAGGGCAAGGTCGTGCTCGCCACGGTCAAGGGCGACGTCCACGACATCGGCAAGAACATCGTCGGCGTTGTGCTGGGCTGCAACAACTACGAGGTGATCGACCTCGGCGTGATGGTGCCGGCCGCCAAGATCCTGGAGACGGCCGTGTCCGAGGGCGCCGACGTCATCGGGCTGTCCGGCCTGATCACGCCGTCGCTCGACGAGATGGTCGCGGTCGGCGCCGAGATGCAGCGCCGCGGGATGACATTGCCGCTGCTCATCGGCGGCGCGACCACGTCACGGCAGCACACGGCGGTGCGCATCGCTCCCGCGTACGAGGGATCCACCGTGCACGTGCTCGACGCGTCCCGGGTCGTCGGCGTGGTCAGCGACCTGCTCGACCTCCAGCGGGCCGCTGCGCTCGACTCGTCCAACCGCGCTGACCAGGAGCGCCTGCGCGAGCAGCACGCGAACCGGCACGCCCAGCCGCTGCTGACCCTCGAGGCCGCGCGGGCCAACCGCGAGGAGGTCGACTTCAGCTCGCTGCCCACTCCCTCTTTCACCGGCGTACGCGAGGTGCAGCCGTCCATCGCGGCCCTGCGCGCGATGATCGATTGGCAGTTCCTGTTCCTGGCCTGGGAGCTGAAGGGCAAGTTCCCCGCGATTCTGGACCAGCCGGTCGCGCGGGATCTGTACGACGACGCGAACACCCTGCTCGACAAGATCATCGCGGACGGTTCGTTCAAGGCGCGCGGGCTGTATGGCTTCTGGGGTACGCACAGCGAGGGCGACGACATCGTGCTCGACAACGGCGTCCGCATCCCGATGCTGCGCCAGCAGACCGAGAAGCCGGCCGGCCGAGCCAACCGTTGCCTGGCCGACTACATCGCACCGGCCGATGACCACCTGGGCGGCTTCGCGGTGGCGATCCACGGGGCCGAGGCGCTGGCGGCGAAGTACGAGGCCGAGCACGACGACTACCGGGCGATCATGGTGAAGGCGCTGGCCGACCGGCTGGCCGAGGCGCTCGCCGAGTACCTGCATCTGCAGGCCCGGCGCGAATGGTTCGAGCCGGACGCCCAGCCCAAGCTGGAAGACCTGCACGCCGAGCGGTTCCGGGGCATCCGGCCGGCCCTCGGCTATCCGGCCAGCCCCGACCACAGCGAGAAGCGCGACCTGTTCCGGTTGCTGGGCACCGACACGATCGGGGTGGGCCTGACCGAGTCGTGCGCGATGACCCCGGCCGCCGCCGTCAGCGGCCTGATACTCCAGCATCCCGACTCGCGTTATTTCACGGTCGGCCGCCTGGGCAAGGACCAGATCACCGACTACGCTGCCCTGTGACGTGCCAAAACTCGCACATGGGCTCTGAGCTGGTATTTTCTGTGCCCGTCAGGCTGCTCTCCGGTACTCGCTGATCAGGCCGTGGACGATCTGCCTGCGTTCGATCCGCGCGGCAATGTCGATCGGCTGGCCGGGCTGGTGCAGCGGAGGTCGATGTTCGCGCGACTGGTGCGGCCGGTGCTCGTTGTAATGCTGCTCGTACTCGGCCAGGACCCGCCGGAGGTGCCGTTCGCCGTAAATCAGCAGGTGGTCCAGGCACTCGCGCCGCAGCGTTCCCACATACCGCTCGGCAAAGGAATTCGCCCGGGGCGACCGTATTGGCGTCTTGATGATCCGCACGCCGGTGCCGGCGAGCACGTCGTCGAAGACGGTCGTGAACTTGCTGTCGCGGTCGCGGGATCAGGAACCTGAACCGGGCGGCGCGTTCGCCAAGGTCCATCAGCAGGTTGCGGGCCTGCTGGGCGGTCCATTCCCCGGTGGGGCGGGCGGTGACGCCCAGGATGTGCACCCGCCGTGTGCCGATCTCGATCACGAAGAACACGTACAAGCGTCTGAGGAACACGGTGTCAACGTGCAGGAAATCGCACGCCAGGATCCCGGACGCCTGGCAGGTCAGGAATTGCCGCCATGTCGGGGATGCCCGGCGGGGTGCGGGCGTGAGCCCGGCTTCGGCCAGGATCCGGCGGATCGTTCCTTCGCCGATGCGGTGCCCGAGGCCGGGGAGCTCGCCTTGGATGCGCCGGTGCCCCCAGCGAGGGTTCCGCCTGGCCAGCTGCCGGACCAGCTCGCGGGTCTCCTCCGGGACCGGCGGGCGTCCGGTGGTGTTCGGATAGGCCCATTTGTTCTTGACGATGCGCCGGTGCCAGGCGAGCAGGGTGGCGGGTGTCACGATCCGGTGCAGCCGAAGGCGCCGGGGCAGCAGCCGTGTGAGCGCTGCGATCACGGCCCGGTCGGCCCAGTCCGGCTTCGGCCGGGTGACGCGGCGGCGCAGGATCGCGACTTCATGCCGCAGTACCAAGATCTCCACGTCCCTGGAGGCGTCGCTTCGGGCAAGGAGCACGAGCCAGCCGAACAACCGGACCATGAGCAGATAGACGAGGCGGAAGAGCACGACCGCCGAGGATAGAAGCCCAGGTCAGATGCTCTGCACTAGTTCTGGCACCCCACAGGGTGGATCGAAGCCGGTTGAGCAGACGACTTGAACCACGTTGTCGAGGACGACTTCTGGTTGTTCTGCCCCTGTGCGCCGACCTCGACCGGTTCTCTGCGGAGGCGGCCACTTCATCTCGCGCCCCTTACGTCAAAGTCAAGCGCCGCTCTATCCGACGCGTGCGACTTACGTGGGGAGCGTGTGCGGCGCCATCCGGCGCCTTATTTCGCTTCTCTTACGTCTCGGTTCGGGGGAGGCGCTCGAGATCGGCACGGGTCTTGTCGGCGTCTGAGCGATGGCCGTAGCGTTGAAAGAGTTGGTGTGCTTGTGCGAGCTCGGTGCGCGCTTCGTGGACCCGATGTGCTTGGACGAGGAGGTGGCCGAGTGTTCGGTGCGCTCCGGCCTGGACAGCCGGGAAGTCGGTTTGGTATGCGTAGGCGAGGGCCTCCCGTGCGAGTGGCTCGGCGGCGTCCTGGACGCCGTTGTCGGTTGCGATGCGAGCCCGCAGTGCGTGGCCGGCGGCAAAGTTGATGACGTCCTCCGCGGCGCCGAGCTGTTCGCCTTCGAGCGCAAGACGCATCGCTTCATCGGCCTCTCCGCGCTCGTAGAGTGTTTCCGCGAGGTGGATCAGTATCCGTGAGCGAAAGGTTTTCTGCCCTAGCTCCTCGAGGCGTGCACTGGCATCGCGATAGGTTGCGATTGCATCGTCGAGCATCCCCTGGTCCCGCAATATCGCCGCGCGGTCGTGCGTCTTGATCGCGATCATGACTTCGAGCCCGAGTTCCCGCGCGACCACGGCCGCCTGCTCAAGTAGGCCGAGCGCTTCGTCGTAACGCATGCTCCTACGGACGAGCTCCGCCTCGACCGAGCTGACGGTGAGGTTCGCGAGCGGTGACTCGCGGGCGGCGATCTGCGCCAGCCGCGCACGAATCTCGTCGGGAGCGAACGGCCCGTAGACGAGCGGCCCGATCAGCCCGATCATCGCTCTGTCAGTGTGGAGGCGCGAGCCAACACGCTCGGCGTGCGTGAACATCTGATCCAGCGCGGCGACGGTGGCCACCGCTCTGCTTCGCAACCAGCTGGTGAAGGCGGCGAGCGCGCAAGCGTGCGTCGCCCCGAGATCATCGCCCGCCTCGGCGAAGACGGCAAGCGCTTCCTCGACGACCGCCTCGGCTTCCTCGACCACGTTCGCCGGCTCGCTCCGGACCTGAAGGTCGAGCCGAGCGATGCGACCGTGAATCCGCAGCGCGGGATCGGCGGCACACTCCAGCTCGTCGATCACTCGAAGTGCTTCCTCGCGCTCGCCCGCCTCGCTGAGCATCGTGACGCAGTCGAGCAAAGCGTTCGGTCGCAGCTGATCGCCGCTCGGCAGGAGCGTCAGAGCGCGCCGGAGGAGGTTGAGCGCGCCGTGGACGTCGCTACGCAACGCCGCGCGCGAGCCCGCGACGGCAAGGTGGCAGCCGGCACGCCGTTCCAGCGAAGCATCTGGTCGATCGAGCTCGCGCCGATAACGAGCCGCCTGCTCGCGGTGGTAGCCGAGCAGCTCCTCGAGCTCGATCAGTTCCTGCCCATGCACCTCGAGCCAGTCGGCAAAACGCTCGTGCAAGCCCGCGCGCGTTTCCTTGGGCAGAGCGTTATAGGCGGCGTCGCGGATCAGCACATGGCGGAAGCGAAACGCCTGTTCCCCGACGAGCGCTGGCGTCACCGGAAGGACTAGCTCCTTGCACATGAGCTCGATGAGCTGAGAATCGACATCGAGCCCGGTCGTGAGCTCGACGAGGGCGCCGCGGTGGAAGATCTGCCCTTCAACCGAGCCGCTCTCGAGAACCGTGCGCTCATCTCGGCCGAGCTGGTCGAGCCGCGCCTGCAACAGCGCCTGCACCGTTGAAGGCGTGCGCACGCTGCCGTCCACACGGACGAGCGCGAGCATCTCCTCCACGAACAACGGATTCCCACCGGCAGCCGCAGTGATCCGTTCACCTACCTCCTGCTCGGCACCGCCGTGGATCGCGATCAGCTCTGCGGACTCACCGGCCGTCAACGGCTCGAGGCGGATGGTGGTCGCGTTCAGCCTGCCGCCACCCCATGCCGGACGCCGCTCGAGCAGCTCCGGTCTAGCAAGGCAGAGGAGGAGGAGCGGCGCGTCGCGCGAGAGGCCGGCGACGTGGTCGATCAGGTCGAGGAACGTCTCCTCTCCCCATTGGACGTCGTCGAAGACGACCACCAATGGACGCACGCGAGCGACCTCCTCGAGCTGCACGCGGATGCTCCAGAACAGCTCATTCGGCGTCGAGGCGCCTTCGAGTAGTCGCGTGAGCGTGTCCGCGGCTCGGTCGCCCAGCTGCTTCAGAGCCGAGACGACCGGCCAAAACGTGATCCCCTCGCCATAACCGAGACACGCCCCGTGGAGCACGGTTGCGTCCAGCCCCGACAGAAAGGCGGACGCCAGCCGCGACTTGCCGATGCCGGCGCTGCCGAGCAGCGTGAAGAGGTGGCAGCGACGCTCGCGTACGGCGCGCGCGAACGCCTGCCGCACCTGTTCCAGCTCGGAGAGACGACCCACAAGCGGCGTCTCAAGGCGCCGGCCGACCCCTGCCGCCTCCATGTCCAGATTGAGCAGCCGGAAGGCCGCGACCGGCGCGTCCTTCCCTTTCAGATCCAACTGCACCGGCTCGGCAGCGACGGCGTCGCGCACCAACCGTTGCGTCTCGCCGCCGATCAGCACTTCACCCGCCGCGGCCGACTGCTCCAGCCGCGCAGCGACGTTGACGGCATCGCCCGTCACCAGCGTCTCGCCCTCGCCGGCGACAACCTCGCCCGTATTAACTCCGATCCGGGCCTGCAACCCCAAACCAGCGACCCCGGCACGCATCTCCCAAGCCGCCCGCACCGCCCGCAGCGCGTCGTCCTCATGCGCGACTGGCACACCGAACACCGCCATCACCGCGTCGCCGATGAACTTCTCGACCGTCCCTCCATGCCGCTCGAGAATCGTCCGCATCTGCTCGTAGAAGGCGCTCAGCTTCGCCCGTAGCGCCTCCGGATCGATGCGCTCACCGAGTGCTGTGGACTCGTTCAGGTCGCAGAAAACGACCGTAACCAGCTTCCGCCACTCGCGAGCCTGCTCGGCGAGACGCGCGCCGCAGCTGCCGCAGAACCGAAACCCGGCCGGACTCTCTTGCCCACACGAAGGACAGCGCACCGCTCGAATCTACCGCGACCCCACCGTCGGCTCCTCCTCAGCGTTGGCTCTTGAACGACGACCTGGACGAGTGGCGTCAGCCGAACACCGCACCGCACGAAAGGTTGAGCACGGCTCCCGTCATCGCGCCGGCCGCATCTGAGGCCGCATACACCGCCGAGTCCGCAACCTCGGGCAGCCGCGGCAGTCGGCCGAGCAGCACTTCGTGCAGGTGCTGCGAGATGTCTTCCTCGGTCACGCCCGGGCTAGTCTCAGGTGTGAAATTCGGGCGCAGCCCAACCACCCGTATGCCATGGCGACCGAGCTCCGCGGCAAGGCTGCGCGTGAGCCTTTCGATCCCGGCGCAGGCGACGGTGAAACCGCCCGACTGATGACGCCACTCGAGCGCCGCCGTCGACGACAACATCACGATCACACCGGCGCCCTGCTTCGTCATCTGCCGGGCCGCCGCCGTCGTAGTGATGAAGTGCGTCTGGCAGGCGCCGATGATCGGCGCCATGAAGTCCTCCAGCGACATCTCCACCAACGGCTGGCCATGCACCACCGGGTAACTGATGGCGTTGAACGAGACGTCGAGGCGGCCAGCCGCCTCCACAACCTCGTTGGCGTGCGCATCAACCGCGGACCGGTCCATGGCGTCGACCGCGGCCGTCTCCGCGATCCCGCCCGTGGACCGGATCGCCGCTGCAACCTCATCCAGCTTCTCCCTCGTTCGCCCGGCAAGGAACACATGCGCGCGCTCACGCGCAAACGCCCGCGCCACTGAGCTCCCCATTGCGCCGGCTCCCCCGTAGACCACAGCGATCTTTCCCTCGAGCAGCATCCGAGTCTCCTTCGATCAGGGCGCCACACGGCACCGACGCAACCATACGAAGCGCGCCGCCGATCCTCGACAACACCCAAAGCCGGACGACTCGCTTCGAAGACAATCATGTATGGAGCACCCGCAGGGGGTCTGTCAAGTTAACGGCGTAACTTGATCTTGGTTGTTAGTTCCTGCCCGCGCTGAGGCGGCCGTCGAAGGTGATGTCGAAGGCATTGAGAGCGGCCTTCCACCGGTTGGTCCACCGCTTGCGGCCCTTATGGCGACCTTGCCATAAGGGCCGTTATGTCGAATCCAGCGTTATGCCGACCTGATCTTCACTCGGCTGGTCAGCCGTCGGGTCGAGATTGTTTAGTCAGGATTATTCGCAGGGATCGGTCCTCACGTGGTCGCGGTCAGTTTGTCGAGGAAGTCCAGCACGGTGTCGGTGGGCTGGTATCGGCCGGGCAGGGCGTCGTCGGATGTGGTGCGATCCAGTGTCCGTTCCTTGGTCATCAGGTCGGCGTGGAGGTACTTCTGTGTCGAGGAGATGTCCTCGTGGACAGGGTGGGCTGCGCGGCGAGGTCCGGGTTCACCTTTTGTGAACTTCGGCCTTTTCCGCGCAGCCTCCCTCCGCGTGAAGTCGACCGCCGGCGAGGTGCCCTTGGCCGGGTCCTTTTCCGTCGGTCTCTTCCCGAACAGGGCTTGCAAGTTTCCCCGCACCCTGCTCTCCAGTGGTCATGTCGGGTATGGCCTGGTAGCCCGACCGGCGTGGATGTCCTCGTGGCAGCGGCGGCAGGTGACGAGGGTCTTGCGCCGCCGCATGGCCATGAGGTGCATCCAGGCAGGTTTCTCGCGTCGGCCCGGCTTGCTGAGATCGGCGAGCTTGCGGACGTGGTGGACTTCCAGGTTCACCGTGTCCTCGCATATCTCACAGCGTCCGGCCAGGAGCCGGTGGATCAGCTCGTTGCGGCGGGCGCTGGCCATGACCGGCCGCTGGTCGGTGAGGACGGCTGTGCGTGCTCGTGTGAGCGGGATCCCGCCGAAGCGGGCGATCAGTGGCTTTCTGCCCCTGTCGCGTTCGACGGTGACTTGCAGGCACTTTCGGGGTCCGGCGGGTGTCTCGGTGACGGCCTTGTACTTACGGGCCATCGAGTTGACCGTCGAGCGGTGCTTGCCAGCCAGGGTCTTGAGCAGCGAGGTCTCCATGACCCAGTGGAGATGGCCCAGCCGGAAGACGTCCTGGGCCAGGAGGTAGTACTGGACGAGACCGGCGTACTCGGCCTGGTACTTCGCGACGATGGTGAAGTCGTCGTCGTGGAGCAGCGAGCCGCGTTGCGCTGGTCTTCCCTTGCTCATGTAGAGCGCGCACCGCTGCCTGATGACGGTCCTGGGCACGAAGAGCCCGATCGCCCCGTTGACCGCCCGGCGGTTCCGGGTGATCTTGGTGTCGGAGTGCTGGGCTCGGATCTCGTAGCCGAGGAAGCGCGCCGCCTGGCTGGTGGCGTGCGTGATCAGTGTCTTGGATTGCGACAGTTCCAGCTTGAGCTCGTCGCGCAGGAACCCTGCGACCTTCGACTTGATTTCCTCGGCCTCGCGCCTGGGACCGGCGAGCCCCAGCAGCCAGTCGTCGGCATAACGGACGTAGCGAAGCCGCCGGTAGGACGGATCTGCGGGGTCCTGGCTGGGAAGCTGGCGACGCCGCAGGATGAGCCTGCGGACCTCCGCTCTGTCCCCGTGCCTGCGGGCCCGTGCGATCGCGTATTCCACGGCCTGATACGCCGGGTTGGGCCGACGGCGGCCGCCGAGGTTGTACTCGGGCAGCAGCCGCTGTTCAACGTACTGGTCAAGCCGGTCAAGGTAGACGTTGGAGAGGACAGGTGATGCGATACCGCCCTGCGGCGATCCGCTGAGCGTGGCGTGCCACCGCCACTCCTCCAGATACCCGGCCTTGAGCATGTGCCTGATCAGCCGCAGGAACCGGCCATCGTGGATCTTCTCCGCCAGGATCCCGGCCATGATTTCATGATCCAAAGACCCGAAGCAGTCGGAGATGTCCCCCTCGATGAACCAGTGCGTTCCCTTCCAGGTCTCCACAACCTCGCTGAGCGCGGTATGGCAGCCACGGGCGGGACGGAAACCGTGGGAATGGCCGGAGAACTGGGGCTCGTAGTACGCCTCAAGAAGCAGGCGCACCACCTCAGCGACCAGCTTGTCCGACCAGGTCGGCAGGCCCAGCGGGCGGCGCTTCCCGTTCTTCTTGGGAATGTAGACCCGCTTCACCGGCCGCCACCGGTAGCGCTCAGCGCGCAGCGCGCCGATGATCGCACCGATCTTGGCCAGGGACATGCCGTCCACGGTCTCCCCGGTGACCCCCGGCGTCATCGCACCCGCGTTGGAGTACAACTTGCCGTAGGCCATCAGGTACAACTGCGGGTTGAACATCTGCCGGTAAAGCCTTTCCACCGGCAGTCCTCGCGCACCACGCTTGCCGATGACGTCCAGCACCGTTGCGGCGTCCTGCATTACGCATGCCTCCCATAGCTGAACATCGTGATCACCTGTGCCCCTTCGCCCTGCGGCCCGGCTTTCCCGGCCTCCCAGGCAGGTCGTGACTCCTGCGACTACTACGGGCACTCCGTCGCCATAGGGCTCGCGCCCCGCAGGCGATCCCGCGGTACGTCCTCGCCGTACGTATCGAGCGCGACACAGGCCGCCCACTCATCTCCTTGACCGCCCTCACTGGGCGGCGCTCCGCGTCACGGAGGTGTCCCGGCCCACGGGTTCATGCCGGGACATGACGCGGCACCGGTTCCAGGCATCATTCCGGCGGGTGCGCACATTCACCACTGGAGATTGGGCTTGAAGCAATCCAGCCTTGGCCATATCGCGCGGGTCTCGCGGCGCCCCGCCCTGGATGCCTCCAGGCGGCCACCGCTTCCCTGGCATGCTCTTGTCCCCTTCTGGTTTCCCTTCCAGGTAAGCCAGGCGACCCAGGAACATTCCTCCGAGTTCCTCCCAACTGCGTCGGGGATACGACGAAGCGCCTCACGGCGCACACCCGGCGTGCGGCTTTCACCGCACCGGGCGCTCCGCGTGCCTTGCCCGCTGGTCAGCTTGATGCTGCCGGGGTCCAGGGGGTCGGTATGGTGTTACCGCGGTAGCGGTAGCGGGTCACGGTGACGCTGGAGGCGCCGGTGAACACGACCCCGTTATAGGCGAACCTCCACCCCTGGTCGCAGAAGCGACGCCGGAGTTCCTTCATGGACAGCCCGGTCTTGCCCGCGTACTTGGCGCGTATCCAGCGCATCAGCCGACCCCATGCGAAGTAGTCGACCGCGCTGAAGGTTGCCTTGGACGATCCGTGCCGGAAGTAGCTCGCCCATCCCGCCAGGGACCTGTTCAGGCTGAGGATCAGCTCGTCGGGGTCCTGGTGGCGGGTTGACCTGTACGTCCTGGTTTTCGCCGTGTCCTTGATCGACGCGATGGCCTTGCGGGACGGCTTGGTGTAGACGTAGTGCTTCTGGGTTCCCCGCTTCCGCTGGCGGCGGATGTCAAAGCCGAGGAACGTGAAGCCCTCATCGATGTGGACCACCCGGGTTTTCTCCGG